>Ga0105163_1001766_pt1 | contig 10947 bp, 9 predicted proteins | sample JNZ110809AmetaG_FD_81531 | JGI IMG/M metagenome (GOLD analysis project Ga0105163, IMG submission 81531) | Hot spring microbial communities from Jinze hot spring, China to study Microbial Dark Matter (Phase II) - JNZ 110809A | ecosystem: Environmental > Aquatic > Thermal springs > Hot (42-90C) >... | reverse complement strand
CTGCCTAACACACCCAATCTACCTACTAAATTCTATAAATCCCTATAGGCTTGAGGGGCAGAAGACCATAGCATTCGAGATATGGGAGCAGCTTGGCCGTAGGATTCCGGATAAGGTCATTGTGCCAGTTGGAAATGCTGGAAACATAAGCGCCATATGGAAGGGCTTTAGGGAGCTATATACCATGGGCTTAGTGGATAGGCTGCCGCAGATGGTTGGCATACAGGCTGAGGGCGCTGCGCCAATAGCAAACCTAATCAAAAGGGGATTCGGCGACATAGAATTTGTTAATAGGCCGGAGACAATTGCAACAGCCATAAGAATCGGCTCACCAGTCAACTGGAAGAAGGCTGTTAAGGCCATTAAAGAATCAGGTGGGATAGCTGAGACAGTTTCAGATGACGAGATACTTGAAGCGCAAAGACTTTTAGCGCAACGTGAGGGGATATTTGTTGAACCATCTGGAGCGGTGCCAATAGCTGGGCTAAAAAAGCTCATGAGGGAGGCTCTAATAGATAGAGACGAACTGATCGTCTGTATAGCCACTGGGCATGGTCTCAAGGATCCGGACATAATTTTAAGACTGTTTCCAAAACCCGTTGAGGCTGAAGCGGACATAAAAGCGTTAGTAGAGATTTTATCATTGAGAGCTTAGGATGCAAGGGCTCTACAATACCTCATATCTTAGTTGCAAAATATCATCACGGTTACATCGCACATTTTTTAAGCGCTATAAGAACTCATTTCTATCCATAAATTTAATTTTAGAGTATAAAATATCGAGAGTTTCATAGATATATCCTTAACAAAAACCAAAAAACTTTATAACGTCTATTCTTTTTTGATTTACTTAAGGAGGAAATTAAGGAATGTTTTCTCGCAAGGAGATTTTAGAAAAATTATATGAAAAAATAAATAATAGGGAGCCCATTATAGGTTCTGGCGCAGGCATAGGTCTCTCTGCGAAGGCAAGCGAAGCTGGCGGAGCTGACTTCATCATTATATACAATTCTGGTCGGTATAGAATGGCTGGATTTGGCTCGCTTGCGGGCTTAATGCCCTATGGTGACGCTCACGAAGTTTTACTGGCTATAAGCAAAGAAGTTCTTAGCGTAGTTAAGAAAACGCCGGTGCTTGCAGGTATTTGCGGCACACACCCACTATATCAGGGAGAACAAATGAGGAAGTTTATAAGAAGACTAAAGGATGAGGGTTTCTCTGGCGTACAGAATTTTCCAACAGTTGGTCTGATAGATAAAAACTCTATATTCAGGATAAACCTTGAAGAGACCGGTATGGGATTTGACAAGGAAGTCCAAGCTATACGCATAGCTCACGAAGAAGATATGGTTACAGCACCATATGTATTTGACGTTGAGGACACTATTGCCATGGTTAAAAATGGAGCCGACATTATAGTGGCCCACATGGGACTAACAGCTAAAGGTATGATAGGTGCGAAGACAACCCTATCCTTAGAGGATGCTGCAAAAAAGTGCCAAGAAATTGCGGATGCTGCAAAGAGCGTAAAATCTGACATTATTGTATTAGTTCATGGTGGCCCAATTGCTGATTTTGAAGATTTCAAGTATATTGTTGAGCATACTAGGGGGATTCATGGTTTCTTCGGGGCCTCAACATTTGAGAGAATACCAACTGAGGAGGCTATATCGGAGGTTGTAAGATCATTTAAATCCATTAAGTTGCGGCTTTAACTTCCTTCACGGCAAATTATATTTCTCCGTAAAACTTAAATTTACAATTTTTTTCTTTTCTCCATACCAGAGGTAACATATCTATGAGCGTTTATTCTTTCAGAGAAGCTGGTACGCTTAAACTAACGAAATTTGAGTTAGGCGGAAAAGGTTTCGGTCTTGTAGAGATGTATAAGATTGGTATACCAGTGCCCTATGGATTCATAATACCTACAGAATACTGCAGAAAATATTTTAGAGATGGGAAAAGAATCTCCGAGGAGGTTAAGAAAAAAGTTATTGAGAAAATGAAGGAACTAGAAAATATCGCTGGAAAAAGATTCGGGGATCCGGAAAACCCGCTTCTTGTATCCGTACGTTCAGGCGCTCCCTTCTCTATGCCAGGGATGATGGACACTATCTTAAATTTGGGAATAAACGATAATATTGTAGATGGTTTGGCAAAAATCACGTCGAATCCACGTTTCGCATACGAGATATATAGCAGACTTATTTACAGCTTCGGCAAAATTATCTTCAAAATTAACCCTGAAAAATTTGATGATGCATTTAGAAAGATCAAGGAAGAGTTGCATAATAAGGGTTTTGATGAATCTTCTCCTGAATTTTGGAAGAGAGTTGTTGAAGCATATAAAAGTGTATTAAACGAGTATGGCATAAGCTTCCCTCAAGACCCCTATGATCAACTTTTTAAAGCGATTGCAGCAGTCTTCGAGTCGTGGTATAATCCAAGAGCTATACTTTACAGGAAAATATATAATATTAGTGATGAATTAGGCACATCTGCAACTGTTATGCAAATGGTTTATGGAAACCTCAATGAGAAATCGGCAACTGGCGTTATCTTTACTAGAAACCCATCGAGTGGCGTCAAGGAATTGTATGGTGAATATCTTGTTAGAGCTCAAGGTGAGGAACTTGTATCTGGGGTAAGAACGCCTAGACCAATAAGCGAGCTAAAAAAGGAAATGCCTGAAATCTACAAACAGCTGGAGGAAGTTGCACACAAGCTTGAAAAATACTTTAAAGATATGCAAGACATAGAATTTACAGTTGAAGACGGAAAGCTCTATATTCTTCAAACTAGAAGTGGTAAAAGAACCCCTCAAGCTGCAATAAAAATAGCTGTTGATATGGTTGAGGAGGGACTTATAAGCGAGGAGGAAGCAATAGATAGGATTGATCCGCTTCAAATAAAACAGATGCTGCATAAAAGGGTAAGCCCAAATGTTAATATAAAACCCATAGCGAGGGGGCTTGCAGCATCCCCAGGCGTAGCTATAGGAAAGGTCGTTTTTAGGATAAAAGACGCTATAATGTCGAGAGAGAAGGGGGAGTCGGTAATACTTGTACGTCCAGAAACAACACCTGAGGATATTGCTGGTGTGGCTGCATCAGAAGGGCTATTGACTACTAAAGGTGGTCTTACGAGCCATGCAGCGGTTGTTACAAGAGGTCTTGGGAAACCATGTGTTGTGGGATGCGAATCCATAAAGATAGATTTTGAGAGTGAAAGCTTCATTGTAGGGGATAAGGTTGTTAGAAAGGGTGAAGTTATATCTATTGACGGTAACACTGGGAATATTTATCTTGGAGAAGTTCCAGTCGAGGAACCTCAAATCCTCGAAGAAGTCAACAAAATGCTTCTCTTCTCAGATAAAATAAGACGCCTAAAGATATTAGCCATAATAAGGGATCCGCTAACAGCATATAAAGCTAGCTTAGTAAATCCTGATGGATTCATTTACATGAACATTGAAGATATCTTCATAAAGCAGGCGGAGAGCTTTTTCAAGTTCCTAGAATCAAACTTTAGAGATACCTTCCTTTACGAAAGTATTGTTGAATCCGCTAAAAATGAAATTAGGAATATGCTTAATGCCTTAAAAGAAAAGCCTGTCTTTATAAAGTTGGCTAGCGAACCTATAAGTGAGATTCTACCTTCGTGCTCCATTAGTATCGGTGAATTGGCAAGAAAATGCCCCCACTTTAACTTGAAAGGTGTCAGATTAATGTTAAATATGCCGCAATTCTATGAAATACAGTTAGAAGCTATCTTTAGAGCTACCATGGAATTAGGTAAAAAAGTGAATATAATTCTATTACTGCCATTTGTAAACGCAAGCGGTGAAATTTTGGCTGCATATGAAATCATTAAAAGAGTTGCGGAAAAAACTGGTTTTAGCGGGGCGATGTCCTCTTATAGCATCGGCGTAATACTACAGACGGTGAGAAGCCTTCTTGCATTTAAGGAAATCATAGGGAATGCGGACTTTGCCCTTCTAGACTTTGATGAAATAATCTCCTCCATATACTCCTTTAGCAGATATGAACTTAGAGGCGGAATAATTTCGGAGTATGTGAAAAGAGGCATATTCTCATATGATCCATATGAAAAAATAGAATTTGGACTAATTAAGCCACTCTACAATATAATTCTTGAATGCAAAGAAAATGCTGATACAAAGATTAAACTAGGCGTTTTTACCTCCGCCCCAATAACATATAATCTGATTAAAGAGATTGTTGATTTGAAATTTGATTACCTAGTCGTAGGCGCTGATGACATAATATCAGCGAAGATATACTCCGCCAAAGCTGCTACCAAAAAGACTAAGGAAGCTATTGAGCACACAGCATGAGCGAAAGACCCTCTTAATAAGACTTTATCGAAATCAGAGGGAGAAAATTTTAATTAGTTCTGAGGTTTTAGATAAAATCATGACAAGGATTATTGACTTATCAGTTAATGTACATTGGGGCATGCAAGTATTTCCTCGAGTTATCCCACCACTAATTAAGGAAGTTGAAACACATAGAGAATTTGCACATGGCTTAGGTATAACTTTAGAAAAATATGGAATTGATGAAATAACTAACCACTGTATAATACTTATGGGAGACCATGTCGGGACGCATATCGACTCATTATGGCACGGCAACCCAAACTCAAACATAACTGCAGATAAAATACCATTAGAGTATTGTTATAGCGATGGAGTTGTCTTAGATATGTCATTTAAAGAACCTGGGGAGTACATTACTCCTGAAGATTTGCAGGAAGAGGAAGAAAGAATAGGTTACAGGATAAAGCCCAGAGATATAGTTTTAATTAGAACGGACTGCGCTACAAGATATTGGAATACGCCAAATTACTTGGATCATCACCCTGGGCTGAATAGGGATGCAGGATTATGGCTCTGGAAAAGGGGTGTAAGAGTTTTTGGAGTTGATGCGCCAACTGTTGAGATACCAGTAAAATATATGCTGGAGAGAGGAGAGCTGTGGCCTGTACACCGCCTTATGAGAGAAATAGACTTATATCACTTAGAGAATCTGATCAATTTGGATAAAATACCAAGACTGCATGGCTTTAAAGTTTCAGTTTTACCAATTAAACTTGTGGGTGCTAGTGCTTCTCCAGTAAGGGCTGTTGCAATCTTTGAAGAATAGCAATCCGTTTATATTTAAGCTAGAGAATGAAAAATCATAGGAAAAAGGAGATAGCAGTCATGTTATCAGATGAAGAGCTCGCAAATATTATGGCTGAATTAGATAAAGCTAAATATAAGTGGCATACCGACATGTTCTGGGTCACACCATATAATTGGTTGTCTGAAATAAGGAAAGTGATAAAGGCTCCCCAAAGAGTTATTATTCATGACGCCACAATAAGGGAGGGTCAGCAAACTCCAGGAGTCGCTTTAGGAGTCGAAGAGCAAGTTCGAATTGCAGAGGCTTTAGATGAGCTGGGCGTTGATAGAATTGAAGTTATTCCGATGATGTCCAAGGATGATGAAGAAGCTACCAAAAGAATCTTAAAACTAGGTTTAAATGCTAAAATAATCCCCTTTGTAAGCTGGGATAAAAAGGTAATAGACCAAGCAATAAGCTTAGGCGTAGATTCCGTGCTTGTAGACTTTATTGGAAATCCCTGGCAGGGAAAGGTTTTTTGGAACTTGTCTCCAGAAGAGGTTACTAGAAGGGGGTTAGAAGCCATTTCTCATGCAAAGGCGCATGGACTATACACTGTAGGTTTAATATGGGATGACTTTAAGGCCCCTCTACCCTTTATCAAAAGACATCTCACTACAATGGTAAAAGAGGGCCATATAGACAGTATAGCCATAGCTGATACATATGGACAGAGTTTACCATGGGCAACATATTATATCACAAGTATAATTTTAGAGTGGATTAAGCCAGCTACATTAGAATTTCATGTTCATAATGATTTTGGACTAGCAACCGCGGAAGCGTTAGCCGCAGTATCTGCTGGGGCTTCAGCCGTACATACAACTGTAGCTGGCTTAGGTGAAAGGGCTGGAAACGTTTCAACAGAAGAAGTAGCGGTAGCTTTAGAGATTCTACTGGGAGTTAAGACCGGAATAAAATTGGAAAGGATTTATGATGTAGCCCGAAAAATTCAAGAAATAACCAAGTTTAAAGTAGGACCAAATAAGCCAATAATAGGCGAGAACGCATTCAAATTCTCATCTGGCTGGATATATTGGATGTTAAGTAAAGCGGAAGAATCCGGAGAAATAGAGGGAATGCTTCCATTTAAGCCTGAGCTTATTGGGAGAACTAGAGAATATGTCGTGAGCAAGAGTAGCGGTAGCTCATTAATACTGGCGAAACTTGAAAGTCTCGGCATAAAGGTACCTAAAGAGAGAATTGAAGATTTGGTGAAAGAGGTTAAAAGAGAAGCAGCGATTATGAAATGTGCGCTAACAGATAGAGATTTAGTTGAGATAGCTAGAAGAGTGCTTAAATGACTTAGGATATAATCTCTTCTATACAGTCCATCACGATCTTTGGATCTCTCCCTCTAACCACATAATAGTTTTTATCCTCACTAAATCTCTTGACGAATTGAGCTCTTCTAATCCTTCTTTCATGCGAATCAATTAGTGGCATTGGAATCTCACTGGATATTAGACATGGCAGCATATAGTAGCCTGCTGTTATTGAGACAAATGTCTGGTATTGCTTTTCAAATTCACTTAATTCCTTTACCTCAGTATCAAAATGTCCATCAATGTCAGGAAGCACCACTAAATTAAATTTTTCACCTTTTCCTTCGTAATCCTTCAATTTCACCTCGGGTAGTTTATCAAAGAATTTTCTCCATCCTTCACCACTAGGTAAGTCGCTTCTCTCGGTTCCCTTGGGTCTCTTCTTTAAGAATATCTCCTTACTACCTGCAAGGATATTACCATCCCAATCTATCAAAATTGTTTCTCCAGAAATCATAAGAGCCCCTCGCCTTAACGCCTCGATCAACGTCATAGTTTTTCCATGATTGCTTTCTCCTGAAAGCAACATGATATTCAAGCCCTTATAGCTGAAACCTGTCGCATGAAAAGAAAAGATATCCTTTTTTTCCAATTCTTTAAGTAGGAGAGCTACAGTTAATCGTTGGAGTTCGCCGCTGAACCAGTCCCCAAAAAGTGTTAATGTTTCTGAAACTGGATTATAAATTAGATTTTTCAACTTTGTATCTTTATACCATGTTATGTCTGGCGTATTCTTTGTTGATGGTCTTTTTATCTCGCTTTTTCCTAAACGATAGTCAAACCAGATGTTATCCTCAAAAATATATTCAACCTTTTCGGAGCTATATACGTCTATTCTAACCTTTGCTCCGAGAACATCCACCTCTTCTGAGTAAACCATACTAGATACCCCCTAAGATGTTTTTTCTCTTTCCTTAAAATATTTCTTTGCCATCTCGACGGCCATACCCAAGTATCCTGATGCCTTAAGACCAGGTATATAGACGCAAAAGAGCACCATTTTATCATCGCTTAGATTTCTCATTTCATGCTTAACATTTGAGGGAGCATAAACAACATATCCTTCAGAGACACGCTCAATCTTCTGAACCTCATCTTTAATTTCGACTGCTTCACCTTCACCTTTAGCAATATACATTATTTCATCAGAACTATGCTCATGTAAACCTGTCGAACTCTTAGGTTCAATATATGAGAGTAATATAGTTGCCTTATTATAGTTGCCTACTTCAGGGTCGAGAACTACTTTGAGCTCCCTAGAAAATGGTGGTGGCACTATTACGCCAGGAACATTTTTTGGATTTATTACAACCATATATGATACACATTTAATTTTTCACCCCAGATTTATTTAAACCTTCCCTACTTTCTACCAAAATTCTTTTAAACGCCTGTAAAATTAGGATTTTATGGGATAATCAATGAAGTATTTTGGGTATGCTGGAAAAATACTCTACGTCGATCTTTCTAAAAAAACCATAAAACATGTTGCGCTTGAGGATAGCTTAATACGTGACTTTATCGGAGGGCGTGGCTTCTCATCAAAAATACTATATGATGAAGTGGATGTTGAGGCAGATGTTCTTGCCCCTCAAAATCCACTAATATTCGCTACAGGCCCGCTCTCAGATTTAGCACCATGCTCAAGTAGATTAACGATAGCGGCAAGGTCCCCCACCACTGGCATACATGGCGATTCAAATGTCGGTGGACTTTTTGCGTTAAATTTGAAAAGAGCAGGATACGACGTCTTGGTAATTAAGGGCAGAAGCGATAAACCCGTATATCTATGGATAAATAATGGTAATGTGGAAATTAGAGATGCAAGCCACTTATGGGGTATGAGTGTACCTGACGTTACCTTAGCTCTTTTAAAGGAGGTTGGTGATAGAGAAGCAAGTGTGGCTTGTATAGGACCTGCTGGCGAAAATCAGGTTTGTTCTGCCGCTGTAATTGTTGATTTCGACAGGGCAGCTTCAAAAACTGGTATGGGTGCAGTAATGGGCAATAAAAGGGTTAAGGCAGTAGTCGCGAAAGGAGAACTAGAGACTAAGGTATATAATTTAAAGGAGTTTAAGGAGGCATTTGAAGAGGCCATTTTAATATATGAGCGGGAACCAACCACGAAAGTTGCACGTGAATTTGGGAGTCACTTCTTACATGATACACATAATACTCATGGCGCTCTCATATTAAGGAATGGCCGGCTTGGATATTTACCTCCTGAAATCTTTAAGAAAGTTTGCGCTGAGACAATCAATAAGTATAATGTTAAGTCTACTTCAGGCTGTGGTTACTGTTATCTAGGTTGCACAAGAAATTTCGTAATTGATAGTAAAAAGCATGGAAGAATCATTATCACGCATATAGATTACTATGGACTTGCGCCCTTACTCTATAGGCTGGACATATTTGATCTAGAAGAAGGTTTTTACAATGCAAAAATCTGTGAAGAACTAGGGCTTGATTTCACAGTGGGCCAGCTAATAGCGCTTATGATGGAACTCTACGAAAGAGGAATTGTTAAAAGAGAGGAATTAGATGATTTAGATTTAAGTTGGGGTAATGCTGAAGCCGTCCAGACTCTCTTGAGGAAGATAGCTTATAGGGAGGGAGTTGGAAATATCCTTGCAGATGGTGTTCTAGGTATTATAAGGAGGTATCCAGAAGCTTCAAAGTATGCTCTGCACGTTAAAGGCATGGATAACATTCCACAAGATGCAAGGGCATCTCGCACATACAACTTCAGATACGCTATTTCAACTAGAGGAGCTGATCACATGAGGGTTTCTGGGCTAAGTAGCCTAGTTGGAACAATGTTTCCAAGGGATCTTCCTGGAGCCGTACAAGGTTTTATTGCTGTAGAAAATTTCGTTACGATGATTAATATGCTAGAAGTCTGTACGTGGGCTTGGTCGGCTTATACATCGAGTCTTGAGGCCTTCAAAGATAAGGAAAGGGTCTTAGTAAAGCTCTATAATTCCGTAACGGGAGCAAATCTATCTATTGACGACTTATATAGAGCTGCATGGAGAACACTATTAATCGAAAGAGCTGAGAATGTAAGATATGGTTTAAGGAGAAAGGACGATACTCTTCCAGAAAGATTTCTGAAGGAGCCACTTCTAATAGAAGCAGGCAGGTCGCATCCGCCATATACTGACTTAGATGAAAGATTAGATGTGTATTATAAGGAAAGAGGCATAGATATTAAGACTGGAATACCTAAAAAAGAAACATTAATACAGCTTGGTTTAGGTTACGTTGCCGAGGATCTGGAAAGGAGAGGCATTTATAAGGAGGTGTATGGTTGAAGAAGATAATTTATGATGCAAATTTGTGTAATTGGTGTAGAATATGTACTTTAGCATGCACTTTGGCTCACGCTTCTGAAAACATCATCGACCACAAAATCTCTAAAATAAGAATTAGAGTTAACAAGAAAAAAATGCTAAGTGTTGCAGAGGTTTGTGTTCAATGCGAAGAAGCTCCATGCATAGAAGCTTGTCCTGTAAACGCCCTATCTAAAGATAACTTAGGTAGAATTGCAGTAAATAGTGATTTATGTACTCGCTGTGGATCATGTGTAAATTCTTGTTCTTATCATGGGATAACGCTTGTTAAGGATAGGATCATTGTTTGCGATCTTTGCGGAGGCGATCCCCTCTGTGCTAAATGGTGTCCTACTAAAGCCATCAGCTACATAGAGTTCTCGGCGGAGAATATTGAGCGCATAAAAGAGCTACGAAATAAGATGATAAACTCTTATCACAAAGTCATCTCAATATAGACTAAGGTTCTTTTTCCTTAATGCTCTTATTTTTTACTTTTAATGCTCAGAATCAATTCAACTATCCTCTCACCCATTTCTCTCGATTCACGTATTGCTCTCTCGTCCTTCATTATCTCACCCTTCCCACGAGCATAGCCTAAAACGCCCAGTCCTCCAATGATCATTTCATGATTTAAGAAAAAGTTATTAATTGTGGAGAGGGCACATGCTCCTCCTCTGCGACTCGCTACGACAATTGCGCCCCCAACTTTATCCTTAAGTCTCCTAGTGGGGTATCTTAGAGCATAAGTCCTATCCATAAAAATCTTCACATAAGAGGAAACAGTCCAAAAATAAACGGGGCTTCCTACTATAATGCCATCTGCACCCAATAATTCTTGATAAACTTTCTGCATATCATCCTCAATCCCACATTCGCCATCTTTTTCACAAAGTCCACATCCATTGCATGGACTTATTTTTAGCTCAGATAGTCTTAAAAAACTGGTTTTTGCTCCCCTACTTTCAGCACTTTTTAGACATTCAGAAACTAATATTTCAGTATTACCTCCTTTTCTAGCGCTACCGATAATTCCTAAAACTTTCATAAAATTATGTTTATTACCAGTTGATTTAAAACTTTCCTAATAAACAATAGGAT
>Ga0105163_1001761_pt1 | contig 10970 bp, 11 predicted proteins | sample JNZ110809AmetaG_FD_81531 | JGI IMG/M metagenome (GOLD analysis project Ga0105163, IMG submission 81531) | Hot spring microbial communities from Jinze hot spring, China to study Microbial Dark Matter (Phase II) - JNZ 110809A | ecosystem: Environmental > Aquatic > Thermal springs > Hot (42-90C) >... | reverse complement strand
GTTTATGTGAAGGGCGGCTCAACAGCGTCCAAGTTGTGGATGCCGATAGAAGCCTTTTTACGGTCTCGCCCCACACCCCAGTGGAGGTCTTCCTGCATCTCCATAAGCTCCACAACTGCATCCTCGTCCAGTTTAACGTCACGAACAACAGCTGCAAGCATGTAGGGCCTAACGTCAGCAACAGCCTTATCGACGTTCAGAGTTATTTTAGGCTCTTCGGCACTATATCTGGGCAGACCGGTTTCCAGTTCCAGAAAACCTTTTAGGGCGCGGGCCACACCGACGTAGCTGCAGAAATCTATGCGGTTTGGGTTGTACTCTGCCTTAACATAGTCTTCGCCCATTTCCTCTAGGTCGAAGCCAAGCCACGGCAGCCACTTTGCCAACTCTTCAACAGTGACAGGCTTACCCAAAAACTTCGCTAGTTTTTCTACGCGTAGGTTTATCACTGGCATAGAGGCGTCCTCCTTAGCCAACCAACATTATTCGCGTACAACATGCGAATATCATCCAAACCCAATTCAATCATGGCCAAACGCTCCAAGCCACCTCCCCAAGCCAGCACCGGACATTTAATGCCCATGGGCGCCAAAACTTCTGGACGGAACATGCCCATGCCGCAGAGTTCTATCCAACGTTTAAGCTTTGGGTGGTAAGCTACGGCTTGGGCTGAGGGCTCCGTGTAGGGGAAGTAGCTTGGCCAAAACTCAATTTTTTCGATGCCAAACTTAGTGTAGAAAGTTTTCAACGTACCCATCAAATCGCGCAGAGTCACATCCTTATCGACAATTATGCCTTCAATCTGGTGGAATTCGGCTAAATGCCGATAGGTTACCTGCTCGTTTCTGTAAACCCTATCCACGGAAAACACCTTTATCGGCGGCTTCTTGTGAGTTGCCAAATACTTTATGGTTTCAGCCGTCGTGTGCGTCCTCAAAACGAGCTTTTTAGCTTCCTCGCTGCTCCACTTGTAGCCCCAACCTTTTGAGCCTGTGATCCAGCCGTTTTCATGGGTTTTCGCCACAGCCTCCACGAGCCCTTTGTACGGTAATCGTCCAGCCTGGGGGTATGCCAAATAAAACGTGTCCATCATCTCGCGGGCTGGATGGTCTTGAGGCTGAAACAAAGCATCGAAGTTCCAAAAAGCCGTCTCTACCAGTGGACCGCGGATTTCAGTGAAACCCATCTCCAAAAAGATTTCGCGGGCGCGTTGAATAATCTGCTGCAACGGGTGCACTTTGCCTGGATAAACTGGGGGCACAGGGGCTGTCACGTCAAACTCTGTAAGTTTTATGTTTCTCCAGTGTCCGGAAACTATGAGCTCCGGTGTCAGCTGTGTGACCTCTTCAACAATTTCCAAGCCTTTTTTGGCCATTCGCCATCCTTCCTCAGTTAATTCAAGTTCACGGTGAACTTTTTCCTCAAACTCAACTAAGTTGCGCTTTCGGAGAGTTTCCAAAACTGGTTTAAGCTCCTCGTTTAGGTCTTCAACTCTTAAGGAACGGCTCTCAAATATGGTGGCTAAAAGTTTCTCGTCAACTCCGATGGGCGGCTCAGCCTCCACGTTTAACGTACACTTTTTGCCCCTTATGAAAACCCAGTTTTTCCGTTTAAGCCAGCCTAGGGCTATCGGCACTATTTCAGCATCTAAACCAGCTTCTCTGGCGGCTTCATCCACGTCCGCCTCGCCGCCAAGCCTTAACAGGGCGCGAAGCAAACGGCGCTCCGGCAAACCGTACTGAGCGTAATATTCACCTTCCTCGGTTAAGGTGGCAACATTCCATTTTTGCTCGTGGATTTTGATGAGATTTCTTTCCGAAAGTGTTAGGGCAGCTCTCATAACGGCGGCATGGGCTAAACCGCTTTTTTCAGCTATATCTTCCACGGAGGCTTTTCCGTCAAGCATTCTCAGGGCAATTAAAGCCTTTTTCTCGTGGAGCCTTAAACCAGCCATTCTAAACACCCAAATAATTTTTTGAGCCTTCAACTACGCAGGGATGCTTACATAGAAAGCCTTGAAGACTTTTTAAGCTATGCCCGTCAAAAACCCGAAATGCGCAACCTTTCATGGAAATTGGCGGTGCATCCCTTCACCCGAACAACGATGTTAATGGAAATGTGAACCGCATATTTATAGGTTATTCCAGAACCTCTTCACAAAACTTAATACAAATGTTTGGATTGTATTAAAAGCCAGAAAACCCTGAAGAGGGCGCACTTTGGCTGGCGAAGAAAAAGAAGAGATGATTGTCACTCCGTGGGAGGTTAGGGGCAAAGTAGACTATGAACGCCTAATCCGCGAGTTTGGCACTCAACCCTTAACCGAGGAACTATTGCAGAGGATAGCCAAACACACTGGTGAGCTTCACCCCCAGCTTAGGCGAAGAATTTTCTTCTCCCACCGCGACCTCGACACAGTCCTAGACCTATACAAGAAGGGCGTGCGGTTCGTCCTTTACACGGGCAGAGGCCCATCCGGCCCAGTCCATATCGGACACCTCATTCCGTGGATTTTCACTAGGCACTTGCAGGAAAAATTTGGGGCTAGGCTTTATTTCCAGATGACCGACGATGAGAAATTCGTTGTGGACGACGAGCTTAGACTCGCGGACACTAGGCGGTTTGCCTACGAAAACGCTTTAGACCTAATCGCCCTAGGCTTCGAGCCTGAAAAAACCTACATAATCTTCGACGTTGAGGACATTGACTTGCTTTATGACATAGCTCTTGAAGTGGCTAAACGAATAACCTTTTCAACGGCAAAAGCCACTTTTGGCTTTCAGGAAAGCACGAACATAGGTTTGATTTTCTGGCCAGCCATTCAAGCGGTTCCATGCTTCATCCACGCTAAACTAACAGGCGAAAATGTTCCAGCACTCATCCCGGCGGCTATAGACCAAGACCCGTATTGGAGGATAACCCGCGACGTAGCGCCAAAACTTGGCTATTACAAGCCAGCGCAAATTCACTGCCGCTTCTTGCCCGGTCTTGGCGCCGGCGGAAAAATGAGCGCCTCGGAGCCTGAAACCTCCATATTCACCATAGACCCGCCTGATGTAGTTAAACGCAAGATTTGGAACGCCTTCACCGGAGGAAAGCCTACGGTGGTTGAGCAGCGGAAAATGGGCGGAGACCCAACCATATGCTCCGTTTTCCAATATTTCTACTTCCTCGTTGAAGAGGATGATGGCAAGCTGGCGGAAAGAGAGCGCAAATGCAGGGCTGGCGAAATCCTCTGCGGCGAATGCAAAACCGAACTAACTGAAAGAGTTGTCAAATTTTTAACAGAGCACCAGAAACGCCGGGAAAAAGCCAGAAACATAATAGATAAGTTTCACCTAAAACGTTAGGAGAGGAGGAAGCCATTTGAAGGAAAAGAACGTTGTTAATGTTAGTTTGTCAGGCGCTTATAGGCTTGTTCATCCAATGCACACAGTGCTAGTCTCATGCGTTGGCAAGGATGGAAAGCCTAACATTATAACACTTGCATGGGCGATGCCCACGTCTATTAACCCGCCGCTGGTGGCGGTCAGCATTGCGCCCCGCAGATACTCCCACAAGCTCATCGAAGAGACTGGCGAGTTTGTAGTGAACATTCCAACAATGGACATTCTAGACGCAACATTCTATTGTGGACTTGTCAGCGGAAAAGACCACGACAAATTTAAAGGGGCTGATTTGACGCCCATGCCGGCTAAAAAAGTTAAGCCGCCAATAATCGGGGAGTGCGTCGCCCACTTGGAATGTAAGCTTCACAGCAAGTTTCCAACGGGGGATCACACCATTTTCGTGGGAGAAATTGTGGAAGCCTACGCCAACAAAGAATGCTTCAGTGAAGCCGGCTACGACCTTGAAAAAGCGAGAATGATTTTCCATTTGAGCGGAAACGAGTTTGCAACTCTCCAGCCCAAAATCTACAAGCCAAAAGCATAGGAAGATAGGTGTTTAAAACTCTAGGCTCTCTCCAGGATTCAAGACTGCAACCTTAACCCTCGGAGCCTTTTTCTTTACTTTTTCCACAAACTCGTCTGCGGACTGTGCCAGAACCGGGAAAGTTTTATAGTGCATGGGGATGACTATTTTTGGTTTAAGGAGTTTAACTGCTTCGGCAGCCTCTAAAGCCCCCATAGTGTAGTAGCCGCCAATTGGTAGAAGGGCTAAGCTTGGTTTGTAGAGCTTTCCGATAAGCTGCATGTCGCCGAAAAGCCCGGTGTCCCCAGTGTGGTAAATGGTTTTGCCCTCGCCTTCTACGATAACCCCTGTTGGGGCTCCTTTGGAACTTGTGTGGAAGGCTTGCACTATGTGCAATTTTATGCCCATCAACTCAGCGTGTCCGCCGATGTTTAAGCCAACAACGTCCTTGACACCGTTTTCTTTAGCATGGTTTCCAAGCTCGAAGGTGGAAACAAACGTGGCGCCTGTCCGCTTGCAGATGGCTATAGCGTCGCCTAAATGGTCGCCGTGATCATGCGTGACATAAACAATGTCTGCCTTACTTATTTCGGAAGCTTTTATGGGTGATGTTGGGTTTCCGTCCAGCCAAGGGTCTATTAAAACCCTTTTTCCAGCCAGCTCAACCTGAAAGGCTGCGTGGCCGAACCACGTAATCTTTGCCATAGCACCATCCTCCCTGATCAAACCTTTTAAGGCGGCTGTTTGGTTAATAAGGTTTAAAGTGAAGCGTATTGGAAGGCTTGGATGAGGAAGCCGTAAAAAAGCTTCGCCAGTCCGGCAGGATTCTCCGCGAAGTCCGCGATGAGATTAAAGGTTTTGTTCGAGAAGACATGCCGATAATTGAGGTTTGCGAAAAAGCCGAGGAGCTTATAAGGCGCAAAGGTGCAAAGCCAGCGTTTCCATGCAATGTTTCAGTGAACGAGATAGCCGCCCACTACACCTCGCCGCCCGGCGACAAGAGGAGGATTCCAGAAGGTTCCCTTGTAAAAGTGGATATAGGTGCCCACGTAGACGGCTACGTGACAGACACCGCTGTAACCATCTGCTTTAGCAGTGAATTAAAAGATATGGTATACACGGCTGAACAAGCCTTGAAAAAGGCTATTGAAACAATTCAGCCGGGCATGCCCACGTCTAAGCTAGGCGCCATCATAGAACAAACCATAAAATCTAGGGGTTACAAGCCGATTTCAAACTTGACTGGACACCAAGTGGGCAGGTATTTGGTGCACGCTGGCACATCACTGCCGAACGTGGCACACATTTCTTTCACAAAAGTTAGGCTGGGTGAGGTATATGCCGTCGAACCCTTCGTAACAGTTCAAGAAGCCACCGGGAGAGTAGAAAACAGCAGTGAAATCACAATCTTCCGCTTCGTAAAACAGAAGCCCCTAAAAAATCAATACGCGAAAAAGCTGTTGGACTATATAGAGGAAAACTTTAGAACACTGCCATTTGCTGAGAGATGGCTTAAAAACGCAGTGCCCCAAGAACACTTCAGAGAAGCCTTCAATGAACTTTTGCTTTCAAAGGCTATTATGGGTTACCCCGTGTTTGTGGAAGTAAGCGGAAAGCCGGTCGCCCAAGCAGAACACACGGTTTTAGTAGTTGAAGACGGTTGCATAGTCCTAACCTAGAACGGGAGAGGCTTCTTCCCCTTTTCGCGTACTTCTCGGTATATGGCGGTTATCAACATTTTTTCGTTGCATTTTTGGCATACATCCACCTCCTTAAAAATGTAGTCTCCCCGCTGGAACGCCCTGACGGTTTTGAAACCGCATTTTCGACATTCAATCGTCGTTGTTATGGGCGGAACCTCTATCCTCAAGCGTATCAAACGCTGCCTAGTCTGGAAAAGCACGTAAGAACAGGATGCTACACCTATAAAGCCTATGATTAAGAGGGCTGCCGCTACATCATAGTTTCCAGAAGCATAAGCTCCATACGAAAGAAACAAAGCCATAATAGCCACAACCAACATCACAAATATTGCAAGCAAAACAAAGGACGAAATTTTGGCTGCAGGGGAAGGCTCATAAGAGGCTTGGCTCACCTTTTCACCCTCCGTCACTGACCTATTCCTATCGTGTTGCCGACTCCGCAAATAATAACCCTGTCGCCTTCCTTAGTTTTCTCCAGTATAAGCTGCTTTATACGCTCAATAGCCTTGTCCGCAGCCTCGAATATTTCTCTGCGCATCGGCGAAACAGCGTCGCCAATATCCTCCTTAATGATGACAGCGTTTATTGGAATGCGATATTTGAGAATAGTTTCCTCAATCTTGAACTGGTCTACTCCCGGGCCGCCGATGGCTGCACCTACGCCTTCAGCCACTTCGCCCACTTCTTCGCCTTCAAGCTTTAAAGCAGCGTCTATCATAATTATGGTGGCGATTTTACCCTCATTTTCCTCAATGATTGTTTTAATGGCATCTCCGGGTTTGCCTACATTTCCACCCGGGCCTTCAGCCTTTATCACGTAGGCTGTTCTCCCCTCGATTGGAACCGTTGCCACAACACAGTCCTTCGGCACTTTTCTCACAGGATAGCCATGCATGAGTTTAGCGGCCACTAGGGCGCCTACACCGTCACCTATTGGTTGGCCGTAGGCAAAAGCCTTAAGGGCGCTGGCGTAGGCTTCAGCCTCCCTCATCACAAGGGGCAGTATCATCTGGATCTGCATTATGATGTAGAGGCTTAACGTCTTCTTTCCGAGCAAGAAATAGTGCCTTATCACCTTGTAAATATAGTTTAAAGCCATGGCAGCCTCCAACGTGTTTTCCAAATTATTCACCTGAGTTTCGTCGGCTGAAGGCGCCAAAAGCTTAACCTCATCCTTAAAACGGGCGTCCCGAACATCCAAAATATGTTCGAGTTTCCAAACAATGCCCGCCGGGTCGAGGCTTTGAGGCGTGATAGTGAAATATTCGAGGAAACGATCAACCCTAGGCGTTGGGTCGGTTTGAGGTTTCCCAATTTCTTTGATGGCTTCTATAGCGATTTTCCGCCCCTCATCCCTTATATATTTCAGCTTGTAAAGGGAGCCCTCAACCTCCTTCAACCAAATGTGGAATTGAAGTCTCTGCCCATAAAACAGGGAGATGAATATGAAAATGTAAATGGCGTACATTAAAATTTGTGAAAAAATATCCCAGCCTGGAACTTCAAATAGCTGTCTGGAAAGCGTCGAAAGTATGGGCGCTATATTCATCGACTCACCTTTCGAGAAACTAGCAAGATCATGGTTAATAAGTTTTAGGATATTCCAAGTAAATACACAAAATTCAGATTCCTTAAACGTACTGCAAGTTTTTCATGATCATGTTCACACTAGCTATAACTAGCATGGCTGCGAATGCAAAGCTTAAGCCTCTGTTTGAAAGCTTCTTGCTCGTGTAAGCGCCAACCGGAGCGCCGACAACAGAACCTAAGCCAAGGTAAACTGCATACAACGCGTTAACGTTTCCTTGTCGTACATGGCTAACGACACCGAATATTGAAGTAAAAATCATGATAAACATGGAGGTTGGAATTGAAAAGTAAATTGGAAAATTCAGCGCGTAACACATGATCGGCACGAGGACAACGCCTCCACCTATTCCAAGAAGCCCAGATGAAACTCCTCCGAAAAAGCTTAGAAGCAACCCTAGAAGTAATCGCTTCCGATCCTTAAGAAGTGCCTTTTCAAAAGCAGGACCAGTCATTGCCGCTGGAAATTTTACTGGTTTTGTCCGCAAAGTCTTGTAAACCATTTTAAACGCAACAAAGATAAGAAAAACGCCGAAGATCACTCCGAGCCATTTCTTCACCGCCGGAACAGCCGTAATTGCCGCACCAACATAGCCGCCAGGCGCGGTGGCGCAAGCCAAAATCAATCCAGCTTTAACATACACGCGCTTTTGCCTCAAATAACTCACCGAAGAAGCTACCGAAGTGATGATAATTGTAGCCAGACTAGTGCCAACCGCCGCCACAGTGTCAAAATCATAAAGCAGCGTTAACAAAGGCACAATAAATATGCCGCCGCCCACACCCGTTAACGCTGCCGCTACGCTTATCAAAAAGCCGAATATAGGCAGCAGCCACTCCCACATTCCCAAATCTCCAAACTACTATTAATCGACGGGACGGGAGAAAACGCTTTCCAATTCTGCTATTTAAAAAATGCCATGCCAGATTATTAAAACAAACAAGCATAAGAGGGGCTGCCGGCTTTCCCGGGTTCGCGTGGCCGAAGACCACACTACTGCCGGGAACGGAGCGCGGTTTAACTTCCGAGTTCGGAATGGGATCGGGTGGGTCCCCGCGCCCTATGGCCGGCAAACCCCAAAATACACGCCAAAGCATCCCACATTAACTTTTCGCTTTCAACTTTCTCCTTTTAATAGTGCTTCCCAGATTCCGAATCCGCCCACTGTTTCTGGGCGTTCCACGGGGTTGTACCATTTCTTTTTTGTACCTATTTTCGCCCTCATCCTCCAGCCCAAAGTTTTCGGTTCCTTCTCTATTCTCTCCAGTAGGCTGTCTACTTTTTTGATTATTTCTTCTCTGTCCTTTCTGTCTACTTGGCTTGGTTCTATCTCCGCTTCTTTGCCCAGCGTGTCCAGCTCAGCCATGAACTTTCGGAGCTTTTTAAGGTTCGTTGTAGCCGTATACCAGAAGCCCCAGTCTTGAGCTAAGATTTTCGCTATGTAGGCTGCGTCTATCTGCTCTTTTCCGGCTCCATCGCCAACCGTGTGAGCCTTTAGAAGCAATAAGCAATCTTTTAGATCTTTTACGCTAAAAGCTTCCCACATCTGTATCTTTTCAAGAAGCATATCCGTAACAGTTATTGTGGGATAGTCAAGCTCCAGCCTTCCGCGGAAGTCTACGGGGTGGTTTGCTACTAGGAGCCTGTCAAAAAATACGTCTACATAAAACCAGCCTTTGGGATGGTAGTATATCTGCCTTTCAGAAGCCGCCGTGGAAAGTGTTGCCCTCCTCTTAGCGTAGCCCAATTTCTCAAAAAACTCTTTTATGCGGTCTCTCTGGCTTCTGTAAGCGATAAGGTCTATGTCGCTATACTCTTGACCCTTAATTACACCGGTGCCTGTTCTGCCAAGCTTCACGGCAAATTCCTTTTGATCTTGACTGTGAATCGCTATAGCAAGCCCGCCCAGAATTCTCATGGTTAAGCCTTCTTCCATGGCTTTCTCCACGATCTCTTGAGCCTCTTTAAGGAAAACCTCTGTGGGAACTATGCCTCTCCATTCCTCTGGCAGCTCGCGTCTGATCTCCCTGTCGAGAAGCCAGGCCATAGCCGGCTTCTACCCCTCTATCCTTTGAAGTCTTGAAATCTTGTTTCCTTTAAACTCAATTAGGAAGGCTCTTAAAATTCCCTCTGCATACTCGCTTCCTGGATTCACACAATATGTTTTCCCAATCTTCATGCAGCCTGCAGATTCGTGGATGTGACCGTGAAGTCCCAGAAAAGGCTGATATTTTTCAATCATTTTCCTAACGGCTTTTGACCCCACCGGAACCATGATTACCCTTCCACTTTGAATGACAGGGTTAAGGTCTCTATCTAGGAGAGGCGCTTCATCCAGTTTAGACTGGTAGGGCGGAGCGTGGAAATTGAAGATGGAGTTTTCAACGTTTTTAACTTGAGATATGTACTTTTCAAGACGCTCTTCAAGCCTATCTTCCTCTTCTTCGCGGGATGTCTTCCATGGACTGGGATTGACCCACCCACAACTCACCATTTCATGGGAATCATCGATTTCGATCACTTTCCCCTCTCCATTAATCACATGCCTATGGCTGTTTACAACCTCATCAATTACTGGTCTGTCATCATTTCCAGGGCAAACTACAACCCGCGTATCCTTTGGAACCTTTTCGGGGATGAGGTCAAACCACTTTCTTAGGGTTGAAGTCATAACTTCATGGAAAACTTCTTCAACCTTTTTCGGGTCTCTGATCATCTCTTCGTATTCGTTTTCATCTGTAAGGTATGGGTAGTAGCCTATACCCCTAATCTCCTTCAAGGCTTTCTCTACTTCGCTCTCGTCAATCACGTGGGTCTTCTTCAAATGGTAGTAGGAGTATTTGCCATCTTTGCGTTTAACAATTGGCACCAGCATCTTCCCTGTTAAATCTCCACCACATATTGCTACGTCAACCTTGAGCATTGCAGAGGCATTCAAAAATTTCCGCCAAACTCCCTCGGAGCCATGCATGTCCGTGGCGAACAGAATTCTTGTTTCCGCTTCCTTCCTCCGCTTAAATAGAAACGACACTTTGGATCATTCCTTCCCATTAATCTTGCATTTTCCAATATAGAAGTGCAGTTGTCCTATTTAAACCTAAGGTTCATGGAAAGTTTTAAATTCGGAAGGGGCTGAAATTAGATATCCGGTGTTATAAAATGGCGAAAAAGCCTGAACTTTTTGCCAGAGAAGCAACAGGCCTTGTGAGGGAGATAGGCTTCACCATCGGTGTCATCATGATTCTGAGCCACGTCATCGGCTTAGGCTGGCAGAAACGCGCGTTCCAGTTTGCAGGGCCAGCTCCAATGCCCATATCAGACATGCCTCTAGGCCTTCCAGCCATGTTCTGGGCCTTCCTAGCATGCGGCATAGTGGTGCTGATCACTGGGTATGCGGTGGGCTATGTTACAGCGGCCATGCCAAGGTCAGGTGGAGGCTACGTCACAATTTCTAGAGTCATCCATCCCTTCGTAGGCTACGTCGCGGCTTGGCTAATGTACCTCGCAGAAGCCTTTTCATACGGGCTTATAGGCGTGGCTGTCTTTGAAGCCATCATGATATTCTACAATATTGCGCTGGCTCCAACAGTAATAGAATTCGGTGCGGCAGAACTATTTATTGGCGGAGTAGTGATAGTCTGGGTTTTCGCGATAATAGCCCTCCTTGGAACAAAATTATACGGGCGGCTAATGGAGGTTCTCTTTTACATACCCGCAGTGATAACCATAATATTCTTCGCTATGTGGATCGCCGGAGCCATGAACCC
>Ga0105163_1001750_pt1 | contig 11001 bp, 12 predicted proteins | sample JNZ110809AmetaG_FD_81531 | JGI IMG/M metagenome (GOLD analysis project Ga0105163, IMG submission 81531) | Hot spring microbial communities from Jinze hot spring, China to study Microbial Dark Matter (Phase II) - JNZ 110809A | ecosystem: Environmental > Aquatic > Thermal springs > Hot (42-90C) >... | reverse complement strand
GCACCACACCGATACCCCGTCGGCGCATCATCCGCTCCACCCGGCTTTCGAAAAACCGCAGGGCCCCTAACAGCAGGACCACCAGCAGAGCGGCTTCCAGGAACATCAACCGGGAGTAGAAAAGCGACTGGGAGAAGAACACCACCGCCATCAGCACCAGGGTGCTCTTGGCCACTGCGTTCAGGATGCGATACATCTCCTCCAGCCACGGTGCCCCCATCTGGGGGGGATACACCCGATCCAGGCGGAACAGCAGCACCAGGAGAACGGTCCAGGCGATCTGGAAGGGAATGTAAGCGGAAAATGGGGCGTCGAACGTGATTTCCCGGAACCACTCCCAGCGGTAGCGCATTAAATAAGCCAGCACGAAAGCGGCCTGGATCACAATCAGGTCCAGGCCGATTCGAGTCCATCGCCACCACCGCGGGATCCTTCGATCCATCATTGAATGGGATTCCCTCATCGATAAAGATTTTATTTTATGAAGCCCGGAAGGCCGGGCTCGAAGCCGTCGGCCCTTCCACCCCGCACTGCCCGGATTTTTCCTGCGAGCATCCTCACGGACTTAAGGAATCGAGGGAAGCGGCTGATTGCACAGCAGATTATTATAAAACCTCACAATGGCCTGCGCGGTCTCTTCCCATGTAAACCGCTGGGCGCGCGCCAGGCCTCGAGCCCGCAATGCTTCCCGGAGTCCGACATCGTGCAACAGCATCCGGATCCCTTCTGTCCAGCCCTCCACATCCCCGGGATCGATCTGGAGGCCCGCCTCCCCAACCACCTCCGGAAGGGCGGAGGCCCGGGCGACGATCACCGGGGTTCCACAGGCCATCGCCTCCAGGGGAGGCATCCCGAACCCTTCATATCGGGATGGATAAGCAAAGAGAGTGGCCGCATTATACCAGAGCGGGAGCTCCGCATCCGGCACGAATCCAATCCATCGCGCCCGGCCTTCTCGTTCCAGCGCTCGCAGCCGGTAAAGGAAAGCCGGCTTCCAGCCTCGCCCTCCCACCAGGATCAGCGGAACGGGCGGGGACAACCGGGCGATGGCCTCTAACAGGACCTCCAGGTTCTTTCGCGGCTCCAGCGTCCCAACATAAAGGATAAACCGATCCGGCAGGCCATATCGGGCCCGGAACGCGGCTACTTCCTCCTCCGGCAACGGCCGGAAGCGGGGATCCACCCCCGGATAGGCCACCCCAATCCGTTCAGGGGGAAGCCTCCAGAGGCGGATCAAATCTTCCCGGGTTGCCTGAGAGATCGTGAGGATCCCCGCCGCGCGCCGGCATGTCAGACGGGTGAACAGGCGCAGATAGATCCGATTCCACGTGCGGAAAGCCTCCGGATGGTGAACGAAGCTCAGATCGTATACCGTGACCACCACCGGCAGGCGGACCGCCAGCGGCGCTACAAAGGCCATGGCATGGAGCATGCTCCACTCTTCCCGGGCGAGAAGAAGCGGGAAGACCAGCTGTTCCCACAGGATCCGGATCGCCGGCCGATGAGTGGGCCAGGTCGCTCGGACCCAGCGGATCCCCGCTGCCTCTGGGGCAAGAGATCGTGGTCCGATGAACGCCGTGAAAGCGATATCCGGAGCGGCCTGGGGAAGGCGCCGCAGGACCTCATAGATGTAACGATGGATCCCGGCGCTCCGATAGGACGCCTCGCCGGCCAGCAGCTGGGCGTTCAGGGCGATTCGAATCCTGGTAGAATTCGAAAGCACGCAGGAAGCTCCCGGAGCGGGGTGGATGTTTTACATTATTCTACTCGATAGACCATGCCGGCCATGCTGCCATTCATTCGCGAACGGGGAATGCCTTGACAGGGTAAGTCACAGGGGATGGCGGGCGGCTCCGCTGCCCGCTCCACCCCCTCCAACCTCAGGATGGAGGAGCCTGAATGCCGCTTTTGCTTCGTGAGGAGGATGTGCGGACGTTGCTGTCGATCTCCGACGCCATCGAGGCGCTGGAGCAGGCCTTCCGGGTCCAGGCGGAGGGTCAGGTCACATATGTGCCCCGCTCCCGCGTTCGCTGGCCCCGCGGCGCCCTCCACGTAATGGCCGCGGGGGGTCCCGGGATCGGTTACGTCGGTCTGAAGGCCTACACGACCGTCGGTGGACAGGCCCGTTTCGTGGTGTTGTTGTTCGACAGTGAGAGCGGAGCGCTGGTCGCCCTGATGGAGGCCGATATGCTGGGCCGCCTGCGGACGGGGGCAGCCACCGGCCTCGCCACGCGCTACCTCGCCCGTCCCGATGCTCGAATCGTGGGGATGTATGGGACAGGGCGCCAGGCGGCCACCCAGTTGATGGCCGTCTGCGCAGTCCGGACCATCGAGGAAGCCCGGGTCTACAGCCCGACCCGGGAGCGTCGGGAAGCGTTCGCCCGCCGCATGGCTGAAACGCTGGGGATCCCGGTGCGGGCAGTGGATCGACCGGAAGCTGTCGCGGAAGGGGCGGACATTCTGATCACGATCACCTCCGCCCGGGAGCCGGTCCTGCGGGGTGCCTGGGTACGGCCGGGGATGCATATCAACGCCGCCGGCTCCAACGCATTGATCCGTCGGGAGCTTGATGAGGAAGCAGTCACCCGAGCGGATCTGATCGTCATCGATGCGCGGGATCAGGGGAAAATCGAGGCAGGCGATTTCCTGGAGCCCCTGGAGCGGGGGCGGTTACAATGGGAACAGATCCACGAATTGAAAGACGTTGTGACGGGGCGGGTACGGCGCACGCATCCGGATCAGATCACGCTCTTTAAATCCCTGGGCGTCGCCCTGGAAGACGTGGCCGTCGCGGCCCTGGTCTATGAACGAGCGCAGGCTCGAGGGATTGGCGAATCGTTCCCCCTGCTCGAGGTCCCGCTGGTGGGCTGAAATCATCAACGTAACGATGGGGGGCTTTGAAGATCGGGTCGCCTTCGATCCGGAGGGCTTTGTGGGGCTGTCCCGCTGGCCATCCCGATTGAGCCGCACCGAAGAGGGAGACCACCATAAACGGGGTGCAAGCGATGCCGGAGCTTCCTGAAGTCGAGACACTGGTCCAGGAACTGCGTCCTCAGGTGACGGGGCGCCGGATCGACGACGTGATCCTGCACTGGCCTGGATGTGTGGCCACTCCCTCTCCACGCGCGTTCATCCGGCGGATGAAAGGACGGATCATCCGGGAGGTCCGCCGGCGGGGCAAATTCCTCTGGTTCGTCCTGGACCATGGGGCATGGCTGGTCCACCTGAAAATGACCGGCCGCCTGTTTCTGCTCCCCATGTCCGAACCCGATCCTCATGCCCGGGCCGATTTCGTGATGGATGATGGACGCATCCTCCGGTTCCAGGATCTCCGCAAGTTCGGCCGTCTCTATTGGGTCCCCGATCCAGAGCCCTTTTTCCGGCCCCTGGGGCCGGAGCCGCTGGATCCCCGGTTCCGGCCCGAGGATCTCGCCCGGCAGCTCGCCGGCCGCCGGGGACGCCTGAAAGCGCTGCTTCTGAATCAATCGGTGATGGCCGGGATCGGGAACATCTACGCGGACGAGGCGCTCTGGCGAGCGGGCCTGCATCCGATGCGCTCCGCGGCTTCCCTCAACGGCGAGGAGATCCGGCGCCTGTGGAAGGGCATCCGGGAGGCCCTCCTCGCTGGCCTGCGCCATCACGGGACCACCATTCAGTGGTATCGCCGGCCGGAGGGAAGCAGCGGAGAGCATCAACGCTATCTGCGGGTTTACGGGCGCGCGGGGCGGCCGTGTTTCCGTTGTGGAACTCCCATCGTCCGTCAGGTCCTTCAGGGCCGCAGCGCCTACTTCTGCCCCGTCTGCCAGCGATAGCCTGCCTGTAGAGGACACCCGCATTGACGGGCATAGACATGGCCTTCCATGGGAAGGGGTTCTACCGGTCTTTCCCACCTTTTCCATGGCCCAGAGGATCGCAGAGGAAAATAACTGTTCGGCCATTCTCACGCAGCATAATCCGGAAAGGCGCGCCGCCCCAGAGGGCCGTGGGGAGAGGGGATCAAGGGGGGTAGGGCCCTTCCGTCTTCGCAAAAGCTCCGACCCGAATGGGGCCGGGTTGCATCCCTACCGGGAGAGAACATAAAACCCCAGGAAGGGAGGCCTATTTGTGGGCGGTTGGCGTGGATCTGGCCTGGTCTCCCCGGAACCCAACGGCCGCGGTGGTGCTTCGCTGGGAGGATGATCGCTGGGAAATGGAAGCATGGGCGGATGATCTGGGCTCCGACGCGGAGATCCTGGATTTCCTGGCCCCCTATCAGGAAGGTCCATGCATCATCGGGATCGATGCGCCGCTGATCGTCCCGAACGAAGAGGGGTCGCGGCCCTGCGATCGGTGGATCGCCTCCCGGTTCGGACGCCACCATGCAGGGGGCTATCCGGTGAACCGTCGCTGGCTCCGCTCCTTCGGTGGCCTGCGGGGGGAAGCTCTGGCCCAGGCTCTCATGGCCTGGGGGTTCGTTTTACAACCGCCCCCTGCTCCACGGGCCCGGATTCGCGCGGTGATCGAGGTCTTCCCCCATCCCGCGGCGATTGTCCTGTTTGGCCTCCAGCGGATCATTCGCTATAAACGATTGAGCCGGGGTCCATGGATCCGGGGGTTGCGCCGATGGCATCGCCAGTTGCTCGCTTTAGAACATTCCCATCCCCCTCTCCGCTGGCCGGAGGCCTGGCGGTCCCCTCTGTTGAAGGGCCAAACCCGACGAGCCTTAAAGGCATGGGAGGATCGACTGGACGCCGCCTTCTGCGCTTATGTGGCCGGTTACGTGTGGTTCCATGGGCCGATCGGATACGAGCAAATCGGCGATCTGCGCGATGGGTATGTGATCATTCCGCGCCGCATCGCCTGATCGATTTCCCAGCCCTTCAGGCGGAGTGAATCATCCATGAGCGAGGAATGGCCGTGTTGTAATGAACCCATGCCCGAGGAGATCCGGAAAGGCCTGGAGCAGTTCAACGCCGGAGAGTATTTCGAGCAGCATGAGATCCTGGAACACGCCTGGCGCGCGGAGACCCGCCCGGTTCGCGAGATCTATCAGGGCATCCTGCAAATCGGCGTGGCGTGCTATCAGATCCAGCGAGGCAACTACGCAGGCGCGCTGAAGATGCTGCGGCGCGGCCTGGCCCACCTTTCCCGCGCGCCGGATCGCTGTCAGGGAATTGACGTGGCACGTCTGCGGGAGGATGCGCGCCGCCTGCTGGAGCGCCTGGAGACCGCAGGGCCTGAAAGGCTTCATCACGTGGATAGGAGGTGGTTCCCTCGTGTGATATTCGAGGAACGGATGTGATAGAATGAAGCCAAGTCAAGCGTCAGTTGAAACCTGAAAGCAGGGAGAACAGGATGCCCGCTCAGCGGCAGGAGATCGCGCCCGGAATTGAGGTGAGCCCTGAAAGTGGCCGGTGGCGCTCCGGTGATCAGGGGCACGCGCATTCCGATCCGGGCGATTATTCGCGCCCTCGCTGATCTTGAAACTGGACTTTGGACAAACTCCTCCCTTTCCTCAGGATGGGGGATTGGGGGTGGGTGGGGCCGCCGAAGGCGGCCCCACCCACCCCCAAATCCTTTCAAGACCTTCATTCCAGATGGCGCTCTCTCGAGAATACCTTTGTGACGATCGAGCCGGGGCGTTATCGGGTTCGCACGGCCTGATCCAGAAACCCTCTCCTGCCAGTCCTGCCTTTCGAGTGAGGGGATCCTATTCCTCCCTCCTTTTCCTCCCTGGGGCACGGACGAAATTCAATAAACCCGGATAGCTGGAGGTTCCATGAAAGCCGTTGTGATGCGACGACGTGGAGGACCGGAGGTCCTGCAGGTGGAAGAGGTGCCTACCCCGGTGCCAGGGCCGGGAGAGGTGCTGGTGCGGGTCTATGCCTGCGGCCTGAATCATCTCGACCTGTACACACGGGCCGGCGCGCAGGGCCGCAAAGCCAAACTTCCCCACATCCTGGGTCTGGAGCCCGCTGGGGAGATCGCGGCCCTCGGCGAGGGGGTAACTGGATGGAAAGTGGGAGATCGGGTGCTGGTCGGCGCTTTCATCGTATGCGGGGAGTGCGAGTTCTGCCGGGCCGGGATGGATAACCTGTGCCAGCGGCGGAAAATCCTCGGGGTCGATCGCTGGGGGGGATATGCCGAGTATATGGTAGCCCCCGCCGCCAATCTGATGCCCCTGGGGCCGAACACCTCGTATGAGGCGGCCGCGGCCATCCAGGCCGCCTTTGGGACCGCATGGCATATGCTGGTGAGCCGGGCGCGCATCCGGCCCGGGGAAACCGTGCTGGTGCTGGCGGCCGGCAGCGGCATCGGCACGGCCGCCATCCAGATCGCCAAACACTTCGGATGCCGCGTCATCGCCACCGCGAGCAGCGACGAAAAGCTGGAGAAGGCCCGGGCGCTGGGCGCCGATGTGTTGATCAATTACCGCGAACACCCCCGCTTCAGCCTGCTCGTGATGGAAGCGACAGGAGGGCGGGGCGTCGACATCGTATTTGAGCACGTGGGCTCGGATACCTGGAAGGAGAGCGTGGCCTCCCTGACCTTCCGGGGCCGCCTGGTGTTCTGCGGGTCGACCACCGGCCGATGGGGAGAGACCGATCTCTGGGGGGTCTTTTACAAAGAGGCGGAGATCCTGGGCTCCTTCGGAGCTACCCGTGCGGATTTCCAGGCCGTGATGGAGCGAGTGGAACAGGGGATTTTCCGCCCGGTCATCGATCGGATCTTCCCCCTGGAGGAGGCAGCGGAAGCCCATCGATATCTGGAGGACCGTCGGGTCTTCGGAAAGGTGATCCTGCGGATCCCATAATCCCTCTTCGCGGGTCGAGCGTGGGGTCAGCTGAACAGCTCTCTTCTTACAACCTCCGAGCCTCATGATCCTTCAATCGGGAGGCCCAGGCGCTCTCGAAGATGGCTCAGGATCGCCGCCTGAACCGCCTCTATCGGCTGGGAAGCATCGATCACCACCCAGCGGGTGGGCTCTGCCGCTGCCATCGCTCGATATCCTTCCCGAACCCGTTGATGGAAAGAGAGCTCGAGGGCATCCAGGCGGGTCCAGGCATCCCCGGAGACCCGACGGCGCGCCAGGCCCTGTTCCACCGCGATATCCAGCAGGAACGTGAGATCCGGCTCCAGGCCGCCGGTCGCGAACCGGTTCAGACGCCGCAGCTCCTCCAGGTCCAGACCCCGACCGTAACCCTGATAGGCCAGGGTCGAATCCGCATACCGGTCGCTGACCACAATGCCTCCCTCCGTCAGGAAGGGCCGGATCACCCGTTCGACCAGCTGGGCCCGGGCGGCGCAGAACAGAAGCGCTTCCGCCCGGGCGCTCATGTCTGCGTGCTCGTGAGCGTGAAGCAGCTCGCGGATGGCCTCACCCACCGGCGTCCCACCCGGCTCGCGGGTGAAGAGCACCCGATACCCCTTCTCCCTGAGCAAGCCGCTGAGCCAGCGCGCCATCGTCGTTTTGCCGCTTCCCTCAGGTCCCTCAAAGGTGATCAAAAGGCCGCGCATCGCCCTCTATCCGACAGGGATATCGCTTTCGGGGAATGGATTGGAAGGCCTTCAGCCCGCGTTTAGCTTCGGAAGACTCCAGGCCAGCCGGTTGCACCCTTCGCCCACCCGCAATTTTCAGGGCCGGGAAGGCTGGCGCAGACAATCCTCCCGACCCCGAAAAGCCCCTCACCGGAATGACTCAGAAACCCTGAATCCAGTGCGCGTAAAGGTAAGCCAGCATGCCGCTCCAGAGCAGGCTATCCAGCCGATCCAGCACGCCGCCATGCCCGGGGAAGAGATTCCCCGAATCCTTCACCCCGGCTCGCCGCTTCAGAACAGAAATGGAGAGGTCTCCCAGGGTCCCCAGGCTGCCGATCAGGAGCCCCAACAGGGCTCCGGGCCCCACGCCGAGCTCGATGAGGAACCCCAGGATCGCGCCCACCAGAAGGCCGGCCAGGCATCCACCGAGGAATCCCTCCCAGGTTTTACCGGGACTCCATTGTGGAGCCAGCCGATGCCGGCCCCATTGTCGACCCACCAGATACGCGCCGGTGTCAGCCGCCCAGGTGGTGAACAGGACGAAAGCCACCCACCAGCGCCCGTGAGGATCCGGAAGATTCCGGAGCCAGACAAACGAGCGTCCCAACCACCCCAGATAGAGACCTCCGGCTGCCGTGAACGCCCAATCCGCGATGGGATGCTCGGTCCGTCGGACCCACCAGAACCATACCAGAGCCAGGGGAGGGACCAGCGTGAGGATGAGCTCGGCCACGCGGGAGCCTGGGGGGGCAGCCATCGCATCCCCCAGGAAGCCCAGGATCATCAGCCCCATCCAGACCGGAGAAGGAGAGAAACCCGTCCGCTGGACCAGGCGGGCGTATTCCCAGGCCGCGGTTAGCAGGATGAGACTGACCGTTCCAGCCCACAGCCATCCACCCAGATGGACCAGGGCGGTCAGGAGGGGGATCGCAATGAGGGCAACGAGGAGACGTTGACGCAGCACGGCTAACGCGATGGATGATGAGTGGCCAGTTGCTCGCTGATCTGTCCGAAACGGCGCTCCCGCCGGCTGTAGGCGTCGATCGCCTTCAGCAACTCTTCCCGATCGAAGTCCGGCCAGTAAACCGGGGTCACATAGAACTCCGAGTAAGCCGCCTGCCACAGCAGGAAGTTGCTCAGGCGCATCTCCCCGCTGGTGCGGATGATGAGATCCGGATCCGGCAACCCGGCCGTATACAGGTAACGGGAGATCAGGGATTCATCCACCGCCTCCGGCGGGACACCATCGGCAATGATCCGGCGGACCGCCTCGACGATCTCCTGACGTCCGCCATAATTGAAAGCGACGCACAGAATCAGCCGGGAGTTCCCCTTCGTTCGCTCGATGGCCATTCGGATCTTCCGCTGGAGCCGCTCCGGCACCCCCTCCAGGCTGCCCAGATGACGGATCTGCACGCCGTTCCGATCCAGATTATCCAGCTCCCGATCGATCATCTGCTCCAGGAGGCTGAACAGGCCATACACTTCATCGGGGGGACGGCGCCAGTTCTCGGTGGAGAACGCATAGATCGTGAGGATCCGGACACCCAGATCGGCGCATGCCTCGATCACCCGGCGCAGGTTCTCTGTCCCCGCCCGGTGCCCGGCCAGTCGGGGTAGCCCCCGGGCCTTTGCCCATCGGCCGTTGCCGTCCATGATGATGGCGATATGGGTCGGGATCTTCAACGCCAGCTCCATTTGCTGACTGTTTTGCTGCTTCACAAATCTTTCCCTCCAGGTTATATGGGTCCATGCCAGCGCCAGGCTCTCGAGGCTGGAAAGGCGGCCAGAGGTCGGGCCTTCCCGGCTCCCGCCGGTTTCCTGCCCGCCGCCCTGCGGGCTGCTCAGAACGACATGATTTCCTTCTCTTTGGCCTGAGCCACCTTTTCCGCTTCCTCAATATAGCGATCGGTGAGCTTCTGAACCTCCTCCCGAGCCTCCTCCAGCTCGTCGTCAGACATCTCTTTGTTTTTGTGGCGGGTCCGAAGCTCCTCCAGCGCATCCCGCCGGATGTTGCGGATAGCAATGCGCGTCTCCTCCAGGCGCTTATGCACCAGCTTGACCAGCTCCTGCCGGCGCTGTTCCGTAAGCCTGGGCAGGACCAGACGGATGATCCGTCCGTCATTGCTGGGGGTCAACCCCAGATCAGATTTGAGGATCGCTCGCTCGATCTCCGGCAATGCCTTCGGGTCGTAGGGCTGGATGGTCAACAGATTGGGCTCAGGCGCCCGGATGATGGCCAGTTGCTCCAGAGGAACCTGGGTCCCATAGTATTCCACCGGGATCCGCTCGACCAGGGCAGGAGAAGCTCGCCCTGTGCGGATGCCCTTTAGCTCATCTTCAAATACCCGGATGGCCTTGCGCATCCGCTCTTCCGCATCCCGGAAGACCTGTTTCGGGATCATCGCGGATTCTCACCTCCATCCAGGATGGAATCCAATCCCCTCGAGGCAGAGCGTCCGCATACGCAACCGCCTGTCCCCTTGCCCGAGCGCCTAACTTCGCATCCCTGGGGATTTGAGGGGCTGGGCGGGTTGCTATGGACAGCCCATCCGGCCCTCAAAAAGGGCCATCCCCCTGTTGCGCAAAGGCGCCCGGATCGCAAGTTGCACGACTCAACCGTCGATGAGCGTTCCGACCGGCTCCCCCCTCACCGCCCGCTCCAGGCTATCCGGCTGCCACAGATCGAGGACGATGATCGGCAGGTTGTGATCCATGCATAAAGACAGGGCCGTGCTGTCCAGAACTTTCAGGCGCAGGTTCAGGGCCTCTATATATGTTAGTTTATCAAATTTGCGGGCGTTCGGGTTCACCATCGGATCATCGTCATACACCCCATCCACCTTGGTGGCCTTAATGAGGACGTCGGCATGGATCTCCATGGCCCGCAGGGCAGCGGCGGTGTCGGTCGTGAAGTAGGGGTTTCCGGTTCCGGCCCCCAGGATCACCACACGGCCCTTTTCGAGGTGACGGATGGCTCGCAGCCGAATGTAAGGCTCCGCAATCGCTCGCATCTCGATCGCCGTCTGGACGCGGGTAGGCACTCCCAGGCGCTCCAGGGCATCGCGCAAGGCCAGCGCGTTCATCACCGTGGCCAGCATGCCCATCTGATCCGCGGTCGCCCGGTCCATGCGATGAGCAATGCCATCGCGACCCCGCCACAGGTTTCCGGCCCCGATGACGATCGCGATCTCCACCCCCATTTCCTTCACGGCCTTAATTCGAGCGGCCAGCTCCGTCGCACGTTCCGGGCTGATCCCGAATCCTCCAGGGCCTGCCAGGGCTTCCCCGCCCAGCTTCAGGAGAATCCGACGATATTTGGGACCAGACATCGAGGTCACTTTTTCCTCCCCCAGAGAAATCGAGAGGATATTTTCCCCATCGTCTCCTTTAACTGGACTTTGGACAAACTCCTCCCTTTCCTCAGGATGGGGGATTCAACTTCCCCCCTCCCCGCGGCCCAAAGGGCCGCGGGGAGGGGGG
>Ga0105163_1001747_pt1 | contig 11009 bp, 9 predicted proteins | sample JNZ110809AmetaG_FD_81531 | JGI IMG/M metagenome (GOLD analysis project Ga0105163, IMG submission 81531) | Hot spring microbial communities from Jinze hot spring, China to study Microbial Dark Matter (Phase II) - JNZ 110809A | ecosystem: Environmental > Aquatic > Thermal springs > Hot (42-90C) >... | reverse complement strand
TGCTATGACTTCTTCCTTCCCAAGTATTTCAAGAATATCTATCAACTCCGGTCCTTCGTGCTTCCCTGTTAAAATAAGCCTAAGGGTCATGTAAAACTCTTTACCTTTTAGTTTTGCATTTTTCATCGCTGTTTTAAACGAAGCGTATACGTTTTCCTTATTCCAAACTTCTACCTTTTGCAGTTCTTCAAGCAGGGCTTTATACGTTTCAACAGCTTCAGGAGTTTTTTCTATGGAGACATTTGGCCTTTCGAAGAAGAAATCTGTTAATTCCGGCAGTTGAGAGAGCTCTTCAATTCTATCTTTCACGGCTGCAATAACCTTTTCTAAATAAGCCTCGTCAACGTCTCTGTTAATGAATGTTTTGGCAAGTTTTACTAATTCTTTGGTGTCCTTCATCCTGATATGCTCGGAGTTCATCCATCTTAATTTATCAGGATTGAAAATAGCTGGATTTTTAACCAATCGCTCTAAGGAGAAACTGCCTATGAGCTCTTCTTTTGTAAGGATTTCTTTTCCTTCTGGATGTGACCAACCCAGAAGTGCTAAGAAATTGACCAAAGCTTCTGGTAAGTATCCTCTTGCTTTGAATTCTTCAACAGAAGTAGCACCGTGACGCTTGCTGAGCTTACTTCCATCAGGTCCAAGAATCATCGACACATGACCAAACACAGGAACGGGCCAACCAAGTGCCTCGTATAGCGCAACTTGCTTTACAGTGTTGGAAAGGTGGTCGTCACCTCTTAGCACATGTGTTATTTTCATAAGACCATCATCGATAACACAAGCGTAATTATACGTAGGCATGCCATTACTTCTTAAAAGTGCAAAATCACCGACACTGCCAGCTTTGAATACAACCTCACCTTTCACAACATCGTTGATAACATAGTCCTTTCGAGGCATAGAGAAGTAAATCGCTGGTCTTAAACCTTTTTCTTCGTACTCTCTTTTCCTTTCTGGAGTATTGTACGGCTCAAGCATCTCGCGTGTGTAATGCGGTGCTTTCCCTTCTGCAAGTAGCTTTTCACGAAGTTGTTCAATTTCTTCCGGGTAAGCGTAAACCTCATAAGCTTTACCTTGCTTTATCAGTTCTTGCGCATAGTAATGGTATAGCTCTGTCCGTTCGCTCTGCCTGTACGGACCATATGGACCACCGATATCTGGTCCTTCATCCCAATCTAACCCAAGCCACCTTAAAGCATTGATAAGTTGTTCTTCGAAAACTTTTTCAGACCTTTCAAGGTCGGTGTCTTCAATTCTTAAAATGAATTTCCCATTTGTTTTCCTTGCAAAGAGATAGTTAAACAAGGCTGTTCTTGCACCACCAACATGTAGATAACCTGTTGGACTTGGGGCAAATCTTACTCTAACTTGACCGTTATTAGACATTCATATCCCTCCGAAGCTAATTTAGTTTTTTCATATACAAGCTATCTATACATAAATCGGGGGGCATGCCCCCCGAATTTTGAACTTTTGAAAAATACAAATGAAATCTAGCAAGTTAAAACTACGTGTTAGTGCGTCCTTATTTTCTCAACGTTCTTAGTCTTCAAGAGGTTCAAACATATCTTTACTTACTCCACAAACCGGGCATGTCCAGTCATCAGGAAGATTTTCGAAAGGTGTGCCTGGTTCAATTCCGGAATCTGGGTCTCCAACTTCTGGGTCATAAATGTAACCACAAACGGTACATCTGTACTTCATATTTCCACCTCCATCTAATTACTGGGTGTAAGTATTATACCACATGAAACGTAGAGTTTTCAACAGACATTTTGTAGAGTATTGTTAATGAATCGTTTAGATGCTAAAATAGTTGAGTGTAAAAGAAGAGTTGAAAGGGTAAATAAGTATGGAGGTGGCTCTACATGGTAGCAACAATCATAAACAACGGTGGAAGCATAAGAATCCCAAAGAATGTGGAAGTTGCATACTCTACTCCAGTTCTTCTGACACAAAATGACCGTAAAATACTTATCGACCCTGGCGATTACACTTCTTTCGGATTTTTGGAAGAATATTTTGAAAATCATAACATCAATTTGGAGGATGTGACAGATATTCTACTGACTCATTTACACTTAGACCATGCCTATGCGACAAGATTTTTCCCAAACGCTACTATCTATATCAACGGTGCTTACAAATCAAAACCGTACAACAAATTCGGGTTATTCAAGAGTAAACTCTACCTTGAAATCATAAACTCTTGGAAGAATGTAGTGGAAATTGATGCTGGGATGAAACTATTCAATGGAAAAGTTGTAGTATTTCACACCCCGTGGCATGCAAAAGAACACTGTTCGTTTGTAATTGATACAGAAAATATGGGCAAAATTCTGTACACGGGGGACATAGTTATGAATCGCGTAGAGTTTTATGATATAATAAGATGGCTGAGAAAAGATGATTGCGCCCGGTTCGTTAATACAATCGGCAGAAAGTGTGATTATATAGTTTTTACGCACGATGAGTACGTGAAAAGTGATGACTACTTCAGGAGGTGAAAATATGCGAATTGCGATGGTTTCTTACGAAGTTTATCCGTTTGCCAAAGTTGGTGGATTAGCGGATGTTGTTGGTGCACTTCCAAAGTATTTAGAAAAGCAAGGAATGGCTGTGGATATTTTCATGCCATACCATAAAAAGGTTGATGAAAACTCTTCGAAATTTGGTTACACCATTGAAAAAGTTTCAGAAGGTATTTCCATTCCACACTTACTCACTGAAGAAAAGCTCGATATTTACAGAACACGTCTACCCGGTAGTAAAAATGTGAATGTATTTTTGATTGCAAACGGATATTACTTTAGCGCAGATGAAGTTTATCAAGGTCCTGACTTGGCAGAGCAAGCGATATTTTTCTCAGCTGCTGTACTCGAAGCAATTAAAAAACTAGACTTTCACTACGATATAATCCATGTTAACGACTGGCAGACCTCGCTGATTCCTGTATACCTTAAATCTATATATAAAAACGATGAAAAACTATCAAAAATAGCCTCCGTGCTAACAATCCACAATTTAGGTTACCAGGGGATTTTCGAACCATCTTACATGAAATTCGCCGGATTACCTGATTATCTCTTCAGTATTGATGGCATAGAGTTCTATGGTAATATCAACTTTCTGAAAGGCGGTATTCTTTTTGCAGATGTTATAAACACAGTAAGTCCAACCTATGCTCGCGAAATTCAAACGAAAGAATACGGTGAGAAGCTCGATGGCGTATTGCGTGTGAGGTCTGCGGACCTTTACGGTATTCTAAATGGTATCGACTATGAAGAATACAATCCAGAGACCGATAAAAGGATATATGTCAACTATAACCTCGATACTATAGAAAAGAAAAAGGAGAACAAAAAATTACTACAACGCGAGCTCGGTTTACCAGAAAGAGACGTTCCTATGATTGGGATGATAAACAGACTTGTAGACCAAAAAGGGCTCGACATCATGGCAGAGATAATGGATTATGTTTCGCTATTTGACATACAGTTCGTCCTTCTTGGTACCGGAGAGGAAAAATACGAGAACATGTTCAAAAAGCTAGGGGAAAGATACCCAGAGAAATATTCTATAAATCTAAAATTCGACGTGGTACTTGCTCAAAAAATCTACGCCAGTGCAGATATGTTTCTTATGCCATCAAGATATGAACCTTGTGGGCTTGGGCAGATGTATAGTCTCAGATACGGAACGATACCTATCGTAAGATACACCGGAGGCTTGGCAGATACAGTAAAAGAATACAACCCTGAAACAAAAGAAGGAAATGGTTTTGGATTCGAAAACTATGACTCTGCATATCTGCTTAAAGCTGTAGCCAAGGCGCTGTATTACTACAATGAAAAAGAACACTGGACTGCCTTGATTAAGAACGCAATGACAACGGATTTGAGTTGGGATAATTCAGCAAAAGAATATGTAAAGCTTTATCAGCGTGCGAAATCAAAAATTCAGTAAATAAAAAATCAAAACAAACTCAGGGAGGAATCTCTATGCCTGAATACAGGAAAGACCCGGTTGTAAAAAGATGGGTTATCATCTCTACAGAACGAGCAAAAAGGCCGCACGACTTTCAGGTAACACCAGAAGAGGTTAAAACAGGTTTTTGTCCTTTTGACTACGGAAACGAACATACCACGCCACCTGAAATCCTTGCGTTCCGTCCAGCTGATACACAACCCAACACTCCTGGATGGTGGGTTAGGGTTGTTTCCAACAAATTCCCAGCTGTAGACCCCGAATTACCGGTTGATAGATACGGGCATGGGATGTACGATGCAATGACTGGATTTGGTTACCACGAGGTTATTATCGAAACTCCTGACCATACCTCAACCTTCGCACTGTTCGATTACAAACAAGCCGAGGAAGTCATTTGGGCGTACGTTACAAGGTTTAGAATGATTGCAAAAGATGAACGAGTCAAGTATATACTTATTTTTAGAAACCACGGTAAAGAAGGTGGAGCTTCGCTTGCCCATCCTCACAGCCAAATTATAGCTACTCCTGTTGTGCCAAAGACCGTTCAGGAGGAATTAGATGGGGCGAAGGATTATTATTCTTACAAAGAACGTTGCGTGTTTTGTGATATGATAAATCAGGAAAGAATAGAAGGAAGGCGAATAGTAGAAGAAAACGAACATTTTATTGCTTTTGAACCTTACGCAGCAAGGTTTCCATTTGAAACTTGGGTACTTCCCAAAAGACACTCGCATGATTTTGGTTCGATTACCGAGGAGGAAGTTAAGTCATTTGCAAGGATTATGAAAGATGTTTTGCACAGGATTTATATTGTATTGAACAATCCACCGTACAACTTCTTAATTCATACTGCACCGGTCATGGATGACGGTAAACTTTACTATCATTGGCATGTTGAAATCATTCCTCGTTTGACACGTGTCGCAGGTTTTGAGTGGGGTTCAGGATTTTATATCAACCCAGTGCCACCCGAAGATGCGGCAAAGTACTTGGTAGAAAATTACCAAGAGTTAATTGAGAAAACAAAATCAGAATAGAAGCTGTGCATAGAAGGAGGAGGAAAAAGATGAGCACGAATTTCAGTTTGAATCCGGACCAGAAGATTGCTGATTTAAAGGAACATGTAAAACACTTCATTGCGGTGTTGAGCGGAAAAGGTGGAGTTGGGAAGACAACGGTTGCTGTGAACTTAGCAACTGCTCTTGCCGAAAGTGGTTACAAGATAGGACTTCTTGATGTTGATATCCATGGACCTGATATCGTTCGTATGCTTGGTGGTAATCCACTACCAGCAGTTGACGAAGACGAAAAAATAATTCCCGCAGAAGTTTTGCCCAACCTGAAAGCACTTTCGATTTCTATGATGGTTGAAGAAGGTAAACCCATCATTTGGAGGGGACCTCTCAAACACTCTGCAATCAAACAGTTTCTTGGTGATACAAAATGGGGAGAACTGGATTTCATGATATTTGATTTACCACCGGGAACCGGTGACGAAGCACTTAGCCTCTTCCAAACAATAGGTCAAACAGATGGTGTACTAATGGTAACAACTCCACAAAAGGTAGCACTTGACGATGTTCGAAGAGCGATAGAATTTGTAAGAGCGATGAACCAAAAAGTTTTGGGCATTGTTGAGAATATGTCTTATATGAGATGCAAAGACGAAGTAGTTTACCCATTTGGAAGAGGTGGAGCAGATTTATTGGCGGCAGAATACGGTGTCCCTGTACTCGGAAGAATCCCTATGGACCCGAAGGCGCTTGAATTACTCGACGAAGGCAAACCGATAACACTTTATTACAGAGGAAGCGAAGTTGAAAAGGCGTTTAGGGAACTCGCTGAAAATGTGGCAAAAGCTGTTGAAAAATAGTGGAATCGTATACTAATCGCAAGGCGGTAGAAAAATGAGAATAGAACCTCCGTCAAATGACCCAAAGTTAAAGAGCTCTGCTATAAAGGGGAAAAAAGCAGGTAAAAAAGAACACGTGAGCTCGAGTCAAAAGAGCTCTTTTCTTGGTGTTTTTGAGGAAGCAGAAAGCGAAGCTATTAGAAAAACCATAGAAGAAATGATAAGTGATGTTGTTGAAGCGGGGAATGATTTTGTAAGGTCCCCAACCGCTGAAAACCTCAAAAGATACAAAGAAAAGATTAGAAACGTCTTGAAGTATGTTGAAAAGAACCTCTATAAATTAGCTGGAAAATACGATTATGCATTGTCACAACCAAGGTTACATATAATTGCCGAACAAGTCGATGAAAGATTGGAGCAACTTACCAACTTACTCATGGAGGCCGAGAAAAACACACTAAAGCTCGCCGAAAAGGTTGGAGAAATCAACGGAATACTTTTTGACCTATACAAGTAAAACCAGAAGGGAGAGGAATTAATGAAAGAATTCTTACTTGGAGTTGTGCAAGGACTAACAGAATTCTTACCTGTATCAAGTTCTGGACATTTAAGCTTGTTTTCAAAACTTTTCGGATTACCGCAAAATCTTCCGCTGTTCGCCTTCCTCCACTTAGCAACGTTCTTAGTAGTTTTAATATTCCTTTGGGAAGATGTGTGGAGAATTATCATAGGTTTAATAAAGTTTGATAACTCAACGTGGACTCTGGCACTTAAAATCATAGTCGCATCTATACCTGCAGGAATTGCGGGGGTGTTTTTTGAAAAGAAGATTGAAGAGATATTCTCTTCTCAAATGTTAATTGGTATATTCTTTTTGGTTACAGCGGTAGCACTCTGGTTGTCTGACTCCTTTTCTGGAAAAAAGTCACTAAACGATATTTCTTATACTGATGCATTGATTATTGGTATCTTTCAAGCGTTTGCAATATTGCCTGGTATATCGCGCAGTGGTTTTACCCTCATTGGAGCGCTTTTGGTAGGCATGAATCGAACCGACGCTTTTAGATTTTCTTTCCTTATGAGCTTACCAGTAACACTCGCAGCTGGAATCTTTGAACTTAAAGATGTTGTCTTCTCGACGGGTGTATTTTCTGGATTTGGTGGAGCATTTGTCACAGGCTTGATTGCCTTGATTGTAGTGAGACAACTAACCATTTCGGCACATCTGAAAGTTTTCTCGTTGTATCTTATCATACCTTCGTTGCTGAGTTTCATTTTAAAATAAAAACGCAAATAACGTAAGTATTAATCCCCAGGATATACATAAAGAAAATCCTGGGGATTTTTCTTTGAAGGAACAAAACATCAATATTCAGTTCAGTTTATGCGTGTGTTTTACAACCAGAGTCTGTGGTATAATCGTCTTTGAACAGTATCTGTTTCGAACAACAATAAGAGACAAAGGGGGAGCTACCGTGTTGTCTAAGGTTGTCTTAAAATTGAGGATTTTGGTTGTGTGTTTACTCATATTAAATGCACTATCCTTTGGCGCGGAGTTTTATTTCAATACAAAAGATGGAATGGGCATAACGGGGTCCTCAGATTCCATCAGTTATTTGTTAGGTTTCCCATACAGTGAAGTTGGATTTAGATTGCCCTTGGATGAGAACCGGACGATTTTTCTTTCTACGTTCGGTGGTTACGATTTCGGCAAATCTACATACTTCTTGAAGTTGAGCTCTGACTTTCAGGTAGATAACATAATTGTCTCACTACCTTTCGAACTTACTACGAAGATTGTAGAGACAAATGAACCAACTGAAACAGGAAGGTTCAACGTAGGTCTCTCAGCATCGATAAATTTTGGAAATATAAATTTCAGTGTGTTAGCATACTATTCGGCTCTTTATCTTTTCTATGACCCGGCTTTCAATGTAAACATTCCAACTGTTTACACTGACAACATCTTTCGCTCATCACTGAATGTTAAAGTATCGTACATTCAGCCTACTTTTTCTATTTCACTGGGTTATTTTGCTTCCCTGCGCTGGTTGTCCTATAGGTCATCGTTTATTACAGGTGAGAATTCACCGTACATAGAAGCAAGGGTTAAAGTCCGATTTTGAAAGCTAACAAACATAGAAACACTTTAAAAATTTTTCAACTTGGGGGTTTTGGACTTTGACAAATGTAGAGAAAAAACTCAATAGTATTATTGGAAATTTGATAAAGCAAAATGCATTCTATGGCTATATTCTGATGGGTTCAAAATACAAGGAAGGTAATGTAAAGAACTTAGCGATAACCATTACTCGGAATGGAGATTTGTTGTTCATTTACAATCCTGTAAGTATCGCCTCAAAGAGTGAATTGATGGTTGAAGGATTAATTTTGCATGAGCTCATGCACTTTATCAACAGGCATTATTTGATAAAACCTAAAGATAAACGTGATAAGGCAGTTTGGGACCTTGCAAAAGATGTTGCGATAAATCAATTCATACCTCAACTCGATGCGCTTAGTGTACCTCTGAACGTTCTTATAGAAGAAGGTCACGGGACAGATAACGACATAATTTTCGCAGGTCCTCCCATGAATATGCTAAATAAAACAGCGGAAGAATATCACAATTACATAATAGAAGAATTTATGAAACGTGGGAATTTCGACATCGAAGCAATTGCAGAGAAACTACCAGACAACCATGAATTTACAAGTGACTTACCCATTGAAATGGTTGTCGAGCTCATGGAGCAAAAGGTAGGAAAAGCCTTCAATCTATTTGGCGGTGAGTTACCATCTGGAATGAAACAAAATATTGAACTTTCCATCCGAAAACCCTTGATTAATTGGGAAGTTGCTATTAGAAGATTTGTAGGACTTTCTCAAAGAGGAGACAAATACCCAACACCACTGAGACCTAATAGACGATACGATGACCAACCTGGCTGGAGATACATTTACGTTCCAAAGTTATGCGTCATCATAGACACTAGTGGCAGTATTCTTGAAGAGGAGATAAATTCCTTCATGAGTGAATTGGATGCAATTGCAAGACAAGAGGTTTCGTTAAAGGTAATTCAAGTTGACAAATCTGTCACATTTGTTGGTGATTACAAGCCTGGAGGTTGGAAAGATTTCGAAATTTACGGTGGGGGAGAAACAGACCTCCAACCTGCTGTAGATATGGCTGAGAATCAGTTCAGAAGCGAAGGTATAATAATTTTCACAGATGGATACGTTGACCTTCCAAAGGTTAGTAGGAGGGTACTTTTTGTGTTGAGCAAAAAGCATAACCCGGATTTCTACATCGATGCAAAACGAATTTACGGAAGTGTCTACATTATTGATTAGAAATTGACTAGAAATGGAAAAATAGAGTAGTAGGAGGAAAAGGAATGGAGGAACTTCGGAAGAATTTACATAATGATACAGACGATAAAGATACAAATGAAGAAGAGAAGCTTGAGTACTTAGAATTTCTAAAGAAAAAAATAGAGTATCATTTGATATTGGAAAAGTACAAAAACCTGTGCTACTCTTCGTTAGGAAAAGAGTACTTGGATTCTTTGCATCCATACAACGTTGATGCTCAACAAGAATTGTCATATGTTGCTGAACTTTGCGACTTCGTACGCGCAAATGGTTATCCATCATCCGATGCTTTTATTGATGTGAGACATATTTTACAAAAGGTCGCAGACGGGTTATTGGTAGATGGCGAGGAATTCATCCTACTACTCAGATTTCTCATAGGTGTCAAATCGTTAAAAGAAATCTTTAAAACCCAAAGATTACTGACTTTGCAAAACTCTGTTACAAATCTTGTGCTAAAAATTGGCAATTACGACGAAATTATAGAGAGAATCAAACAGGTTATCGACGAAAACGGAAAGATTAAGGATAGTGCCTCTTTACTTTTAAAGAACATCAGAAATGAGTATGCTGAAACACTGCGAGAAATACGTAAACGCGTTGAACGCTTCATCTCCCAGCATCAAAACTTACTCCAAGAGGCTACTTATACAATAAAAAACGATAGGTACGTCCTTCCGATAAAAGCCAACGAACGTGGAAGATTGAAAGGTATTGTTCACGGGAGTTCTTCTTCGGGTTCTACTTTGTATTTTGAGCCGGAAGAACTTATACCACTGAACGATAAGTTGAGGATATTAACTGAGGAAGAAGCTAAAGAAGTGGCAAGAATTCTCAGAGAACTGACATCAAAAGTCTTTGACAGATTACAATCACTTTTGGGGGATATCGAGGTTTTAAAAAGACTGGATGGCTTATTCGCAAAAACTCGATACGTTATTGAGAAAGGTGCCCAAATAATTATTCCAGGTGGAAATTACTTGAAACTCTCAAAAGCGAAGCATCCGTTGATACCTGAGGATAAAGTTGTACCTATCGACATTGAACTACCAACAGATAAGCTTGGAATAGTGATAACTGGACCAAATACGGGCGGAAAAACTGTCTCCCTTAAGACAATAGCCTTATCAATAATCTTAGCACGAAGTGGTTTTCCTGTGTTGGCAGGTGAAAGTTCTAGGATTCCGGACTACGATGTCTACGTTGATATCGGAGATAGTCAAAACATTTTAGAAAACCTGAGCACTTTCTCTGGCCACATTGTAAACATCGTAAGAGCTCTGAAATTGGCTGACGAAAACTCAATCGTTCTCATCGACGAGCTTGGTTCCGGTACAGACCCATACGAGGGAAGTGCCATTGCACTTGGTATAATTGAAGAACTTATCGCAAGGCGTGTAAAATTCATCGTTACAACGCATCTAACACCTGTTAAACTTTACTCAATGAGCCACGATAAGTTAATCACAGCCTCTATGGAATTTGACCCAGAGACATTATCGCCTAAATACAGAATTCTAATGAACATCCCAGGTGCATCACATGCATTTGAAATTGCACAAAAATATGGTTTGGATGAATCCATTTTGCAAAGGGCAAAGGAACATTTAGATGAGGAACACGTTAGAATAGATGAGTTGATAAAAAGTTTGAATAAGCATATTAGTGAACTTGAAGAAAGGAAACGCGAACTAGAAAATACTTTGCGTGAATATCAAAGACAAAAACGCGAATTTGAAGAAAAATACAAACTCTTGAAGATTAAAAAAATGGAGGAATTTGATAG
>Ga0105163_1001745_pt1 | contig 11035 bp, 12 predicted proteins | sample JNZ110809AmetaG_FD_81531 | JGI IMG/M metagenome (GOLD analysis project Ga0105163, IMG submission 81531) | Hot spring microbial communities from Jinze hot spring, China to study Microbial Dark Matter (Phase II) - JNZ 110809A | ecosystem: Environmental > Aquatic > Thermal springs > Hot (42-90C) >... | reverse complement strand
GTAGAAGATGACGATGAATTGGCTCGGGATGCCCAATTACTGGTAGCAGTTAATCCGTCTTTAATCTCACACTATCTTCACCTTCAGAAGCCTTTCTACATTATTCCTAACGGCTTAAGGGATGAATTTTTGCAGGAGTGGAAATTCCCGATAGACTCAACCGTTCATTGTTATTGGTGGGGAAGCTACTATAGAGGACAGACTTGGTTGGATGTGGAAGCGTTGATAGAATTACCCAAGCGGTTTCCCCAAATTCGGTTTCATTACTTTTTTGCAACGGATATCGTTACCGAAGACTTTTTCCGTAATCTTCCTAATGTAGACTTCAGGGGGTCACCGCAAGGCATTCCGATGGATGAAATTCTAAAGGAGATACGCCTACCTGCAATAGGTTTGGTGCCGTTTAAACCTTTTAATACGGCGGCTTTTCACGCAGATCCCATCAAGATTTATGAATATTGGGCTTTGGGCTTTCATGTCGTTGCTACAAATTGTTGGAGTTCTTTGGGGCAAAGGACAACTGTCCACCTATGTTTCGGAAGTGTTGTTGAGCAGGTTTCTGCCGCTATCAGTAGCATCCTTTCGTCAGGTAATTTACTGGTGGAACCGCCCTCTTATGAGGAGAAACTTATGTTTTCGTGGACAGAAAGAGCCAGAACTTATGCATCCGTGTTGCAATCTTTCATCGTTTGAGCATCTCGTAAAGTTTATCTACTTCCGCCTGCGTGTCTTTGGTAGCACTTTCTTTGACGGCATCCAGCAAGGCAAGTAAATCGTTGGTCAGAGATGGCATGAGAGCGCTTATCACATACAGGACGACTTTTTCATCGCCAGAGAGAGCTAGGAGTTGGATAACCCGTTGGAGTGTTCGTGGCCTTAAATTAGGACTGATATTCAAATCGGGGATTTCAATATTTTGGGCGATTGGGACATCAAAGTAGAGGGCGGTCAGTTGAAACCTATAGCCTCCAACCTGTGATGATACAAACGAACCTTCTCTACTTAGAAACCACTTGATTTCTCCCTTCGTGGTTTTCTGTGCAAGGTTTTGAATAATCTCACGAATTTTAGCAAGAGACAACTCTTCCATATCTGTCACCCCACTCCTATTATATGGCTGGAAGACACGACTTAGTGAGATATAATAAACTAACGATGCACGATGATTAGGTTCGGGAAAGTCAGTCGGATCACCGTTTCGCCAAAGGTTTTATGGTGGATAAGAAATGGCTACCAGTGGGTATCTCACTGGTTACCCAACTTACGTATTGGGAGAAAATGGATTTCGTCAGATAACGCACGGCTCGGAGAAAAACCGTATAAGTTGGATGAGTGGGAACCTAACACTCCCACGGAGATTGGATGTCTGCTGGTTTACTACGGCTTCAGGAATGTTGATGAGGGGGTAATTCCAATGGGTTGGATAACATACCCTCGTTGTGTCGCTCTTTTTCCCCACCAACAACGGGGAATTTACCAACTATACCCATTCCATTACTACTTCCTCCTTCCCGAACCCATCCCCCCAATAGACTTCACTCTGTTTACTCACACTTTCCGTCAGACCCAGAATGCAATGACGCTGCTGTTGGAAAGTTGGGGGTTAAAACCCGCACATATGCAGCGAGATAAACGTTCTCCCCATTACACTTGGGTGATGATAAACCTACTCACATATTACTTCTTTGCGGGGGAAGACGAAATCCTTCAAGATACAGATAAGGGTGGCTTCCTACAAAATGTGCTGGAGATTATAGAGAGTTACCCTCATTCCTTTTTGTCGTCCCTTTTGGCAAGTAAGTTGTGGCAAAAGGGTTTTTCTTCTTCACTTCCTCCCGAGTTAAGAAAGAAATTGTCCGAAATTTATGCTATCTGGTCACAAGTGGTTGATTTCATTAACGTTGGATTAGAGTTGGAGGAGATGTGGCAGGAGAGTTCTCACATATGGAAGCATATCTTCCAACGCCTCGGGTTTAAGTAGTCCATACCACGGGTCGGTAGGATCAGGAATATTGCTTGTTAAACCCATACGAGGGTCAGTTTGACACATTATTTCCATGTGTGAACCGAGAAGGAGAGGAACATGGACAGCAACTATGTGAAGAGGTTGAGGCACTCCCGTAACAATAGCGATATCTTGAGGTGCTGGTCCTTTTATCCCCGATTTATACCAACCTTCTTCATAACCGAGGGGTATTGTGACTTCCTCGCCTGTAGTTGTGTGAACCCAACGGCGGGGAATATAAATGTTAAAAGTTTGCATGGCACTCGGAAATACATGGACTTCCGTTGGAGTGACCCGTTGTTCCCATGTATCTACCAAACACCAAGCGTTAGCAATAATAACAACATCCTCTAAATCTTCGTAGCCCGTTGCTAACCGAAGAATGCAGCAACGCCTATTCAATCTAAACCAAAAGAAAGTTTCCTTAGGACGATAGTTCTTCAGGTCTAGCATCGGTGCTTTCTTCCTTCGTGTGCGGATACCTTCCCAATTTCTTTTTAATTACCTCTATTCCTTGTCGGGAAATATGGACGATGAATTCGTTAATTGTGGGAGTCACAAGAGGAAGAAGGACAAGTCCGATTATCTTTTGGGTTCTATCTTGGGAAAATGCTACGATGTAAGCACAAACAATCAAAACAAAATATGCGGGCAGTTGGCGCAGGAACTTCTCCGATGAAATAGGAAGGAAGCGTTCTAATAAACCCGCTATTATGTATAGCCCTAAACTTATGGCTGCAATTATGGCAAAGATGTAGGTGATTATTAACAGTTCATTCATCATCTTTCTCTTCCTTTAATTCTTCCAAGATTCGTTCAACTTCTTTTTCGGGTCTTCCTCCGAGCCTATACTTCATGCGCGTAAAGATGCGAGAAGTGACCTTCCAGTATTTAGTTTCATCTTCAAAGCCATATTGGTCTTCTGCAATCCTCTTAGCCATTTCCCACAGGCGGGCATCCCGTTTGGTCTTAACTCGGGTTGGTCGGTCCTCCATCTCTCCCCTCGGATTTTTAATGAGTTTCCTAATGGTGCTGATTTTCTTTTTCATGCGGGACACACTTGCTTTCCTTCCTTGCCATGCATCCCACAACTCGTCCAGAACATCGTCAATGGCATCCAAGAGAGGCACCCGGTAGACATCTGTGTTCATCAGATAATATTTGGCATAGGCGATATGATTAAACGCTTGTTCCCACTTCTCCTTTCCGATGAACCTTTCCGCTTCATCCACGTTGTTCAGTGCCAACTTAACCTTCCTCTCTATGTCGCTCTTCAAAAATATTTCTCTATACCAACTCAAGACTTTCTCTAAGACTTGGATGTCCACCTTGGCTCACCTCTATAAAATTTTATCTTCTTTAAAGTGCAGCCCTAAAATCTATGATGAGCGAAGGTAGAAAAATGGAGGGAACCTGCGATGTTCCTTTACCGAAGCCAAGTTGTCTGTGAATGCTGTGTGTTAGAAAAGAATATCCCTCCTAAAGATTTGTATGTCTTAGAAGGAGATGCCGATGGTGTCACTTGTGCGTATTGCGGAGAGGAGATTACCAAATCCCAACTGGCAGGTTTCGTTGTCTTGCGGGATAACCAGTCAGGGGAAGTTTACTGCAGAAATTGCGTGGACATTGAAACCCTCCAGAAAGGAGACCAACCCTTTATTCCTATTAAGAAAAGCGTGGAAGTAAATGCTCCGCTTTTCTGCACCAACTGTGGAGCACCACTTCCCGTTTCCCTTACACCACTCGCTGCAACCGCTTTGAGAAAAAGCATAGAGACACTGGAGTATATTATCTATGATGAGAAAATTCGTGACACTCGTCCCTACCTCTGGAAGAGTGCTGTTGACCTGAAGGACAAGTTGGACGATGTTATTGTTACGAGTGCTCTTTACCCTTCTCCCAGCGAAGAGGGGGAAATTGAAGAGGAAAAAAAAGACTAAGTAACTCCGAGAAATTCATTTTGCGAGGCAAGGAAAAGAGGCGGGTTTATTGGTGGCATCCAAAACGCCTCCGCAATATCCTTAAAAGATGGTTGCGTCGTCTGAAAGAGGGCGAGTAGTGATGGTCGGCTTATTATACAATGTCCTTTTTACTTTACTTGAAGAGGTTCCCATTGTGGCGGTCTTCCTTCCCTCCCGCTGGGTCGTAGAGGAAAATGAATTACCTCCATCAGTTGAAATCTATCACGGCAATTACGTCGGAAAAGTGGGTAGTAATTGGTTGTCAAAACAAACCCCCACGAAAATAAAAAAGGCACTTAGTCACTTAGCAGCGCATCTCATTTGCAACCACCCCCAGAGAACTCTTTATACATATAAAGACGATATTTGGAAGATAGCGTGTGACTACGAAGCGAACCACATTCTCATCCAACTGGACAAGAGGCGGTTCGGTTCTCTTTTACCTCGTAGGAAGAAATGGTTTGGTAAGAGTGCTGAAGAAATCTATTTCCTGTTGGATAAAGATGGGGATGAAAAGTTTGGTTTTGATGATTCCCATGGTTGGTTTAGTGCCGTTGATTCTGGTGACTTGCCGACCATTGTGAAGCAGTCGTTCGGTTTCCACTACTCGGATTCCTTATCTGAGATTTCCCAAGTATTAAACCGCATCTCCTCGCTGATAGAAGGAAGATTAAATCCGATGGAATTAGTGTCCCAAGTCTTCAGCGAGAAGGGAGCAGGGTTAGAGCCAGAGGGGATGGTTTCCTTTGTTTCCGAAGTGGGAATTTCGTTTGTTCCTCACACTCTCTTTCGCTATCTTTCGGCGGAGATTACCCGAAAGAGAGGATACCTTCCTCCAGAAATAGACTTTCTTTTCCTATGGCAGAAAAGAGTGGCGGAAATTTCACTACCCTTCTCCCCTCGTCTCCTTTTAGTCTGTGTGGATACCTCTGCTTCCATCAGTGATAAGATGCTGCCGGCAATAGCATCGTTTGTTGTGAGTTTTTACTTATTTATTTCCAAGTTGTATCCAAATTGTGAGGTTGTTGTGATGATGGCGGATGCTGCTCCTCAAAGTTTTTGGAGTAGTGCTGAGCCGTCTGAATTACTTGTAGATTTCATTGCGAGAATGCGTGGTAGAGGGGGAACAAAGATTTTCACTTCCATAGAAAAATTCGTTGAGGAGCATGGCAAGATACCCGATGCTATTGTAATTGTTAGTGATTTTGAAACTGCGGATAACGAGAGCGTATTGAAAGCGGCAGATGGGGTGCCGATTTTTGGTATTCTTGTTAATGAAGATACACCGGTAGACTTTAGACATATAATAGAGACGACGAAGAAGCGTTTCTCTAAAGTAAAGTTCATAGGAGGGATTACGGGTTGAAGGAACGAATGGCAATTTTACCGGTTCGTTTCTATCCTTTTCCGGGCGTTAGGCATGACAACGTGGTGGTCGGTCGCTCGTATTCCGTAGGAGCCCTTGAGCAGAGTTCTTACGGAATATGCGTTTGTCCCCAAAGAAATTTCACTCAAGGTGACATTCATTCCTTCCAAGATGTCATTCCCGTAGGAGTGATTGTTGATAGCTTTTTTGTGTCGGACAAAATGGAGAGAAGAGGGGAGAAGCAGTTACTTGTGCGGATGGAATTTACTCCCTTAAAGGTTTTCCACCTTGATGCCATTTCCTTTAACGAAGACGGCGGCTATTTTGTCGGTGAGGGGGAAATTGTGTCATACGAAATCAATCCGTATGAGATGACACATGATGAAATCCATCGCATAGCTATCATAACCCGACAAATGGTTGAGGCTTTTGTGGCAGATGAAACGGTAAAACTCTATTCCGATTCTCCCCAAATGAATGGTGTTATTGATTATTGGCAACATCTTTATAAAGCGGACATTTCGTCGTTCAGCAACCATATCCTTTATCATTGGCAAGAGTTTCTTCAAAGTTGTTATCTCATTCTCCAGAACTCGTCCTCGCAGGTTCTTCTTTTTGGAGACGAATACGAGCGCATATTCAGAGCTAAAGATATTCAAACTCATCTTCATGAGATTCTGCAAGTCATTGGGGTTTTAAAGGAAAGGTTTACCACTTTAGCGGATGTGCAGCGCAAAATACTGGAGCTTCAACAAAGAGAAGGGCGAGCTAATTATCTTCGTTCCCTCATTCATGTGTCCCAGCAAGAGTTGCGGGAACTTGAAAGAAGGGTAGAAGATGAAGAATGTCAGGAGTTATTGGAAAAAATAAGGGAGCATCCTCATTTACCGTCGGGTTTGAAGGAAAAGTTGGAAAAGGAAGTTTTGAGCGTTCCCAATCATTCTTCTCCTGAGAGACCAATGGTGCTTCGCTACGTGAATTTCGTCCTTTCGCTACCGTGGGGGAAATATGTTACTCCTCGCAGTGATTTTGCTGAAGTTCGCCGCATTTTAGACGAAAGCCACTATGGATTGGACGACGCAAAAGAGAGGGTGCTGGAATATCTAACTCTTTACTTACATCTTGGTGAACCTCCGAAGGGGACTATATTGTGTTTTGTAGGTCCGCCGGGAACTGGCAAGACGTCTTTGGCGGCTGCTGTAGCTGATGCCCTCGGGTTGCCTTTCCAGCGGATAAGTTTAGGTGGAGTGGATGATGAAGCGGAGATAAAGGGGCACAGGAAGACTTATGTGGCTGCAATGGCTGGCAGAATCGTTAGTGCATTGCCTCGTTTGGGAGCAATGAATGGGGTAATCTTCTTGGACGAAATAGACAAGATGGGGGTAAGTTTTCGTGGACGTCCTGATGCCGCCTTGCTAGATGTGTTAGATCCTGACAGAAACTTTGAGTTCGTTGACCATTATGTGGATTATCCCGTTGACCTTTCAAAGATTTTGTTCATTTGTGGTGCCAATAACCCCGAGAATATTAACCCAGTATTGGCTAACAGGATGGAGTTCGTTTACTTTAGTGGCTACCTCTCCTTTGAGAAGAAGGAGATTGTTAGGCATTATTTTATTCCCCGTATCCGTGCGGAGTGGAAAATTTCAGATATAGAGGTAGACGATGAAGTCGTGAACTTCTTGGTAGAAAAGTATGGGCCTGTTGAAGGGGGTGTAAGGCAATTAAAGCGGGGGTTGGAATCTCTTTTCCGCAAGTCCTTAGGCTTAGGGGTCAAAAAGATAGATGTGTCTTTTGCAAGGGAGCATTTAGCGCCTCCGCCTCCTCGTATCCGCTGGAGTCCACAAATTCACAAGTTTGGTATAATTCCGCTGTTAGTAGTGGAAGGAAACGGTGAAGGAAATGTGGGATGGGCAGAAATTTCCGTGCGGGAAGTGGACAAAAAGCATAAATCAGTTGGTAACATTTCGGATTGGGTTGAGATAATAGGAATTACCGACACTTCTTTGGAGAAGAGCATCCATGCTGCTTTAGTTTGGCTTTGGAATGCAGCACCCTCGTTGAAGATTAATGTTCCAGCCGTCAAATTTGTGGTTTCGTTGCCTCTTATTTCTGTGGAAAAGCGTGGGCCGTCGGCTGGTGCCGCTATTGCCTTAGGTTTCCTCCATGTCTTGTTAGGAAAAGTTTGGAACCCCCATTACGCTATTACGGGAGAAATCTCACCGTTGGGAGAAATTTTACCAGTAGGGGGATTGATACCCAAACTCATTGCCGCTGATAATGCTGGTATCAAATGGGTGTTTTTCCCTCAAGCGAACAAAGACGAAGTAGAATATTGGTTGAAAAAGCGAGGTCTCAACCTCAATGTGACGCCATTGTATGTTTCTCACATTAACGAGGTTATTGCTCGCATGAACTTGTGGGGGGAATACAAGCATGACGAAAGAAGAGTTGGAGAGAAGAATACAAAGTGGGCTTGAACAATATTTTCTGTCCTCGTTAAGGAAGAGTGATGATGAGGACAGGCATATTCACCTCTCTTTATCCAAGATAGGGGCATGTCCTCGCCAAATAATTTTCTCCCACTTGAGTGAAAGGGAGAAGGATGTGACGGAAGTAGATGATGATGTGGGTATAGAACTATCTCGCAATTGGGGGTTAATGCTTGCGGGTTTGTGGTGGGAAGAATTCCTTTCCCGTCAAGTCATTCCTGAATTTAAACGCCAGTGCATTACGAACCTTTTGGGGATCGTGGGACATTGTGACTTTCTTTACCACGATGAGACGGGGAAAGTTGTAATAATTGAGTGTAAGACCCGTTCGGAAATTCCTACTACTCCGCTTCCCTCCCATGAGTATCAGTTAGGAGCTTATCTGCTGGGAGTAAAAGAGAACGGGTATATGACGGTGGAAGGTGAAAAATTTCCTCCAGAGAGTGTAAGGGATGTTAAGGGGTTTCTGGTTTACATTTGCCGTGATAACCCTGCTCTCTTCAAAGTCTTTGAAGTAAAGCCGTCGGAAAGGATAAGGGAGAAACTAAGCGAATTAATTTCTCAAATTCGGGAGTTTGAAGAAACAGGGACTGTTCCCCCTATTCCTCGGGAGTTTCATCCGTTTAATTTCCCCTGTTTCGTGGAAACCCGTTACGAAGTAATAAGTTGCCCCTTTCATCGTCTTTGCTGGGGCACAAAGTTATTCATGGGAGGGGAAGGCATCAGTGATTTTGATTCGCTTCCATCTTCATTGTTGGAGGAGGGGTTTCGCCGGTGGCTTAATTGGAAGGAGAGTGAAAGGTCATATCGTCATTTCGTTGATGAAGTGATTAAGCCTACGATTTCTCGTATTTTCCCTTCATTGGAGAAGTCTGTTACGTTGCGAGTAAGGCACGTAGACAGGGATGGGTTTTTGCGGATTTTCCGCAGAAATCCGCCTCGCCGCCTCAATTTGGAGTTACTGCGGCGGATGATAGAGCGGGTAACATCCTACTCTTTTTCTGATGACATGTGGGAAACCCTTTTAGATGAAGCGAAAGAAAGGGAAGGTGAACCATCCTTAGTGGTGGAATTCACTTTGGTTAAATGAGCGGCCGAAGGATTACTTGCAGGGCGGCAAAAATCTCCTTGCACAAAGAGATATCTATTTCACCCAATTTTCTCAAATCCGCAGGCGAACTTATCTCTCCGATCACAATGAGATAGCACACCTTTTTGAATGGCGGGGGAAGTTTGGAGATAATGTTCATAATCTCCATGGTTGACATATCAATGGTGTCGCTTTCTTCGTGGTTTAGTGGAGATGTGGGGAGGGCGTCTTCGGGAGAAGTGTTAAAAATGATGTTTTCGCCGTTATTTTCTTCGCATAGGTCCTCCAGTTGGGAGGATGTGTAAACGGTGATTAAATTGTCCTGTCTTCTCATTTCGGAGTAAGCGGTGAAAGGCAAGGAAATGCCTATGATGCTACGGGAGGCAAAATCCATTAGCCACGACTTAATGACGTAATAGGCGTAGGTGGAAAAATTGGTTTTGAAGCGGGGTTTAAAGCGAAGAGCGGCACCCACGATTGCGAGATAAGCCTCGCCTAATAAGTCTTCAACTCCAATGTGGTAGAGGTTGCTAGCGATGTTTTGGGCGATTTTAATTGCAAGCCCTTTGTGCCTATTAATAATATCGGCAGCACACTCTTGGAAATTTTTCCATTCCTCTTTTGCAAGGGGATATTCTTCACTTACTAAGTCTACCAAATTTTCCAGAGTTAGTTCGTCTGTTCGTTTAAACACATTCCGCCAAATGTTAACGACATATCTGGGGGGATGTCCTCGCAATATCTTCTCAAGAAGGAGGTTTTGGTGACCTGTCCGCCGCTGAAGGGAAGAAAAGGGTTTGCCTGTCCGTTTTTCAACCATTTCCGCAAAGCAGGCGAGGATATACCGAAGAGATTCCTGCATTTGCTGGGAAATAGTGACATCTATTTCCCTTTCGTAATTGCGCATATCCTACCACCTAAAACTCAGGAATACCCGTTTCCCTTTAGGACCCATGATAGCAAATATAGTGACATCCTTACTTACTCTTACTTCGCTAAACTGGACTTGCATGATACGAAGAAGGGTATGAAGGGCAGCGTCATAAGTTGCGGACATCATCAACCCGAAAGTCTTCTCAATAATTTTGTCTATTTCCTTCTTGATTTTGTCTGTCAGTTCGGGATGCACCTCTATCCAATCAAAGGAAATTTGAATTACCATCTTTATCAAGACGTCCCAATTAATGATGCGATGTAGCAATTTCAGGAGTCCTTCCTTTTTCTTGAGAAGAGTGTTAAGAAGATGAGGAAGGATGAAACGGAGCATCTTTTCAGCAAGTTGGCGGGCTTTTTCCATATCTCCTTCATGAATGTGCTTAGCGAGAGCAATTATTAACAGGCAAGTTTTCCCTAACACTTGGGCTGCTTGAATGGTTTCCATTTTAACCATCTCCACAATCAATTATGCAACATTTCCCGCTAGTGTAAAGGTTGCTATAATATTTGGTGGAGGTGCTACCGATGGATGTGTTAATTGGTTTCAAACCTAAGTTCGTTTTAAAGAAATACCGTGCCGACATCACAAAATACAAGTTGAGTTGGTGGAAGAGGCTGGGTTACCTTCTTAGGGGAAAGCGTCCTCCTCAATATGATTTGAAGAGGTTTGAGGAAGAAAACACTCCCTATGAAGTGTTAGAGCATGAGATTAATCTCGTTACAAACCTTGGGGCACAAGCGATGCTGCGTATCTTCGGTGGTCTAGGAACTTCCAGTGCGCCATCTGCTTCTAACCGTGCCACTTTCTTCAATGGCAGCAACTCATACATAGGAGTGGGAAATGGAACTGCTACTGCATCTCCTGCCGATACTAACTTGACGGGAACATCAAAGCAATTCAAGTTGGTGGATAGTGGTTATCCTCAACTTCCTTCTTTTGATCCTAACGGCACTCGTCAAGCGGTATGGATGGCTACGTTCGGACCTAACGATGCCAACTTTGCATGGAATGAAGTGGGCTTGGCAAATGCTGACCTTAATACTAATGCGTATGGAATTTTGTTTAACCGGGCAAATGTAAGCTGGGGAACAAAAACTTCGTCTGATACTTGGACGGTTTCCCTCACAATTAGGATTCCGTAATGGGTGTTAAGCGGTTAATGGCATGGTATAGGACTTGAGAAG
>Ga0105163_1001742_pt1 | contig 11046 bp, 13 predicted proteins | sample JNZ110809AmetaG_FD_81531 | JGI IMG/M metagenome (GOLD analysis project Ga0105163, IMG submission 81531) | Hot spring microbial communities from Jinze hot spring, China to study Microbial Dark Matter (Phase II) - JNZ 110809A | ecosystem: Environmental > Aquatic > Thermal springs > Hot (42-90C) >... | reverse complement strand
TCCCCATCCTGACGAGGGACCCGGTCTTCAGCTTGCACATCGTCATGTACCTCTCCTCGTCGACCTGCTCCGAGAGGGACCTGTGCCAGGCGATGTCCAGCGACTGGCCGAGGCTCAGGTTAGTCATCTCCTCGAGGTACACCGTCAGGATTCTGCCCACGAGTCGCTCGGGGACTGAACCTCTCCTGATAGCCGCCAGCAGCGGCAGGTAGTACAGCGCGTTCCCCATGTTTATCGCGACGTCCTCGCCGTAAAGTATGTGGACGCAGGGCCTTCCCCTCCTGAGCTCGCTCCGGTCCTCGACGTCGTCGACCGCCAGGGTACCGTTGTGGACGAGCTCCGTCACCGCGGCCAGGTCCGCCACCTCCTCCGCCCTACCGCCGAGGGCCTCGTACACCATCATCGTCATCACCGGCCTCCACCTCTTCCCCCCTCTGCCGAGGAGGTCCCAGGCTGGGACGCTGAGCGATGCGTTCAGCGCTTCCACGTCGAACCCCTTCAGCCCAGTGAGCTCCCTCAGGTACTCCTCGGTCATCCGCATGGGCAGCAGCCTCCTCATCGACTCCTCGACGAGCTCGATGTACCTGGGCATCAGTTCGTCGAGCGCTCCCAACGTTTGTTGATCGGTGACGCTCGGTGATAACCTCACCTCAGGTCCCTTCAGAGGGTCGACCTGTGAGGCCCTGCTCTGGACATCCGTTCCGTGCCCGGTCAGCATGCGAGCCTCCGGAAGGCCCTCAGACTGTCAATCCCGACTTTTTCAGGAACCGCTGGACGGCCGACTCGACGCGCTCCGTCTCCTTCGTGTTGGCCACCTTCAGCGAGAGGTACTCGGTGAGGCTCACGTCGAGGTCTGCGTACTTCCGCAGGTATCCCTCGGACCTGAGCTCTGCGTCCGCCTCCCTGAGGTAGCTGAGGAGCTCCTCGTCCGTCGCCTCCCGGTACCGGTCGACGCTGTAGACCAGCTCCCTGGGGAACCTGGGCCTCAGCGGCGGGTTCTCCCTCGGCTGGCCGATGCAGAGGATGTACAGCGGTATCACCCCCTCCGGCAATCCCAGCGCCTTCGAGAAGCCCTCCGGGTCCCTCAGGGGCCAGTCCAGCAGGACGCTTCCAAGCCCCATCGCCTCGGAGGCTATGATCACGTTCTCCGCGAACATCGCGAGCTCTGTCAGCATCTCCACCGTCTCGATCGGGTGCCTGTCGGTTCTCAGGACGTTCCGCTCGTTGATCAGGTCGAACAGCCTCCTGGTCCTCCTCAGGTCGAGGCACAGCAGCAGCCAGACGGGTGCCGAGAGCGCCGGGTCGTCGTCAGCCATCTCCCTTATCCTGCTCCGCATGTTCTGGTCGGTTATCCTGATGACGGTGTAGGATTGGAAGACGCACGGTGCCCTCTGCCCCGCGTCTATCAGGACCTCCACCACCTCGTCGGGTACCGGTGTATCGGAGAAGAGCCTGATGCTGCGCCTGTTGGCGATGACGCTCAGGGTTCCCCTCTTGGCCCTGCTCCTCATCCTGACCGCTTCATCTCCAGGCAACGCTCGGATAAATCTCAGCTGCGCGAATAGCGTCTCCAAACCCTTTGCGAGCAACATCATGCTTTCAGACCGAGTCTTTCGGGTTTCCGACTGGCGCCGATTGTGGCGCTGACCTCGCAATCGACACCAAGGGCAAGGACAGCTGGCGTTTCACAGAGGCGGGGGCTCAGACAGTCCTCACAGTGTCACCTAACGAGGTGGTCGTCATACGCAAGGGTCAGACCGACTACAGCGAGGCTGGGATCTTGAAACTTCTCACCGCATCAGACGTCGACGTCCTGTTCATGGAAGGGTTCTACGATGCCCTATCGAAGAACAGAAGGGTTGCAAAGTTGGTTGTGGGTAGAGACTGCGGCGAGGTTTCCACTCTACTGGAAGGATGCGAGATCGAAGTCCCATCGGATTAGAGTGGGTGTTCCACGACAGCCGTGAAATCGTGCCGCGCAATCCGCCCCCGCTTAAATAAAGGAGCGCAATGTGATGTAAGCGGTCGGATGCCTGTCAGGGATGAAGTGGAGAGTTGGTTGCACGAGGCCAGAGCTGATCTCAGACACGCTAAGAAGAGCCTGGAGATGGGAGATTACAACTGGGCCTGCTTCGGTGCGCAACAGGCAGCGGAGGAGGCCCTTAAGGCATATCTGCTCCACGTAATGGGAGAGTACGCGAGGGGTCACGACCTGGTGGCGCTGTATAAGAGAGCTGTGAGGGAAGGAGGGCTGGTCCTGAACGAGGCGGCGCTATCGAGACTTTCCGTCTACTACACAATAGCTGGGTACCCCAATGCGGGCATCGTGAGGCCCTCGGAGGAGATCACGGAAGAGCAAGCCATCGAGGCCGTGTCCACCTCGGAGGTCGTTATCGATGAGGTCTCAAAGGCTGTACGAGATCCGTGAGAGGGTGATAAGGGCACTCGAGGACCTTTCGTCAGAGCTCGGGGCCGAAGTGTTCCTCTTCGGGAGCTATGCTAGGGGCGTCCACTTGGTCGACAGCGACGTCGACGTCATCGTTGTCTCCGATAAGTTCGAAAACTTGAACTACGTAGACAGGGTGGCTTTGGTTAGAGGGATGCTGCCTCCAGATTTCTGCTTCGACGTAATCGCTCTCACTCCGAAGGAATTCGAAAAAGGCAGTCCCCTGATTAGGGAGGGGTCCAAGTATTGGGTGAAGGTAGGCAGAAGGCCGGGGCTTGCGGACCATTCGCAAGGACGAAAATGACAGCACTCTAAGCTCATCCCCCTCGTCCGGGAAGACGTCCGGTAGGACGGCGGTCTCACCTCCCACCAGCCTCGCGCCAGACGCCCTGCATCACTCCAAGACTCTCTCCAGGACGCCGGAGACCGTATAGGTGTCGAGTCTGGACATCGCAACGTAATCGAGGGAGGCTACGGGTCACGCGCCAACGCAGACGAGGTCGTCGACGTTCATGGCCACAGCGTCTGTGCCGATGCACCTGTAGTCTTCGGACCTCGAGGCCGGCACGGTTCCCTAAGAGAGAAGCGGCATAATACGCTCCAGCGCGCTCTCGGCTGTCATTTCCGGTGTTAAGATCTCCCGCAAAACTAGGTTTCTGTCGGCGACGTAAATTACTGCAGAGTGCGATATGAAACCTCCTTTGCCATCGTCTTCGGGGACTCTGACGTGATATTCTCGCCATACTTTCGCCAACTCGTCCCAATCGCCTGTCAGTGCAACTATTCTGTCGCTGTATCTTCCAGCGAAGCGCGAGAGGGCCTCAGGCGAGTCACGGACGGGGTCAGTGGTTATGAAGATCATGACGACCTCCGAGGACCTCTGCCCGAGAAGCCGGATGAGCTCAGAGAATCTCCTCAGCGCGAGAGGACAATAATCGGGGCAGTTGGTGTACCCGAAGAAAATCAGTACCACTTTCCCACGAAAGGATTCGAGCTCGATCTCTTCCCCGTGTGCGTTTCTCAGGGTGAAGCGGGGAAGAGGTTTGCCGACTGCTATGAAGTTTGCAGGTTCGGCGTTCTCCTGCAGAGCCTCATGTGAGCCGCGCAGCGAGAAGAAGAGGGGAAGAAAGGCCGTCAGCGAGACGACGAGCGAGAAAATGAGCGCCAGCTCAGCTGCCCTCATGCCCCTTCTTGGTCCTCCGCTCAACGTAAAGCAGCGAGATGAGCACTCCGAGTCCGACTAGGAAGGCAACTAATGCCGTCAGGTCCAAACTGAACCCGGCGGCCTGCCTGCCCCACGCTGGCAGGGAAGAAACCGAGTACGCGAAGAGCGTCCCCTTCATGTACGGATGTATGCCGCAGATGTAATCGTATTCGCCCTCTTTCTCGATTTGGAGGCTGAACTGCTCGGCGTGCTTCAGGATTTGTGAGGCGAAGGACGCCGGGCCCTTGACTACTGCTATGTTGTGCTGTCCTGTTAGCTCACCAGCGCCGAGGCTGAGGACGTCCTCGTTGACCCAAGTTACCGTCGAACCGACAGGCACGCGTGCGACTTTCGGGTAAAAGCTGTTACCCACGATCTGTATGATCGGTTTCTCCCCGGGAAAGAAGGTCCTGTTGTCTTCTGGCATGCCTGGCTCGAAGGGTGCGATAACGCGTTTCGGACTAGCAGGGGGTTTCTCGGCCGGGCCGATGGGGAGGACCACCGGCGTGCGCGTGGAGTTGGCCGACGAAGCGATCACCCCCACTGCTCCTTTGATGGCCTGCGTCCCGAAGGCGTGCGACACGATGAGGAAGTTGCCCCCTGAGGGGACGCGCCACTCGATCACGTAGGACTCGGTAGGAGCGGCGTTGACGGTTTGGAGACCGACCTCGACGTTCGCCGGGTTCCCGCCCTTGTAAACGTACTCCCATATGCCGCCTACTGCGTGGAAGCTCGAGACGAGGTTGGGTCCGACGTTGAGGAAGTAGAAGCGGATGTAATCCCCAGGCCTCGCATTTATCGGCTCGGTCAAGTAACGGAACACGCGTCCGTTGAACATCACGTATGCGGGTTTCCCGTCGTAGAAGTCGCGGCCGTTCGCGTATACCTCGTGCTGTATCAGGTAGACCTTGATATCGGGCTCACGCCCCAGCTGCTTTTCCAAGAGGTAGCTTCCCTTCTTGGGCTCGACAACCACCATTCCGTACATGCCGGCCATCGTGTGGGTCAATATCCCATGTCCTCCCGGGGCGCAGTGGTACATGTAGACGCCCGGAAAGTCTGCCTTGAACACGAGCCTCCCCTCTCCGCCAGGCGGTATGTTGCCGACGAACTTCGAGGTCTGCGTGTTAGCGGCGTGAATCGATAAACCGTGCGTGTATCGGCCGGCGTTCTTGACGACGATCTCCACGACGTCCCCCTCCTCAACGACTATCAGGGGACCAGGGGAGGTGCCGTTGAAGACGAATGCCTTGAAAACAACCCCCTCGTCTATTATCACGTCGGTCTCAGAAGCGATGAGTGTGAACCTCTTGTTCGGAATTGCGTCCGGAGGAGGGTTGCCCGGAACGCCTTGAGCGTAGACTATGGCTGAGGCAGGCACGGGGACGACCAGCAACGCTGCCGCGAGGATCAGGATAAGCGCACCAGCGAGGCGCGCCCCCTTCAGGACGCCAAACTTTCCGCCCAAGACGGCATAATATGCGTGTTGTTGTGATAAAAGCAGATGGTGAACGGGTTAAACGTTAACGCTGGCCCTGGCATCGTAGGGGGAGGAGCCAATAGAACCAACCAAATGTACGACTACCGACGGCTACAAAGCTGGGGATGTGGACCAGAACATCCTGCTCCAAAGGGAATCCCCGTCCTCTAGGGCGGGGAGGAGGTCAGAGCAAACGAGGTTATGCATCCCGTGCGTCCAGGTCCGTGGACCCGGTACGAACGCCCTCGTCTACAACAACACGTGCAGCAGCGACTTAAGCGCCTTGCCGGGATGGTTCGGGACAAATTCCCCGTTCCGACCCCTGATCAGCCCGAAAGGCCTAGGCGTCGTGGATGACCCTTGCCAACCCTTCGTCAATAGTTTCCAGATCAGAGAATTAAGCCACAAAAACACTGACTGGTGATTGGAAAACCCCCTTGGAGGTTTTTAATTTGGGCTGTACGATCATGAAAGGGGAATCATATGAGGGTCGCCGAATGGTTTCTTGCAAGCAGACCCTGGTCCTTCGTGATGACGCTGATATCGTCCTCTCTTGGTGGCGTGCTAGCCTTCAAGTCCGGTTCCTTCGATGCCGTCCTCTTCGTTCTAGTCCTTGCTGGGCTAGTCGTGTTGCATGCAGCGACGAACCTAGCTAATGACATCTACGACGTCAACTTCAGAGTTGATGTCGCAGGCTCCCCTACGACGAGGTACAGGCCTCATCCTTTAGCCTATGGGGTGACGACGAAAAAGACCTATGCCTTGGTCACAGCCTCGCTGTATACGGTTTCTCTCGGGATAGCAACCTACCTAAGCCTGCTGAGGGGGCCTCTGGTCATCGCGTTCGCGCTGGCTGGAACCTTCTTGAGCGTTTTCTATACGGCACCTCCCCTGACTCTGAAGTACAGGGCCTTCGGTGAAGCGAGCGTCATAGCCACCTGGGGACCTCTGATGGTCGGAGGAACCTATTTGGTTTTGACGGGTCGGTTGGAAGCGGGCGTTCTGCTGACCTCCATTCCCGTGGGATGCCTGGTCGGGGCCGTCCTTTTGGCCAACAACCTCAGGGACATCGAGTACGATAGGAGCGCCAACATCAGGACAGTCGCCACGGTTCTTGGCCTCAGGTGGGGCTTCGTCATCTTCGCTGCCCTGCTAGCTGTCTCGTACCTGATAGTACTGATCCAGGTGGCTTTCAGGCTTCTGCCACCCACGTCATTGGCGATTCTGGTGACAGTCCCGATGGCTGTCAAGATGCTGTCGCATTTCAGGAGGTCACTTCCTGTGGACTCAGATGCTAGGGTCGCGGGCCTAACGATGTTCTTCGGAGCCGCACTGATAATTGGAATTCTTTTGGGTTGAGCGTGTTTGTTGGGGCTATCAGTATCTCCTCATACTCCGGCACAGCAAACCACATGCGATCTATGAATCTCAATCGCGTCTTTTCGCCTACCGCATAGAGCTCTAAGGTTTCACGAACGAAATCGGGCGTTGATTTCATCCACATACCCCGCGCAGATCCGATCAGCACGCTATCATGGTGCTCCTAATTGCAGAGAATAATTCGAACAGTTGGAAGACTTCAGCGCAATGGGAGAAAGACGAAAACCATCAGGTCCCACAAAGCATGGGACGCCCACGCAGAAAAGACTGATCGAGTCAGTCTGTATAGGACGCCCCACAGGAGGCCAGCGACTGCGGCGACGAGCATCAATGGTAGATTCGACGTCCAGATATGGATCGTGGAGTAGAATAGTGTGGTGAGGAGGAGCGCCTTAGTAACCCCCAAACCGCAACTCAATGTCTCGAAGACGAAGCCACGCCAGTAGAGCTCCTCGGTGAAACTGACGTACAGCAGTGTGAGGACCACCAACCCTACGTCAACGTCTCCCATGAGAGCATACACGGCTCCCGCATCATCCCTGACGTAGTTCTCCACAGCCTTGTAGCTCATGAGTGTAGCGACGTACATCCCGAGGCCCCAGCAGATACCTATGATCAAGGCTCTCCAATTGAGCCCCACCTTTCCCGGAAACGACCCATTCCAGGCAAGCGCTGCGCACATGAAGAGCAGGACGGTTGAACTTATCGCCAGTCGAGTCCAGAAACTCGAGAACTCGATCATGAATGCGAAGTACCACAGGATGTAAGCTACGGCTACCGTGACGATCAGTGCGTTGATGGGTTTTTCACTGGTTAAGCGTGCCGATGACATCTATGAGCGACCTCCAGTCCCCTACCGCTGCCGCGATCAGCCTATCGTGACCGGTAGACCAATACTCCTCAAGCCGGTTCATGACGTCCTCAGGCTTCCCCGTGGCCGTCAAATGATGGACCATCTCGTCCGTAATCAGTTCAGAGGCCCTCAACAGGTCCCTGTTCCTCCACGCATTCCTTATATCTGGCAGCCTCTCAACCCCCACACCACACTCCAAAAGCGATTCCTCTGAGACGACCTCCGAAAGCTGATAAATGAAGAATGGGTCCCTCTTAACCGATTTATACGCTTCAGCGCGGTCTTTAGCGACCGAGCTGAGCACATAGGCCGCCTTGTCGATGGCCCTATTGCGCATAGCCTCACTGCTCTTGACGGCTTTCAGCAACTCCTCAACGGATTTAACGGTCATTACGCCTGGCGATGTTATCACACCATCTGCGATCATTGGCGCCTTCCTCAAAATCCTTGGCCCCATGCTTGCTACGTAAATTGGTACCTTCACATATGGCTTAACTGCTATTCTGAAACCATTCACGTTGTAGAATCGCCCTTTTCGATTTGTTATTCCGTTCTCATGCAGATCTCTTATAATAGAAATTGCTTCGAAAATCCTCACCAGCGGTTTGGACTCAGACAAGGGATGGATTGAATATCCGATGAGGGGTAGCCATGGGAATCCACCCAAGGACACACCCAGAACGAACCGACCGTTGCTCTCGTTTTGTAAAGTCGCTGCACTTGCTGCCAGCATAACAGGGTGTCTAGTCACCACGCTTACTGCTCCCGTGCAAACCTTGATTGAGGTTGTGGACGATAGAATAGCGTGGCATGCTATCAGACTGTCCCCGTAAGCTGGGTTTTCGTGCAGCCAGATAGAGCTAATTCCCGCTGATTCCGCAATCCTTGCTGCATGCACGAGTTCTCCGACCCTCAACTGCCCTACGGGGAGAGAGAATCCGAGATCTACCCTCATCGTTCATCCCACTCTCTTCAGGATTATAATTCTTATTCTTCTTATCGTCACGTTCGTGATCGATCCGGAAACTGTCCTCGCTACTCCGTTCAATATTTCAAGATTGAAAATGAGTTAAAAATTCCTGACATAAGTACTGTCAACTTTTGCTTGATCCTTTCAAAGAACCGCTTATGGTGTTGTTCATCCTAAATCCTTCGTGCATTTATTCGATTGTCTTATCGAGAGGTTGTCTTCCCTGTTAGGTTCTATAACTACCATCCCTTCGATAAGGTCTGCGCAGTCACCCTATACATAGCAAGGCTAAGCCTGAGCGGCATTTCTCAGGGATATTCCCTGGTCAATGCAGCTATGGGAGAGTCAGGATAAGGGTTCACAGGACATCAATGCTGTTCAATCCTTTAAGGAAGTCCAGGAGAATTATGGCCGCTGACGTGACCGTGATGTGCTCGAGCGGACACAGATGCTTCATATGGTCTGCAATAGACGTGGATTCCGACGCGATTTTGGCTATTTGCGCCTCTGGAGGTAAATCGATCCTGAACGCTCTGAGGTTCTGATGACAACCCTCGAGATTTGCGAGAACAGGCCGTTGGCAGTAATTGATAAAGGGGCGTGGTATCCATGGGCTTTGAATGAGATGGGATTAGAATAAGTAAACGAGAACCTCGGCAACAGATACAGAATGGGGAGGTGGTTCAGGAAGTTGTAAGGACGCAACTAAGATAATTCTACAATAACTTTAACGGTAAGACGTTGAAGAGCATAGAAGAGCTAGTAAGTGCTATAGCTCTGACTTACAACTCACTCCTGAACATATTTGGAAAAGGGGTGTAATACCTAGTTGACAGTGCCATCAGTGATAATAGCAAGTCTGGTAGCACACGCAGTAAAATGCTGATAAGGATAAGGAAGACCATAATGGAATTCCTGGGACACGCTCCTATTCGAAAACGGTCTTCATCCCTCAAAGACTCTCCATAATCCACGAAGGTCTTCGATTAACTCGCTCTCATTAGAGATTTTCAAACCGTCACAGTAATCACTTTCAAGCTTAAGACCTTTCTCCGCAAGTATACTCTCGATATCATCAAGAAGGTTTTCAACTCTGCTGAGAGGTAATCTCTTTATGGGGATATTAGCCCCATATTCTAGCATGAGGACCAATTTGTAGCTAAGAGCCGTCAGGAAAGGCTCGAATTCCGAATTAAATATTATTAGAGGTGAGAGATATCTGTCTCCGTGCGCAGCTATGATTTTTAAGAGCGTTCTTTTGAAACTAGTTTTAAACAGCATTCTATCCTCTAGGTACACCGGCACATCACCATCATTCTCTATCCTTATATCAACCCCTCTCTCGCACATCTCATTGACTACAGCCTTTAACTCAGCAGGCATATTTTCCAAGACTTCACCATACTCACCTACACAATCGTAAGAAAAACCATGTCGCTTAATGCTCCTTATTTCGACATTGTGGCTCAACACTAGCATCACTTCATAGCCCATGCTTCTCAGCTTTTTCACGAGGTAAGCTTCAGCTACTAAACCGACGATATTATGCCCATCGCAATTTCCATATTTGTTAAAGAAGTCATCAGCGATGACATTACCTATGACAACATTATTTACCAATACCTTTATTACTGGAATCATTGCAGACCACTGACCCGCTGTTCATAGCATCTCTAGGGGTATATTTATCCCTTCCAACATAGGACGGTTACGGTGAACGAGACTCACTCTCATGCATGCAGGAGAGAAGGTAAATGGTAGTGTTTAGAGGACTTTCTAAGAGAGGTCTATTCTTGTTCCCGAACTAGTCTACTATCGTATCATCACAATAATTTTTCACCTCATGCTCGTTGCGCAGAGCGTATACCGTTACCGCGTTACTGGCGATTGTATCACCTCAAAATGCATATACTAATCCCGGGATCAAGGTTAATACCTCACCAGTCTCAACTAACTGCTCAAACAAAAGCTCAAGCTCACTCATATGGATTGCACCTTGTACGATGTATTTTCTGTTTATGACTAGTGTCGGTACAGCGTGTATACCCAGCTTCTCGGCCTCTCTAAGGTCCCCCATAACCATATCCTCTACCCTCCTACTGTTAAAATCGATGAGGAATGTGTTAACGTCCAGCCCAATATCGCGGGCGCACTCTGTAAGTACGTTTGTATCAGCTATGTTCCTACACTCAGTTAGATGTGCCCTCTGTATCCTGTCGAACATATCCCAGTGCCCAAGCTGGCCTCTTTGCAACTCCGCCGCCTTACAAGCCCTAAGCCCGGGCATGGAGTATGGGTAGTCAAACTCTCTCTTCTCCATCAGGTCCGCGTTTATCCTGTGCTCATCGTCATTCAGGTTAGCCATTCTCCAGTGGCGCAATATCTCGGCCTTTCCTCTCTCCTTGCTTCCGAATATCCTTGCTATGCTGTCTGGCTCTGGGGCTAATGCGAAGCACCTATGAACCACCTCGACCTCTGGGAAGCGAGCGGCTATCTTCCTCACGCGTGGGGATAGGCAGTAGCACCATGCGCATAACACATCGTGGAAGAACTCCACCAATATGCGCATATGTCTCAGCCCGTCCTTAGCATGTGGTAGAACAGGAGGCCCCTGAAAGACGTTCTAATTTCACGTTTCTCAATTGAAGTATATCTGCCCCGAAGTTACGCTTCACTTCATGCTCCTCAACCCCCGGCGGTTTTATTCCTGTCC
>Ga0105163_1001741_pt1 | contig 11050 bp, 7 predicted proteins | sample JNZ110809AmetaG_FD_81531 | JGI IMG/M metagenome (GOLD analysis project Ga0105163, IMG submission 81531) | Hot spring microbial communities from Jinze hot spring, China to study Microbial Dark Matter (Phase II) - JNZ 110809A | ecosystem: Environmental > Aquatic > Thermal springs > Hot (42-90C) >... | reverse complement strand
GGTATAACCGCGCCTAAAGAAGCCGACGAGCTAAAGGTCATAGAGAATAATTTAAGAGACTGTACTTATGGCATATTTGGAGGGGGAATAATCGAAGAGAATAACGTAATGAATTGTAATTATGGCATAACTGGACTTATACGGAGCGCCATCCACAGAAATAATGTAATAAACTGTACATGCGGCATAATTATAACTGGTCCGAGTAACCCCTACTTGGGCTCCCTGAATGGCAATAACATAATATATTGCCACAAGGGCATCCTTATGGAGGAGAAGAGAGACTATATGATCAGAAGAAATAATCTCGTTAAGAATGATTTTGGCATCTATATAACGGCGAAACTAAATATAAATTATACGATCACGGAAAATAGCTCCACGATCTCCCAGAATAACTTTATAATGAACAATGTCAGTATCTTCATAGAGGATGATAATCTACATCACGTAACCATATACATCTTCAACAACAACTTCATAGAGAATGGAAAAGCATATGGTGAGCCGTATCAATGCGTTTGGAGCTGGGATCTTCCCACTGGAGGAAACTATTGGAGCGATTACGAGGGGGTGGACGAGAAAAATGGGGAAAATCAAGACCAGCCGGGAGCCGATGGTATAGGCGATAAACCCTACTTGATCAGCGGGAAGGCTGTTGATAAATACCCCCTAATGGAGCCATTTGGCAATCTCCCCTCAATAACTATTGAGTATACCCTTCGGGAATGGGTTATCACGCTCACCTCTAACTCAGCAATATCAAACTTCAAATGTAATCTAGAGAACAAAGTCGTATCCTTCTATGTTCAAGGAAAAAGTGGAACAAAGGGCTTCGTCAGCATTAACATTCCAAAAAGCATCGTAAGCAGGGAAGTGGAGGTGCTGTTCGACGGCAAACCAATACCATTCAATAAAAGCGAGATCGCCGACGACATAAACATAAACTTCACATACGAGCACACAAAACACTACGTGGAAATACGCTTTGGCGTGGGGGGAGGCGTGCCTCCACAGCTGAGCACGCAAAACTACATAATCTTTGTAGCAACCGCTGCAGGATTACTCCTAATAGCCCTACTACTAGCCCTCTACCTGAGAAAGCGCAGGACAATTCCCTCCAAGGCCGAGCCATTGCCACCCCCACCTCCACCATATTACATTTTTCTCCCCATTCCCTTCTCAGAGATTAGTGAGGAGGAAAAGGACTCTCTTCAAGCCTATTAAGGTTCTCAACTTTAACGCTTCATGACTCTTTCCAATAACATGGGTATTTCACTTGGCTTCTCCGCCACCTCTACGCGAGCTTTTTGAAAGGCTTCTATTTTACTTTCGGCGGTCCCAGTTCTACCCATTACTATTGCACCCGCATGACCCATCCGTTTTCCCTGGGGGGCGCTCCGTCCGACTACAAGCGCTACCACGGGCTTTGGGTAGTTTTCCCTAATAATATATTCAGCCGTAAGCTCTTCAAGATTCCCCCCAATCTCCCCTATAATAACCACGGCCTTCGTCATAGGATCCTCCTTAAAAAGTTCTAAAATATCTATGAAGTTTAATCCAACTACGGGATCCCCGCCTAGGCCAATACAAGTAGATTGTCCCATCTGCTTTTTAGTTAGAGTGGCAGCGACTTCATACATAAGCGTCCCGCTCCTCGAGATTATGCCTATTTCTCCCGGTTTAAAAGCATGGGAGGGCATTATTCCGATCTTACATTCTCCAGGAGTTATTATTCCGGGGGAGTTTGGCCCTATAACCATAGCTTTTACTTGTCTAGCGTATGCCATAACGTTGATAGTATCCTTTATAGGGACATGCTCAGCAATTATTACAACCACTTTTATTCCATTCTCTAAGGCTTCTAGTGCCGCTTCTGCGGCAAAGGGCGCTGGCACAAATATTATCGATGCATCAGCCGAATGTTTATCTAAAGCTTCTTCAACAGTATCATATACTGGGATTCCGTAAACTTTTGTTCCGCCTTTGCCAGGAGTCACGCCAGCAACTACCTTTGTCCCATATTCCAGCATGAGTTTCGTGTGAAACATCCCCTGCCTTCCAGTGATTCCTTGAACTATCACTTTAGTATGTTTATTCACGATTATTCCCAAATATATTCACACCCCCGCTCTCAGCAATCTTTACTGCATATTTAACAGCTTCTTCCACATCACTCAATACAAACAACCCTGCCTCTGCCAGAATCCGCCTAGCATCCTCCTCATTAGTTCCAACAAGACGAATAATTAATGGCTTTTCTATGCCTAACTTCTCCTTCGCCTCTAAGATACCTCGTGCGACTTCATCACAGCGGGTTATTCCGCCAAAGATATTTATCAAGAGAACTTTGACATCCGGATCGGAGAGCACTATTTTTAGGGCGGTTCTCATCCCTTCTGAAGAAATTCCACCGCCGACATCTAGGAAGTTTGCTGGTTTACCTCCATAGAGCTGTATAGTGTCTAGCGTTGCCATCACAAGTCCCGCCCCATTACCTATCACCCCTATGTTTCCATCAAGCTTTACATAGGCTAAGCCACTTTTCGCGGCTTCAATTTCTTGCGGTGAAGAGAGCTCCCGCAGACTTAGAGCTCTAAATTCTGGGTGACGGAAGAGAGCATTATCATCAATAATCATGCGCGCATCAACGGCTACAAAACTTTTGTCAGGCTTTTCAATTAGTGGGTTTATTTCAATTAATTCAGCATCATAACCCATACCAGCTCTATAGAGATTGTAAAAAATATTCCCGAGCTCAAGTAGCTGACCTCCAGAGTACCCCATACGCTTTGCTATTTGTCTAGCATGATAAAGCCTAAATCCACGCCGCAAATCTATCGGGAACTTTATAACTTTTTCGGGAAATTTAGCCGCAACCTCCTCTATCTCCATTCCGCCCTCAGAGGAAGCTACAGCAACGTAACCCTTATAAAACCTATCCACGGTTATGCCGAGATAAAGCTCTCTCATAGCTTGAACTTTTTCTTCAATTAATACGCTTTTGACAGGAATCCCTTTAATGCTCATGCTTAGCAGTTTCCTTACAAGTCCTTCCGCCTCATCTACAGAGTCCGTAAAAAGTACACCACCAGCCCTTCCCCTTCCAGCGACGGGCACCTGTGCTTTTATGGCTAAAGGCGGATTAAATTTTAACGCTACCGCCAGGGCTTGGGCGCCATCGGTTACTATATCGCCCCTGGGTACCGGAATGCCGTAACTAGACAATATTCTTTTTGCTTCATATTCAAGAAGCTTCATCACCGCCGCCTCCGAGAACCTATCAACCGCCGATCTTTTATCTTCTTGCTAAATCACTTTTATTAATCTTCAAGTGACCAAAGCAATTTTAGTCTAACTAAAGATTCGCCCCTTGAGGACTCAAAAGGCTTATTAAGATGGATGTAATAATAAAAATTTTAAACTAAGGGCTTTTAATGGTGTAAATAATATGCAGCTAAGCGAACTTGATTTGATAGAAATTTATAGATACATGGTACTTGCGAGGAAATTTGATGAAAAGCTAATTGAGAGATATCGAATGCCGGATCATGGAGGGGTAATAGAGCTACCTCATTCACATATTGGCCAAGAAGCTATAGGTGTAGGAGCATGCTACAAACTAAGACCGGATGATTATATTGTGCCATCGCTTAGAACTCGGCCAGCATTACTTATGCGTGTATCTGCAAAGGAGCTGATGGCGGGAATTTTCGGTAAAAGTACGGGTCCAGCTAAAGGGAAGGTAACAACCCATCATATGGGAGATAATGAGCGGGGCATTATAGGAACAACTGGCGTGGTAGGGGGCCATCTCTGTCTGGCCACTGGCGTTGCGCTTGCTTGCAAATTAAGGGGAAGAGATTCTGTTGTCTTGTGTTTTATGGGCGATGGAGCAACGCAGCGGGGAGACTTTCATGAAGCCTTGAACTTTGCGGCCCTCAAAAAATTGCCAGTAATATTTATCATTGAGAATAATATGTACGCCTCGTGGACCCCGTTTCACAGACACTCCCCCATCGAGAACCTTGCTGACAGGGCTGTAGGTTACGGAATAGATGGAATAATTGTTGATGGGAATGATGTGCTGGCTGTTCATGAGACCGTTCAAAAAGCCGTTATGAAGGCGCGCAAGGGGCATGGCCCAACCCTTATTGAGTGTAAAACCTATAGGCTGAGGGATCATGCAGAGATAGGTTACCCAGAAAGAAGACCAAAGGAGGAAATAGAAGCATGGGCAAAGAAAGACCCCCTTATTCGCTACAAAAACTTCCTGTTTGAGAAAGGAGTATTGACGCCTGAATTAGCTGAGAAAATAGAAAAGGATATTGAGCGAGAGCTAGATGAAGCCATCGAATTTGCAGAGAAGAGTCCTTTCCCCGAGCCTGATGAAGTATTAAAAGATGTATATGGAGAACCCCTAAAGTATCCAGCCTTAGATGTAGAACGAAAGGGAGCGGAAAGAGAGGTTAGTTTTGGCGAGGCGCTAAATGAAGCTCTTAGGGAAGAGATGAGAAGGGACCCCTCTGTAATTATTTTGGGAGAGGACGTGGGCCCAGACACCGTTGGACCGATACGCGGAGGGATTTGGCCACCAACACGTGGTTTATGTGATGAATTTCCAGATAGAGTAATTGGTACCCCAATCTCCGAGTCAGTGATTGCCGGCGCTGCCGTCGGCGCCGCTCTCCTTGGCATGAGACCGGTTACTGAAATAATGTTCGCGGATTTCCTAACGATAGCCATGGACCAGATAGCCAACGTGGCTGCTAAAATAAGGTATAATTATGGTGGAAAAGCGTCGGTTCCGATCGTGATTAGGGCACCATTTGGCGCCGGTACCTCCATGGGTTTGCATCATAGTCAATCTCCAGAAGCCTGGTTCTTAAATATACCCGGGCTAAAAATAGTCATGCCATCAACTCCATATGATGCAAAGGGGCTATTAAAAGCATCCATTAGAGACGAGGACCCCGTGATCTTCTTTGAGCAAAAAACAATGTATGGTTTGAGGGGGAAAATACCTGAGGGTGAATATGTTATTCCTTTAGGAGAAGCTGCTGTTAAGAGAAAAGGAAGCGATGTAACAATCGTAGCTACAGGGTTAATGGTTCATGAGGCGCTTAGAGCTGCTGAAATCCTAGAGAAACATAATATAAGCGCTGAAGTTGTCGACCCAAGAACTTTGTTACCTCTTGACGAAGATACAATTCTAGCCTCTGTCAAAAAAACCGGAAGATTAATTATCGCGCATGAGGCACCGGTGTTTGGCGGATTCGGAGGCGAAGTTGCCGCCATTGTTGCGGAAAAGGCGTTAGGTTACTTAGATGCCCCAATAGTAAGAGTTGGCGCCCCATTCGCTCCCGTTCCCTTCAGCCCTCCTCTAGAACAATTCTATATGCCCAATAAAGATAAAATTGTAGCCGCAACGCTTAAGATATTTGAAGCAACATAGCTAAGGGGAGTAAAAATGCAAGCCGAGGTAGTTTTGCCGAAACTAGATAGGATTATGCGGGAAGCAGTAATCACGAAATGGACGAAGGCAAACAATGAGGAAGTTAAACAAGGAGAAGTTATTGCTATAATCGAAACCGAGAAGGCAACAGCAGAAGTAACGTCTCCGGCCTCTGGGATCCTAAAGATATTAAAGCCAGAAGGAACCACGGTACCCGTTGGCGAGGTCATAGCTGTAATCGAGGAGGCGCCCCCTGAAACCCCCAAAGAGGAAGTAAAGGTAGAAGTTCTAGCCTCACCGCGAGCGAAGAGTTTAGCAAAAGCCCATGGAATTGACCTAACAAAGGTAAGGGGAACCGGCCCACGTGGAATGATTACAGAAAAAGATTTGTTACCACTTATCTCGGAGATTCAAAGAGCCGCTGCCCCCGCTGAGAAGGCTGTCCCTATTGAGAGGGTAGTTCCCGTAGAGAGGCTTGAGAATGTAGAAATTATACCGTTAAGAGGGTGGAGGAAAGATATGGCTGAAAGGATGGCTCTGAGCATGCGCACTGTCGCGCATGTTACCACGTTCGCCGAGGCAGATGTAACTAAGCTATTGAAGCTACGAGAGGATATGCGAAAGCAAGGTTATAACATAAGTCTTACGGCGTTTGTAGCAAAGGCTGTGGTTCAAGCTCTAAAGAAGTATCCGATCCTTAACTCCTCACTTGAAGACGACAAAATTATAATCAAAAAATATTACAATATAGGAATCGCGGTCTATGCAGGCGAGAGAGGCTTAACTGTTCCTGTTATCCGCGATGCGGATAAATTGAATTTAAAGCAGCTCTCTGAAGCAGTAGATAAGTTAGCTGAAAAGGCTAGGAGGGGAGAGATCTCTTTGGAGGACGTTGTCGATGGCACGTTCACAATAACGAATGTTGGAATGTTTGGGGCCCTCTTCAACACGCCAATAATCAACTATCCTCAGGTCGCAATCCTCGGCGTTGGGGCCGTAAAAAAGAGACCCGTCGTAGTGGATGACAAGATAGAAATTAGATCTATGGCATATCTATGTTTGACATATGACCACAGAGTTGTGGAGGGCGTACCTGCGGTTCGATTCCTTCAAGAGGTTAGAGCCCTGCTCGAAAACCCCGAAGCCTTAGTTGATTTTTAAACTCACGCATCTATTCATAACCTTTCTCCAATAGCATTTCCCGCAGCTTTCTGTCAATAAACGCTAAATCACAATAAGGGGATACAATAGCTGAGTCTTTAACGCTTATATATTACAAAGTGCGTAAGCTATGGTACGGTTCCTTTAAAATTCCACGAAGTTTTCGAATATTTCTCTCCGTATAGCAATTTTGAAAGATAAACTTCATATTTGTTCAAATATCCAAGTTCGACCTTGACCCCATATAATCTCTCAAAGCTGTGAAGAATTGCATCCTTTATGGCGTGTAATGATAGCGAGCCACCGTTTTCCATTTCGTCTTTAATATTTGTCACTTCATACCGCAATTTAGTTAATACCTTTGAAAGGATCATAATGTTGGCATGTACTAGAAGGGTACCATGGCAAAGGGCGGCTTTTCTTTTCACGTAAGCCGCTGATCCAGATACCTTTTTATTTTTCACAAAAATTGAATTAGGCTGTATAAACTTAGCATCTAAGTTTAAATTCTTTAATCCTTCAATCACGGCGTTGCAAGCGAATACATACAATTCGGAGAGGGTGGCTGGATAGAGCTCGCTGTCCCCGCTTATAACAAAAGTCCAGTTAAGATTGCCTAGGTCCTGATAAACGGCACCGCCACCAGTGAACCGTCTTACAATCTTCACTCCATGCCTTCCACACTCCTCCACGTTTACCTCCCCAATCACGTTTTGAGAGCGCCCTATGAGCGCAGATCTTGAGTTCTGCCAAAAACGCACCGTGCTTGGCGATTTCCCCTCACTAACCGCTACCAACAAAGCTTCTTCTATAGCCATATTTAAATACGGATCATTTAGGTTTGAATAGAGGAGACGCCACTTCTCCATTTTATCTTAAAAACAAATAAACTAAAGCATAACAGATAAAACTTTCCTTTTTAAATTCCTCCCAAACCTTTAACTTTTAAGAAAAATCGTGCTAGAGCCCTCTATCACCAACAGCCCACAGTAAAGAACTATGACAAAGCTAACCACATGATTGAGGTACGTAGTCACATCATAAAAATTGGATGCACCATAGAGAAAACCTAAATAGAGCCTAAGAGTAATTCAAAAGATAGTGGAAATGAAGCGGCCGTCGTCTAGCCTGGTCTAGGACATCGGCCCCCCGCGCCGACAACCCGGGTTCAAATCCCGGCGGCCGCACCAATTTCTTTACAGGAATCTAATAAGGGACAGGTGATTCTGTCTGAGGGGGCCCATGTGGGAAATCCACAAGCGTTATTAGGGGCGCGTACACCCCATACGGGGCCAGCGGGCTTCCGGGTTTTTCCGGGATTCTTTGTTTAATTAGAGTCTCCTCCATTATTATATGTGACAGCCCCGCCTTGTTATTATAGAGCCCTCCGTTTAAACCGGGGAGATCTTCACGTTGAGGCGGAGCTCCTCGGGCAGGATCTCAAGGATCTCTCTGACCTCCTTCTCAAAGATTTTTGGGAACCGGACGTGGCATTCGTCGAAGTCCAGCTCCCTCCACTTGAGCATGTTCCTGTGCACCTGCTCCCTGTGGCTCCTGCACTCGCTGCTCGATTCAACCTCAATGGCGATGGCCTTGAGGCGCTTATAGTCGTAGGCGACCAGGTCCGGCGCCTGCGCGGCTGGGCAGCAGAACATTCCCCGCCGATGTAATGGCTCCATGCTTTTGCGGCGATCCCCTGAGCCTCCTCCCCTCCGATGGGGGCAAAGGACGGCGACCTGCACGGCCGTGTTCCCGAGCACTGTTTTAAGCAGCTCCTCGTCCAGCTGAGAGAGGTTCTGGTGGGAGAGCCAGAGGGCCAGCTTGAAGGAGCGGGTCTGGGCGAGGAGCGTCTTGAGGATCCCGAGACTCTGCAGCTCTTGAAACTCGTCCACGAAGAGGATCGCGGGAACCCTCTGCTCCTCCGGCACCGTGGCCGCCCTGAACTGGACCGTGAACCACAGCTTCAGCGCGATAGAGCTCATGATGGGGCCGTGGATGTGCTCGCCCACGTGGGCGCACCTCACAATCGTAACGGATCCAGGCTTCAGCCGCTTGACAAGCGGCTTAGTGGAGACAGTCTTAGCTGGGGTCCTAAAACTTCACCCAAGTATTCACTAAGCCTTAGCATCTATCACCACGGGGTAGTAGACGCAGGCGCCGGCGCCCCCAGGCATAGTACAGAGCTCTAGTTTTAGATTAAGCGTCGCTGTTTGACCCGTTGCTGTGAAGTAGCCGTTGAGGGATACGCTGTTCCCCAGTCCTAGGTTGAGTTGTACTATGCTCGTCGAGGTTGTGGTCGGCACACCGTCTCTTATCGTTATGCTCGTGGAGCTCGTGGCGCCCTCAAGCCATATGTCAAGGTTCAGCGTGGGCGGAGCCGATGCTGAATCCAGTATCAGCCTGGTGTAGAGAACTTGAGAAGCGCTTATGCGCAGAACTCGCGCCGTCGTTGTGAACTGGGGGGTCCCCGAGATGTATAGTGTTAGGCTGGCGCTGGTCCTGTTGCTACCTAGGCTCACCGCGATTGAGGCTGTGGTCAGGGCGTATGCGTCTCCGCCTAATATGGCGTCGGTGCTGGGCATGGTGAGGGTGCCACAGAGGTACGCGTCTGGGTACCTCACTACTATCCTTCCGTCGCCACCTGTTCCCACGACTATATCGCTTATTACATTCAGCGTGAAAGACTGTGCTGGAGCCGTCGTTGAGTTCACGGGGTTCCCCAGGTTGTCCCAGACCTCCACCTTCATGCCTGTGTAGAAGTTTGTGAATGATATCGACCTAGGGTCTACTGTGGATAGTATGAATTCGTCGAAGTACGCGGTTACGTTGTTCACTATGACCCCTACATATGCTGGAGTGAACACGTTGTTGTGGGTTATGGTCACTGAAGCCGAGGTAATGTAGTTTCCGCTGGCGTCGTAGAGGTATGCTGTTATGGTGATGCTCGTCCCGGAGACCGAGTAGCTCACCACGATAGTATACCAGCTCTCTCGGTTGAAGTTCGGTATGATAACATTTGCGTGCCTACTCCACGCGCCAGATACCACGTTGTAGGTCCATATTTCGAGGTATCCGGTCGTGGCAGTCGCGTATATCTCGACCGCATACATTCTATTTCTACCAGAGTTCATCATCGAGACTCCATAGTAGCCTGTGCCTGAAAAAAGCCGTGTCTTCAATGCCACCCAGTTGTTGCCGGATACCTTGGTGTTGTAATAATATTGCGATGCGCCTCCGAGACCTCTATCGTTGTCTACTCCTTGCAGAACTTTTCCTTTCGCGCCAGCGACATCGCCGATATTATTCCATATGCCACCGCGCGCGGTCCACCCGGGTATGGGGTAGATCTCGAAGTCTGTGTAGGTGAGCGCTTCTCTACTTGTCCTGGTCAGCGCGGTGCACGTGTAAGTGTAGGGTGGTTGCTCTAGTGTTGCCGGCGGCGGCTGGGGCGCTATGGTTAGAGTGGATGGGTAGTAGGTGAAGACGGATGCGAGGGAGGAGAACGCTAGGATTCCCATCATCGCGTAGACCAGTCCCTGCCTAATCCTGGCAGGCCAGGGGATGCGGTCGAACAGAGGCTTGGATGACTTCGTTAAGACCAGCACTATGGACGCGTAGGAAGCCGCAACCGCTGTAGCTACCAGAGCCAGCATCAGGCGACCGTTCAGCGCCAACCCGAGGACGCCCGTCTGCTCTAGCCTAACCCCCACGAACGTTATGTTGCCGGCCAAGGTCCTCACTATAACTCGGTCCCCGAGTAGGCCGCTGAACCTTCCGAGGTCTAGCGAAATGGCCCTGTAGATGTAGCCGTTGAGGAGCCCGTAGAGGAGGATTATGGTGGAGGCGCACCCGAAGACTAGCCCCGATGCCAGCGGAAGTCTCCTTCTGGAAATGGCTATTGAAAGAGCCGAGATTGCTAGAATTGCTAGTGACGATATTGTGAATGATAGGGATACGTGCCTGATGTAGTCTGTGTGTGGCATGGGGACTGGTTGCCGGTTTACGAGATAGTGCAGTCTGTAGTCAAGTATGGAGTAGTATCCCTGGACGTAGCCGTGGAAGTAGTAAGCCGGGAGCACGGCTACCAAGAGGTAGATGGCGGATGCTGCAATGCAAGCCACTCCTGAAGCCAACAGGAGTGTCTCGGCTAGCTTGCTTAACCTGTCTTCACCGGTAGCCCAACCCATCTTCTATCACCCTGGTTGAACCAGTACACGTAGGCGTACGCGTACTTAGCGTCCTCCGGCGGCTCAATAACTGCGTATGAGAAGCCCTCGACAATCAATGTGCTGTTGCTCCATGCCCATGCGTTATTAACCAAGTATCTTACCGCAACATCTATTGCTACTGGAAAGCAGTTAGGGTTCCTTACCACGAGAACCCCGTTTACAACGCTTAGCTCTGGGTTAGACCCGCCGACGAGCACTTCGTATC
>Ga0105163_1001740_pt1 | contig 11053 bp, 13 predicted proteins | sample JNZ110809AmetaG_FD_81531 | JGI IMG/M metagenome (GOLD analysis project Ga0105163, IMG submission 81531) | Hot spring microbial communities from Jinze hot spring, China to study Microbial Dark Matter (Phase II) - JNZ 110809A | ecosystem: Environmental > Aquatic > Thermal springs > Hot (42-90C) >... | reverse complement strand
TATGATACTGACGAAGTCTCCCTCCACGAGAAACGACCCCCGTGGGGAATCTTCCCCCTCCACGTAAGAAAGGGTCAAACTGAGACCTATCCGTAACTTGTGAAGTGGGGATGAAACTGAGGGAGTGGATTTCCCCTCCGTCGCCATATCCAAACCAAGGTTTTTGATTATCAACTTTACAGACTCCTCCGCCCTCGACACCAACTCATCCATCAGTCCCTCTAACTCCTCTTCACTTCCAATCTTACCTTTGTATACCCATTCACCAACAGGGAAAAGGAAGGCTTCCCGTGCGTAGGAGGCGGGATAAGGGAAAAGGTCGTGTAACTTGTTTTGAAGTTCACGTTTCACCGTTTCAAGGAAATTTTTCGGTAAGGGGGTAATGGGAGTTTCCGCCTCCACGAGGGAAGCGGATATTGTAAGGTAAAGTTGTTGTTCATCGTAAAAAATCCACTCCACCAACGTCCTCTTCTCGTCCTTTTGGGACGTCTCCACTCGTGATACCCCAATCAGGAAATGGGGTTTATTTCGTGATTTAATCTCACTGTAATCACAAACGATGTTGACTTCCACCGGTCCGACGACGAAAGTCCTTTTCTTTTCCATCATTTCTCCCCCTTCCCGAATTCAATTTAAGAAGTTCCCTCATCCCCTTCAATTTCAAGATGGACGACCCCGCCCAAACTGGAAATGAAGTGAAGGGCTTCGATGAATTTTTCCCTCCCTTCACCTTCCATGAACGCCGCCAAAACCATCCACTGGTTGAATACATCCCCTCCCCCTTCGTAGTTTTCAACTCCCATGCTTTTGACGACAGAAAGGAAATTGATAGGAGATTCCAATTCACCTTCCAAATCGTAACGTCTTCTTTGCATTCCAGAGGTGACGTATACCCAAATCATGACCGTTCCGTCCCAATTTTCCAACTTTTTCTTCAAATGGGGAGGGAGGTTGTTAATGAAATTGATGGTGGAGGTTTCAAGGTAATTCATTACCTTGTTCGCCTTTTCTTCCAGTTGTGGGTTTTCGTCTTCTATGTAACGGAGGTATTCGTTTTCAAAAAGGTCGTAGTAGAACCCTCCCTCTTTGGACGCTATGACTTTCGTGATGTAAAGGTTTTTCAGTTCCCAACCCCACCCTTGAGTTCCTTCGGTGGGGTCGTAAGAGACGGAACACGAAAGGGATAAACTTCTGGTATCGTAAACCTTCCATTCTATATAGGAACGAACGTCCTCCCGTCCTTTTATCTCTCCCACATTTATGAGTATATAGGGAACCCAACTTTCATCGTGAAAGTTTCCGAAGATGAGATATTGGACTTTCGCTTTACCGACCTGAAGGACATTTTCCCTCCTTATTTCCATCGGGAATCTCCCCCTATCGGTAGATTTTACCCCCTTTGACGATTAAACATCTGTCTTCCCCCGCCAAGAGGTTGAGGAGGATGGTCTGGAGGTGTTGGGGGATTTCCCTTCCGTCGGTGAGTTTACCGAGGTTGATGACCCACGACAGGACGAACCGTGGGTTACTCTCATTTACCACCAAATCACGGAAGAAAACAGGTATGAGGATAGGGGAGTAAGGGTTGAGTAAGTTTTCGGGTGGAAGTTTATTTATATCGGAGAAGTCCGACGGAGGGTCAATTGGGTCGAACTTGATTTTCGTGGTGATTGTGACGGTTTCCGTCCCGTCGGGAAACACCGACGGGTTCCTCTCACACGCCCTCATCACACACACTTCCCACAAAGCCGTCACATCCAAAATGGTGGGAGTTCCTTCAGGGTTCTTCACGTAATGGACGACCACCAAATCGAACAAGGATTTATCTACCCTGTAGACATCGGAAAGTTCACACGACGATGAAAAGAAAAAGTGAATGTTATAAAGGAGTTTACGGCAGTTGGGTTCGGGGGTAGGACGAGGTTCAATCTCATACTCCATAATGATATCTCCTTCCTTCAGGAACCTGTAAAGGTAAAGGGCGGTCATGTGTTCCTCCGTCCACGGGGTAAAGTAAACCACATACAGGGGACTTTCCGTGTCCTTGTCGAACTCGAAAACCTTGTCGTCAACGAAATACTTGAAGATATACCCGAAATGACTTAACTTGTCGTAGTCCTTTACTATCTCCTTCATGTCTTAGATGTCCCCCTTTCGGACGAAAAACTTCACGGGGGTTCGTAATAGTCAAAATCCACCCTCCCTTTAGACTCCATAATGGAATGAAGGGCTTCCACGAGTTTTTGGACGTCACCTTCTTCAAATCTCACACTACCGACTATGGTCAACCAGCGGGGGACAACCTTCAAGGCTTCCCCGTCAAGACTATACACCCCTCCAACTTTCTCCACAATTTCACCCAAATCGATTTCGGTAACGAGATAGTTTGGGTAATATGAAGGTTCTTCGGTGTAAATTCCCCCGAAGGTGACGGGGGCGTAATCGTAAGAGAGGGAGATAGTAACGGTGACCTTCCTATCGGTTTCTGCGAGAATCTCGGGAGGGGACATCTTCACCCTGTTCACGATGTAGGAAGGTAGTTCGTTACAAATATCGTCAATGAGTTTTTTGGCTTCCTTCGGTGAGTATGGGTCGGAGGTATAGAAGACCCACGAGTCCACGCCGAAGTATGCACGGAGGTCATCTCGATAAGAAAAATCCATCTTCATAAAAAAGTCACGAAGGTAAGTGAAAATGGGAAGACCTTCTTCTTCGTCCTCGTCACCTTCGTAGTCGTAGTAATCGTAATCCCAGTCGTCTTCTTCCCAGTCGTCTTTTCTTCTACCCGACGGACGACCCTTTCGACTTCCAAATTTCACTTCCACATCACAAAGGATGACGGGACGATATTCCTCCAACGACCAAAGGAGCGTCCACCTCTGGGGTATCTCCCCCTCTTCAGGTTCTTTGAGTCTGATGTAAATGGTAGGGGAAGTTTCCCCCGTCAACTCCCTTCCCCGTTTGCGGGTCACAACTACCTTCAAGGAAGAGGTTTCCGCTACCCATTGCCGTTGTGTCTTTTTCTTTTTCACGAAGGAATTCGCCTCCCGTCGGGAAAAGTCCCGTTACTCCCCCCTTTTGAACTTTAAGTTCACATTAAGGAAAGGGTTCACCTTCGTCCGGCGGGATGACCTTTAAAACACAATTAACATATGTATCTACTATTTGATGAGGGGGAAGGTTGAGGATGATTTCCGCCACGACGTCCCCCCAAACTTCACGGGGAATTTTGAGACCACGAAGTCGTTCATATAAACTTTCGGCGAGGGTCTCATCGGAACATTGAAGTGAAATTCTTGGTCCCCTTTTCTTCGTCTTTTCTTCCTCTTCGGTCTCTACAGGTAAAGGGAGAATTTCCGTCGGAAGTCCTATATCGGGAACTGTCGGTGTGGAGAAAGTGAGAAGGGAGATTTCCGTCGGGGTCAACCCCATCACCGAAAATTCCTCAGGCGTCGCCGTGATGGAAGTCAACAACGACAAAAGCCTGTCAGGGTCGGGTTCGTCCATAACCTTCTGTAACGCCACCACTATCTTCTTCATCTCTTCCTCATCGGAAACATCAACCAAAACCACAGGGACTTTCCTCCCAAATTTCCACTTCCCCTCATCTATCAATTTCTTCAAAACTTTGTAACGACCCGACCCGTCTATAACCAACTTCGTCTTCTTGTCTACAACAAGGGGAACTACCATCCCGAACCGTTCAATGGACTTCCTTATCGCCGCCAAGTTCTCCTCCTCGTGGGGTTTCGGGTTCCAATCAGGTAAAACCAACTCGTCTATTTCCATCCACTCCAATTTCTCAACAACACGGTCAACCATCTAACCTTGACCTCCCTTCTCCATTTCTTCCCTGACATCGGTGGAAGGAACACTGACTTTCCCTTCCCCCTCAAACATACTTTGGTAAAGGAGGTTGGAGAGAACTTCAATATCCGACACCAAAGAATTGTCCCCGATGACGAAGTGAATGAGGTTCATTACAAACCTTTCTGCGTCACCCCTCTCCTTGAACCGATGGGGAAGAAAATAGGTGGAAGTTTCACCCGTCTTCAAAGTGTAGGAAACGGAAACAACGTAACGCTCTTTACTTCCTACAGTTTCGGAGACCGACCCCTCCAACTTCACAATGTCACCTTTGCGAACATAAACGTTATCGAAACGAATCCAGTTCTCCGACATTTGACATTTCACCTCCACGGGGAGATTATAACACAGAAAGACCAACAGTGTAATCATTGGATTTCCCCGAAAGACACCTTCCCCATCTCCGCCAATTCCTTTATCCGAACGAGGAAGTTAGTGAAATAAGGGTCATTGGTCAGGAGGAGAAGGGAGATGAGAAATTGGTGTGGTTTGAGTTTCGCCAACTCGTTTATGTTTATGTGGGGCGGAACGGGAACCCAAATGGACTTTTCACTCACCCCATCCTCCTCATCCGCACGGTCAAGAACCACACTGACCCTTACTTCCCTGTAACCTTGGGGTAAAAGGATTTTGTAACCTTTATCAGACCATTTGGAGTAAACGATAGATTCCACCAACGACGTGAAAACCCTCTCCAACCGTTCAAGGGCGGACGGGTCACTGTAAACCCAATCGAAAGGGAGGTCAAAGATGATGAAGTTTTCGTTAGTTCCCCAGTGTGTAGAGTGATGCGTGGCGTCAAAGGTTTCCAGTTCCCTTCCCAATTGAACATTGACCTTTAAGACAATTTCGGATGTGAGGGCGTCCATTAACTTCATTTCCGTGGACGAAATTTTGAGGTAGGTGTCGTTGGGGTCACACATTACCACCACTTTAATGGGGGTTAGTGGGTGTTTTGCCTTCACTTCCACGATAGTCTGGGTGGGGTCTAAAATGTGTTTTCCCACCTGAAAATGGACGGTAATTAACCTTCGTTTCTTCAATGTCTCTTTCAACTCGTTGGTGAACGCCACGTTCAACTTTACGGTTTTGGGACTTACATCTACCTCCATTATTTCGTCGTTTGAAATCACGAAAGTTCACCTCCGACGGGGACGGGAGTTTCCCTTCCCACTTTCCTCCATAACTCCACTACGGGTTTGAGGGAGGGTGAGAAGACCGCAAGGACGGGTATCCCCTTCTCGTCCACATGTCTCTTCACTTCAACGAGTTCTGGGACGTCGAGGGAAAACAACAAAAAGTTAAGAAGTTCTTCACCCTTCAAGTCACAAAAAGACTTCAAAGGGAAGTGTGAGGGGATGACTATCGGGGATTTAGTTAACTCGTCCTCGTGGGAAACCACTTCGGATTTGATGGTCAAATAGGCGGTTATCTGGACGGTAGGGGTCGGTTCCACCATTTCAACCCAGATACCTGTCCTCCCTTTCCACTCGTTCAAAATCTTCTCCCCTTGTCGGTAAATCAAATCCTTGAAGGTATGAAAGTCCTCGTAGGTGAGTTTCATTCCTTTCGGGGGTTTTATCTCGCATGCCCTTCCGACGAAGGAACTTCCGGGAGTTATCTCTATCTGGTAATTTCTCCATATGGACGGAAGGATTTTACTCAACCGCAAACAAACTTCCCCCGAAAAGAAATGGTGAAAGTCCAAGAAGTGTTGAGGGGACGAAAACGATATCCTGATGGTAGGGTTGTATGTCCAAAAGATGGGGATGGTAATGTCCGCCCGAGTGTGGATTTCACTGACGGTGAAGGCGATCCTGTTTCCTTTCACGTCAAGGTAGATGACGACGGAACGGTCTAATCCCGCCCCCACGACCTCACACCAACGATACACCCTGTCGGAATACTCCACCCTCAAATCAAAATCTACCTGTTGGATGGGAAGACGCACCATCACGATTACCTACGACCTCCCCTTTTCGGTTTGAAGGTAAGGGGGTTCTCCCCCTTCGTAGATTTTAGTCCGCCCCGACGGGTCGGTAACCTTGACTTCAATCTCATCCAATAACCCTACCCTCACCCTCTTCACCAAGTAGAAGTAAAGGAGATGGTTGTCTTCCCCCCTCAAGGTCAGGTAACTCACAACGAAATTAACCCAGTCCATCTTCGTCCACCCCCACCTTCTATCACTCCACCTCACCTCCTCAAGGGGACACTCATATTCTTCTATCATCTCCACGTAAATCGGACCACAGTAAACTTCAACGGTAAGTAGAGGGAGGGTTATCTTCCTTTCGTCGTCTCTAACTTCACCGAAATGTTCCACCAACCTCGGGACAAGGGAGATTATCCTCTCTTCTTCTTCCCCCTTCCACTCCTCGAGAAGGTCACCGATGTAAGTCACATCGGGAAATATAGGAGGTTCCGTCAGGTCATAGGGGGTGTAGACCATGTCCCAACACATTTCGTTGCCGTCGGCGGAAACGTAAAAATCGGAAACGGATTCGTCAAAAAACCACCCGACCTTCCTCATGTAAGGTTGAAGGTATTTGGTGACAAGGGTGTAAAGATGGTCATCAAGGGGGATAACCTTGAACAGGGGGAACTCCGACTTGAGGTAGATGGTGGTGGTGTAAGCGACGACAGACCCCAACGAAATGGAGATAAGTCTTTTTGAAAAATCGATGTCCACTTGGGTCGGGATGAAATTCTCCATCCACCGACCTTTCCTTTTTACCGTCAAAGAAACCCACTCGTCCCCTTCCACTTTCCACTCTTCACCGTTTATGTTAACGGTTCTTACGATTTTTTCCGTCACGGTAGGGGAAATTTCACCCCCCGACAGACATCACCGAAAAAAGTTCAAGGGGACGCCACAACGTCCACGAGGATGTTACCCTTCCTTTTCGTAAGCCAATCGAGGAGAAATTCGTCCATGTCGTCAACATAGTCGGAAAACTCCATATCCTCCTTCGTCTTCTCTATGGCGAACTCCAACCATTCGTTGTCAGTCCAATTGGACATTTCATCCCTCCATTCCATTTCATCGGGGATTACTCCCTTCCTGTAATAAGGGAAGATTTCACCCGCCAAGGACAGGTTCGCCGTGTATTCGGTATCGAGGGCGAAGATGGCGGCGACAATATTCCCCCACATGGACATGACCTTTAAAATTTCGTCCGATGTGGGGACGGTGACCTCTCCCTCAAAGGAGTGGGGGATGTAAGAAAGGGCGAGTTGGGTCGGCATGGTGGGAATTAAATCCCTGTGGGTGAAGTTAGTGTCATATTCCCTCCATCCCCGTTCCATCATGAAAGGTTCCAATTCCCCGAGGAGGTAGGAATGCATCTCCACGAACAACCGTGAGGACGGGTAAGGTAAGTCGTAGACAAGGGAGATTCTCAACCGGGGGACATTGAACGACAACAAAATCTCCTTCTCCTTGAAGTCAATCAAGGTGTGAAGACGACTACTCGTTAACGTTACACCCTCAGCGAGGGGCGACGAGAAATTAGAACCCTTCAAGTTCACTCTTACTTTCATTTTTACTTCCCTCCTTATAGGGTTATTGAAGTTCCACCCCGGAATTATAACTCAATATTTCACCACCGTAAAGTTTTCTCTCCCTTCAGTCTGTTCAATTTCCCTTGAAGGTCTTCGGGGATTTCCACATGTATGTAATCCTCCAAGGAGGAGAAAACGAAGGAAGGAATTCCCTTTTCCATCAAAATTTCCATGAGTTTAGTGGCGGTTATAAGGTAGAAGGAAAGAAACTTTTCACTGGTGTAGGTATTTACTTTGTCTGCGTCCAATTCGTCCCGGAAGGCGTAAATTTCCATACTTCCCACGATGTCGAAGAACGACGATCGGAAAATGGGTTGGAGGTAGGACGCCTTTACGGTCACGGAAACGGTCGCCCCCTCCGTCTCACCTTCCCCTATTGAAGTGACAACGAATTCATTAGAGATTTCTTTCAACAACCTCGTGAAGACCTCGTTCAATTCTCGAGTAAATTCATCGTAAAACTCGGGAAAGGCGGTGATACACAACGGTTCTACCTGAAGACCTATATCACGACTGGTGAACCTTCCCACTCCCTTGGTCACGGACACGGAGACTTTTCCCCCTTCCACTTCGAAACTCCAACTCGTAGTGTAAAGTAGTTCCTCGAGGAGAAGGTGAAGTCCTTTTTCCGTCGTCGGGGTCGTGGATTTCACCTTTCTTTGGACGTAAATTGAAGGTTTCACCGTTATTGAAAGGTAAGGGTCAGGGGGGAGAGGAATACCCACGTCCCAGTGAAAGATGACAACTGACCCTCCATCCCTCACCCCCTCCGTTATTCGGTGTAACTTCAATACTAATTTAAATCTGTCGGTCAACTCCTTATGGACAGAAGGGTCTGTCCTCACAACCAAACGAAGGGGAATAACCCCTCCGTCCTCTCTCTTCAAAAAAACGGTCGGTGAACCTTCAGATTTCGCCATATCAAGTCCCCCCTTCTCTGAGTTTCTGTAACATCTCTTCGATGACCTCAGGAATCTCCACCTTTATCCGTTCCGCCAACCTCGGAATTTCTTGAGGGGGATAATCCATTTTTTCCAAACCCTCTATTATCTTCCCGTCCACTACAGCGTAAGTGGCAAGAAATTGGGGGGAAGTATAGTCTCCCCATCCCTTTTCCTTCAATCTTTCGGTGTGGACGGGTAACTCAAAAGTTCTAATGATTCCCCACCAACCCCGACTGTATATCTGTATAGTCACGTTAATGTTCACTTTGTCCGGAAGGGGTTTGTCCCAGTCCGACGGAGACAAAACTTTACCTGAGACCGACCTCACAAAATCATTGTGAAAGTATGTCTCCACCAATTTGGCGAGTTTCAAGTAAAATTCGGGGAAAAACGTTGCGTATCGGGGTCTAACATTAACCCCCAACCATATCGTCGTGAAAACACCTCCCTTGTTAATTAATTCTATCTCTACCTCCATGTCGTCTACAGTGATGTCCCGATTGAACCCAACAAGGAGGGTGTGGATGTATGAGTGTAGGAAATCCGTTCCCCCCGAGGGACGGTAAGAGATGAAAACGGAGGGGGTTGAGTTGACCCTAACCGCCGGGTAGGGGGGAGGTAAAACTTTGACCTCCCATAGAAACACAGTGACATCCCCCTTCGGGATCACTTCATCCAAAGTGAACAACACCGTCAGGTTCTCTTCACATACCTTCCAAACTTCATCCGATATCTTCAAACTGAAGTAAATAGGGATTTCCTTCCCGTCCGACCCTTGTAACCTGACAAGTTCAACTTTCTCGGACACCGTTTATCCCCCCAGTTTCTCCTTCTCCCTTTCAATTATCCTTCTCACTTTTTCCTTCTCCTCGTCGGGCACCTTCACCTTGACGTAGTTAAGTAACTCCGACATAAAGGTTTGGAAAAACCACCAAGGACATCGGCTTTCCACCTTCGTCAGGAACTCGTTGTCCATCAAAAGCATCATCCCGACGAAAGAGGGAGACGTGAATTTCTCCATTCCCATGTTCACCAGTGAACTCAGGGAAACTGGAACTTTAAGGAAATGATGAATGTAAATAGGGGAAACGTCCACGAACACATCAACGAACACTGCGTAACTTTGTTCCGGGTTGTAGTAGATGCGCAAGTTCCTTCCGTCGAATTCCTTGAGTTTTTCGGTGAGAACCAAGTTCAAGGTCTTGATTAATTCATCGTAAAATTCGGGTAGGAGAACCGCCTGTGGGGGTTCTACATACATCTCAAACTCCATCGTTCCCTCTTTCACATACTTGGAGACCACACCGTTGAATCTAACAGGAGTTCCCCCCATGTTGACCTCAAGCCACTCGCTAAAAAGGATATCTTCAATTGGGTATTTCAACGATTTTCCGTCCACGACAATGTAAGGTGGAGAAATTCTGACCGTCAATTCCACCTTCGGCGGTAAGTCCGCCAAGATTTCCCAATGAAAAACCAGTATATTTTCCCCCGTCGAATTCTCCTCCTTTACATCCAAAAGGTAAAAGTTGACTAAGGGGATGGATTCAATGACGTTTTTGATAGGTCGAGCCTGTTTCACAGTGAGGTAAACTGGAAATTCCCGACCGTCCACCGAGAAGAGCGTGGCGACGGGAGTTACCCCCATTTGACGTCTTCCCTTCACCTCTTTCTTTTCCCCCTTTCCTCCATAAGGGATTGAAGGAATTTTTTCGCCTTCCAACCGAGAATCACATCGCACGGAACTTCGGTGATAACAAGGGACGTCGGAAACCTCTCGTAAAATTCACTTCCCAAATCGGTCATCAAGGCGGCGTAATGAAGAAGGAAACGTGGTTCCAAAATGTTGGGTAGGTTGTCCTTTGTGGTAGAGAGCGAAAACATCAAAAGGAAAGAGTAATCGTCTGGGTAAGTGAAAGTGTAACGACCCTTCGCCCTGATGGTTACCGAAATCTCTATTCCGAAGGGGGAAGCCCTTGTTACTTGACGAAACTCATCGGGTATGAGAACGGCTTCGGAAAGGGGAGTTCCTTCGAGATATTCCAAGAAGGAATTCAGAATTCTTATGATGTAATTGACGGCGAAATCAGGGAACGATTCCAAGAAGGCGAGTTTGTGCGGGAAGAAGTGGAGGGACATTTCCCCCCAGTCGTTGGTCCATGTGGGGGAACCATACAAAAATCTCCCTTCCACGTCCTCTACGGAGAATTCGTGGGTTATGGCTAAGGTGTGTTCGACGAATTCACCCATCCTTTTGAGAATGGAGGTGAGTTTCCTTTCACCTTCCAACAAAATTTGGGCACTACTTAAATCTACCAAAGCGACTTCCACGATAATTCGGTTGGACGGTAGGTGAAGGTTGTAACAACTTACCGTCACATTTAGGACATTGGGGTTGTTGGGGTCGGGTATTATGTTTTCTATCACCATAATAAGGGGAGTGGCTTTCCTGATACTCTCGAAGTATTCGTGGACGGTGGAATTCACTTTGACGTTAAGGGTGATGGGAAGGGCGTCCTTACCGCCGGTGGACTTCACTTTGACCGTCCTTTTCCAAGTGGAAGCGGGTGTCCTCTTTCCCTCCATCGTAACATCACCTCCCGAAAGGGAATTTAACCTGTCCGACCGAAACCGATTATAAATCGGAATTCAGAGTTTGTAAATGGGGCTGGACTTCC
>Ga0105163_1001739_pt1 | contig 11063 bp, 15 predicted proteins | sample JNZ110809AmetaG_FD_81531 | JGI IMG/M metagenome (GOLD analysis project Ga0105163, IMG submission 81531) | Hot spring microbial communities from Jinze hot spring, China to study Microbial Dark Matter (Phase II) - JNZ 110809A | ecosystem: Environmental > Aquatic > Thermal springs > Hot (42-90C) >... | reverse complement strand
CCCGGGACCTCGCCGCTTCGGCGCTGGTGCCCGGGGGCTCCGCGCGCGGGATCGAGGGTCCACCCCCGCTACCAACCGGGAGGTCCCCCTCCGGGGATGCGCTCCGGCGACGGTGCGCTGAAAGGAGGGGGTGTAGGCCACCGCCAAGGGCGGCGGCCGACCCCATGACCCGCCCCGGCCACCCCGCGAGGAGGCCGCAGGGCGGGCCCCAGAGGCCCGCAACGGCCAAAGGGGGAGATGAGCACCGGCGCGGGACGATCGGCACGCGGCTGCGAAGCCGGTCCACCTAATTAAGCTTCCGGAGATGTTGAGCGAGGGGCCAGCCCCTCACGCGTCATCGATGCAGGCTCTCGAAGCGCTCCCTGAGAGGAGTGGAGGGGCCAGCCCCTGATGCTAGCGGGATATTTGCGTATAAAGTTGGCGGCCCGAGAAGCTCCGCGGCCAGCGAAGCCTGGAGTGAAGGCTTGAGCAACGTTTATGACCTGTCTCTGCCTGCTTCTACCAGCGATGAGCCTGGCTGGCTTGGCTCTGCTGCTCCTCGTAGCCGGCTTTGCGGCGATTCTAGTGGGAATACTACTTTTCGCGCTTTCGGCTCTGAGGGGAGAAGAGGGGAGCCGCGTGGAGGGTGGTGCAGTGCTTGTGGTGGGCCCTCTACCGATCGTTTTCGGGACGAGCGAGCGGGTGGCGAAAGCCCTTCTGGTGCTGGCGATTGCTTTGACGCTCGTTACATTTGTTGTGTTTACCGTTCTGAACCTTCTTAGGTGAGAAGGATGAGAGCGGAGGAGATCGGCCTAGCGCTGATCTTCACCGGTTTCGTCGTCATTTTCGCTGCGGCAGCGATCCTAGCTTTCTCCTCGCTTACAGGAGAGCTGAGCGTCGGCGGTTGCATAGCCGTAGCTGTCCCGATCCCCATTTGCTTCGGGGCAGGCTCCGAGGCGCCGCTGCTAGTCCTCATCTCGTACATCGTTTCTCTCGCATTCTTTATCATCGCGCTGCTTATCCTCTGGCCTCTCCGGAGAAGTCCCCGCGGATCTACTCCTAGAGCAGCGAGAGGTTGACGACGGGCACTATCGCTAGAGCTGGCGCGCAGCTCGCGTCGAGCCTTTCAAGGTTGCCTGCCCGCGCTGCGAGAGCTAGGTTGTCCACGTAGAGGAGTAGAGGCCGCCCCTCCTCGCAGCGTACTCTCCAGTACCGCTTCGCGTCTCTCCTTACTCTCTCCAGCCTATTCCTCAGCAGTGGCTCCGGGTCGGAGCCCGCGAGCACTTCTAAAGCTTCGTCGATGCACTCCTCGTAGAAGTCGAGAATCGTGTAGTCGGCTATCCTGAGGTGCAGCTTCCACAGGCGCTTGTCCATCTCTTTGCATGTGAGCACTGCACCGGAAGCGAGGGGGATTAGGCTCTCGAAGAGCTTCTCGCCGATGAGGAGAGCTGGCGCAACGTATGCTGACGCGTAGACGAGGGCTTCCGCAGCTTCCAGCGGGAGCTTTAAGCTCGCGTGAAGCATGCGGGGCAGGGTTTCCAGCGCGGGCAGCGGGAGCGCTAGCTCGCGGAAGGGTCGGCTTTTAAGCTGCTTCGCCAGCTCCGGGATCATGCTCCGCAGCGTTGAGGGGACGATGCCCAGCTCTCTGTAGCGGTAGAGCTTGGCGAGCTGCTTAAGCTTCTCGAGAGCGCCCTCCTCGCTTGGGTCGGCTGCGATAACTCCTCTCAGGTTTTTTACAGTTGCAGCGTACTTCGCGAAGCTCACAATTCCTTCTCCTCGGCACTCACTTTAATTAAAGAGCTTCTCCTCTTGTCCGCGATGGAAGCTTGGGTATTCGCGCTGGGCACTGAGGTGGTTACCGGGAGAGTTGTGAACACGAACGCTGCGTACCTTGGTAGGCGCTTGATGCTCCTGGGTTTTCAGGTCTTGGGGTCTGTGTCGCTCGTCGATGATGTGCAGCTGATCGCCGAGTGGCTCGGGAGAGTGCTCGAGAGGAGGCCGCGCCTCATCGTCACGACTGGTGGGCTTGGGCCTACCTACGACGATGTCACGCTGGAGGCAGTGGCAAGGGCGCTGGGCAGGAGGCTTACGCTGATCGAGGAGGCTCTCAGCATGGTTAGGAGGAAGTACGAGGAGAGGGGGTTAGAGCTCACTCCCGAGAGGGTGAAGATGGCTTACCTGCCGGAGGGGGCGGAGGTGGTACCCAACCCCGTTGGAACGGCGCCCGGCTGCTGGCTGGAGCATGGGGGGACTATCGTTGTCTGCTTGCCGGGAGTGCCGCGCGAGCTGGAGGCGATGTGGGAGGGTTATGTCGAGCCTAAGCTCCGGGGGGTTGCGCCTCTAAAGCGCATCGCTGAGAGGAGCTTCACGGTCGTAGGCGTACCTGAGTCTTCAGCCGCTGTAGCTGTGAAGGAGGTCCTCGGGCTGTATCCGGGGCTCTACGTGAAAACCCACCCTAAAGGCCACGAGACTAGGGGTCCCGTCCTCGACGTGTACGTTCAGGCGTCGGCCGAGAGGGTTGAGGACGCGGAGAGAGTGGCGGCAGAGGCTGTAGAGCTGCTCTCCCAGAAGCTCAAGGCGCTCGGCGGTGTCGTGAGCGCGGTAGGGCAAGCTTGATATTCTGACGGTGCTTTTCAAGTACTGTGTGCTGGGGGTCTCCCGCGGTTGTCGTGGCGTTGGACGAGAGGAGGGGTACGGCGAAGGTCGACTACGGGGACGGCATAGAGCGGGAGGTGATAGTCGGCATAGGTTCCGAGAAGCTTAGGAGAGGCGACATCGTGCTTGTGCACGCGGGCGTCATAATCTCGAAGCTCACCAGGGAGGGTATTCTCGAGCAGATCAGCTTCTTCAGGGAGGTTCTAGGGGAGGAGGCGGAAGCCGCTGATCTCATCAAAGTGTACCAGGCTGTGCTCGAGCTCGCCGAGAGGCTGGGTGGGTGAGCGTGCCGGCTTCTCTCAGGAGCGGTGCTGTGAGTCTAGCCCAAGGGCAGGGAGGTGTGGAGACCTGGGAGCTTCTCCAGGCTCTGGTGTTCTCCCGCGTGAAGCTCGGGAGAGTGGGGGAGGGTGTGGGCCTGGACTGGCCGGACGACGGCGCCACGATACCGCTTCCCGACGGCACGCACCTCGTGGTCACGGTCGACTCCTACACGGTTAACCCGCCGTTCTTCCCGGGAGGGAATATCGGCAGCCTGGCTGCGGCCGGCACGATAAACGATGTGGTCGTGATGGGCGGCCGCCCGCTCGCAGCGCTGGACTCGGTGGTGGTGGAGGAGGGCTTCCCGCTCGGGGACCTTGAGGTGATAATCGAGTCTTTCGTCTCGACCTTGGAGCAGAACGGGGTCGCGCTGATAGGTGGAGACTTCAAAGTCATGCCGAAGGGGCAGATCGATCGCATCACGATAACGGCGGTGGGCGTCGGTATCGCTAAGCACCCCATAGTGGATAAGCCTAAGCCGGGCGACAAGCTGATCGTCACGGGTCCTGTCGGCGACCATGGAGCCGTGATCCTCCTCCTGCAGATGGGGCTCGAGCGGGCGGAAGAGCTTTCCCACGGCCTGCTGCGTAGCGACGCCCGCCCCCTGACGCCCCTCGTGAACGTCCTCGAGAAGCACCACGCTCATGTTCACGCAGCCCGCGACCCAACCAGGAGCGGAGTGGCTGGAACCTTGAGCGAGTGGGCGAAGAGCACGGGGACGATAATCGTCCTTGACGGGGGCTCTATACCCGTCAGGGAGCCTGTCAGAAAGTACGCGGAGATGCTGGGCGTGGACCCGCTGTACCTCGCCAGCGAGGGTGCGGCTGTCCTCAGCGTCAGCCCCGAGGCAGCTGGAGAAGTGCTGGAGGACCTGAGAGCGAGCGGTTTCGAGGAGGCTGCAGTGATAGGCGAGGTCAGAGCGAGCGAGAGGTACCGGGGCTTAGTCCTCCTGAAGACGGAGGTGGGAGGCCACAGGATCCTAGAGCCTCCGCGCGGCGTCCTAGTCCCGAGGATCTGCTAGCCCCGCTGGAGGCTACGGGAGCACTTCCGCAGCTGTTGCGGAGTGCCTGGAGGGCTGGGACGAAACTTTTATACCGGCCCTCGTCGACTCCGCTTTGCGAGGTATGCGGGAGAAGGTATCCCTTCTGCTAAGCTTGATCGCTGTAGCTGCGGTTATGGCTCTGGTAGTCCAGCTCGCCTCCCCCTACTTCATGCCCGGCTACACCGGCTTCGCTGCGTGGTGGCTGGTCGACATGGTCGCTTACGCTCTAGCCCTTACGGCGCTCTTCACGGCTTCCGGCGTTTTCGGGCGCTTCCTGACTTTCAGGCCGCCGAGCCTCGACGCCTTGAGGGCAGCTATGCTGGCTGCGAGCGCTGGAGTGGTCGGCGGAGTTCTCCTCGTCATCGCGGGACTCGCGTCCCTGCTGGGCACGGAGCTGACAACCCAGCTCGCGATAGTAGCCCTCCTATTCGCCTTGATCCCGGCACTTTTCTCGTGGCTCCTTTCCCCGCTTCTCATCAACGTGATGTACGGCTGCAAGCACGACCCCGGACTCCAGGAGCTTGTCAACCGTGTGGCTGCTAGGGCTGGGATGAAGCCTCCGAAAGCTATGATCGCGAGCGCTAGCGAGCCCAACGCCTTCGCCTACTCATCCCCCCTCTTCGGTAGGTACGTGGCCGTCACAAGGGGGATGCTGGAGATGGCAAGCAGGGAGGAGCTCGAAGCAGTCATCGGCCACGAGCTGGGGCACCACAAGCACAAGGACAACTCAGTCATGCTGGTCTTCGGCCTGGTACCCTCTTTCGTCTACTTCCTCGGCCGCTACCTGATGTTCGCGGGGATCTACTCGAGCGGTTACCACGATGACAGGAGGGGGAGAGGTAACGGGATGATCTTCCTGCTGGCCGGCATCGCTCTAATAATCGTCAGCGTGATCATCCAACTCGCGGTTCTCGCCCTTTCAAGGCTTCGCGAGTATTACGCTGACGCGCACGGCGCGAAAGTCACCTCCCCGAGCGCGATGATATCTGCTCTCTCCAGCCTTGATGCTTTCTACAAGAGGTACCGCGGCGCTATGGCCCGCGTCGACGCCAGCAAGCTCAAGATGCTCTTCATCTACGCTCTAGCTAACCCGGCTTTCGGCCTCGAAGAGCTCCTTGCCACCCACCCGCCGATCGAGAAGAGAATAGAGTTCCTCAGAGCGATCAGCCGCAGCTACTCTTACCTTTAAGCGGCCGCTGTATTTTTTCATCGACTTTTTATACGCATGCTTTTTCCATCTAACCTTGGCGTGACCACTGTGCCGCGCCCTGCTCCTCTCCCACCGCCCCAGCAGGTTGCGGGCTTCCTACTCCTCCTCGACGCGCTAGGCCTCGGCGCGCTCCTCGCGCTCAGCTACCTTCTCTACAGGTCGTGGTCAATCACCAGGAACAGGCTCTTTGTCTTCTTCTTCCTCGGCTTCGCCGTTCTCTCCGCGGGCGAGCTATCTAGGCTCGTCCTGCTGGCTGTAGCTATGACGGCGAGAATCTCAGAGCTGCGGCTGTTCTTCTTGACGCACGTGGCCGGCTTCATCCCGCAGCTAAGCCAGACGGTCGCTCTCACGCTGATAGCCATCGGCTACTCTCTCGAAGCTTTCCGAGCCGAATCGCTGCAAGTCATCTTACCGTACTGGCTGCTCAGGGAGCGCAGAGCTGCCTTCTGGATCACCGGGGTGCTGAACACGGCGCTGCTAGCTTACATCGTTGTGAATGCCTTCAGCGTTTACGCGGCCTCCCGAAGGAACCACTCCCTATTCCCCGCGCTCGCCTTCCTCTCAATGCTCGCCTCCAACGTAGTGTTGCTGTTCTCGCTAGGTATGGAGAACGAGCTCCTCTTCGTGTCCTCGAAGCTCCTGCACCTCGCGGGCCTCCTCCTGCTGCTAGTGCTAGCTGTGAGGGTGGTAAGGCTTGAGCGCAAGGAGGTCGAAGTTTAGAATACTTTCGGACATCATGCGGGTTGTTGAGCGGGAAGGTGAAGCTAATGTCTCGACCCTCCTCCTCGAGGCGAATCTCTCTTACGCGAGGCTATCTAAGTACCTGGAGGAGCTCGTCGACAAGGGCTTCCTCCTGAGAATCGAGGACGGGAGAGAGGTTAAGTTCAAGCTTACGCCGAAAGGGGAGAGCTTCCTGAGAGAGGTCAAGCGCATAGAGGCGATAGCGGAAGCCTTCGGAGTCGAGCTTTAGAGTGCTCTGCTTCAGCGAGACCGCCAGCGCTCCGGGAGCTCCTCCTGAAACTCTTTCACCATGAGGAGGAAGTCTCGGCCTGCGAACCTGGTGACCGCTAGCGGCGCGTAACCTCTCCTAGCGTAGAACATCAGCGCCCTGTTCTCCAGGTCGACTTCTAGGATTACAGCCTGCCTCCCGAGCCGGCGGCACTCCTCTTCCACGGTCTTCAGCACTCTCGACCCGTAGCCCCTCCCCGGCAGCAGAGAAGCGATGAAGAGCAGGTGGCACGGCTTCTCTACCTGCCGGAGAATACGCCTGTAGCGCGGGAACCACGCCGCAGACCCGGTGAGCAGCAGTAACCCGCGAAGCTTCAAACACGCGGCGAGAAAAGCTAGCAGCCTCGCAGCCGCACTAACCCCCGGCTTACCGCTAAGCTGCGCACGTCCGGCTGCCAGGAGTGCTGCCGAGGCCGCTGCCCCGCTGTCTTCCACGCAGACTAGCTTCAATGCGCCGAGACGGGCTAGGCTGACCAGAAGCTCGAAGAAGATGTAGAGGCAGGAGGGGCTCCTGAGCAGGCTGTTCGCTAGCGGATCGCTTCTAAAACCCTTGAACAGCGTTAAAGCTGCCCTGCAGCAAGACACGCGGAAGGTATATGCGCTCGGGGCTTTAAACTCGAGCGTGCTCGAAATCGAGCTCTTTCAGGTTACCGCCGGGTCGGAGAAGCCGGCGAACCTGAGGAAGGTTCTCCAGCTCATCGACGGGACGGAGGCGGACTTGGCAGTGTTCCCCGAGTACCTCATGGGCGTTCCCCCGGAGGGGCTGACAGCCGACTACGTTAGGTCGGTTGCAGAGCCTCTCACCGGCGAGTTTATCGGAAGCATCGCTGACAAGCTGCGCGAGAAAGGTATCTCAGCCGTCATCCACGCTTACCTCCTCGAGCATGGCAGAGTGAGCAATGCGGCGATTCTCATCGAGAAGGGTTCGGTGAGGGCGGTCTACCGGAAGATCCACCTGTTCGATGCCTTCGGCTACAAGGAGTCGAGCATGTTCGCAGCCGGGTCGGAGCTCGCGGTCACCAAGCTGGGAGGCTTCACCGCGGGGTTAGCGGTCTGCTTTGACCTCAGGTTCCCGGAGCTTTTCAGGGCTTTGGCCCTGCGGGGTGTAGACCTGTTCATAATTCCCTCCGCCTGGTACAGGGGGCCCAGCAAGGAGGAGCAGTGGTACGCGCTCACGAGAGCCAGGGCGCACGAGAATGTGGCCTTCCTCGTGGCGGTGAACCAGACAGGCTCTCTCTTCACGGGCCGGAGCGTTCTCGTCAACCCCATGGGTCACGCGCTCGTCGACCTGGGGGAGGGTGAGCGCAGCATTCGGGTCGCCGTGGACCCCTCCGAGGTGAGGGAGGCTCGCGAGAAAGTACCCGTGCTCAACCTCCTCAGAAGGGATCTGTACCGAGAGTGGCTAGCTACTCCCTGAGCCTCGGCGCAAGGAGGAGCGAGACCGCCTCGGGTACCTCCTTGAGCGTCCCCACGATCGCTATCCTCTGCTTTCTCAGCAGCACTTTCTCCCCTGACCCCCTGTCGACGAGCACCCCTGCCATCTCCGACGCTAGAGCGCCCGCTAAGTCCTCGAAGGGGCTGTCTCCCACGTGAGCAGACTCTCTGCTTTCCGCGCCGAGCAGGTTGAGAGCCACTGCGAAGATCCTCGGGTGCGGTTTCAAGCACCTCACCTCGTCCGCATAAACCTGGACCCTGAAGTAGCCTGAAAGCCCTGCTTTGTCGAGAACTGTCCGCGTTAGGTAGCCTGGCCAGTAGATCACGTTGCTCACAACCCCCAGGCGGTAGCCAGCATTTCTAAGCGACGTTAAGGCCTCTTCAGCCCCCTCGAGCACGATGCTTCCCGCGTCGACGGTGTTCACAGCCCGCGAGAAAGCCCAGTAGAGATCCTGCTCGGTGACGCCGGGCAGGCTCCTCAGCGCGATCTCCGTCGAACTTTTAACGACGTTGCTCTCGTCGATTAGCCCCTTCCGGCGTGCGGCTTTCACGGCCGCGTAAGCCCGGAGAAGGTTCTCTAGTGCTTCCTCCTCGCAGCCGCCCACCCTCTCCGCAAGCGCTCTCGCAGCCGCGCGGTAGAAACCGTTAATGTCGAGCAAAGTTGACCAGACGTCGAAGGTTACCGCGCTCACTTGAGGGGAACCTCCTGCTGGGTAATTATCCTTTATTCGGAGCTGGGCTACGCTTTTATCCGGAAGCGCGGTGCCTTGCCGTGAGCTCGAGGGAGTACCCAGCACACGCTGTAGCAGCGGTAGCTGCAGTCGTGCTTAAGGATCGACAGCTCCTAGTCATCAGGAGAGCGCACCCTCCCGGAGAGGGCTTGTGGGCTATCCCCGGAGGCGTTATCGAGGCCGGCGAGAGGGTTCTCGACGCGGCTAAAAGAGAGCTGGCCGAGGAGACGGGCTTGACCGGGGAGCCCGACGGGATCCTCGGGCTGACCCAGGTCATCAGGAGAGACGAGAGCGGAGCAGTCAGGTGGCACTACTTGATCGTGCTGGTGAGCTTTAACCCTGAAACGCTGAGAGGTGTGCTGAAGCCGAGCGGGGATGCTGCCGACGCCATGTGGCTCCCGCTGGAGGAGCTGCTTTCCCGGAACGATGTGGCGGTAACGACGAGAGCTGTAGCCGAGCTGCTAGCCAGAAGTGGGAGCAGGTTGTCCTTATCGCACGTTATAGGCTGAGCAGCTGCGAAAGCTTCTCAAGAGTCTTTAAGCCCGAGCCCGTCAGAGGCACGAGGACCCTCTCCCCTCTATCTAGAGCCCCTCCCTCGGAGAGCTCCGTGAGAGCTGGGAGGACGACGGCTGAGGTTGGCTCGACCAGAAAGCCCATCCTCGCGAACACCTTCAGGGCGCCTGGAATGCTCGAGTTCCTCACAATGACTACATCGCCGCCGCTCTCCCTGATGGCGCTCGCGACCTGCTTTAAGCGTGGCGGGGCCGGTACGGCGATACCGTCGGCTAGAACCTCTCTGGACTCGGGCACCCAGTCGCGCCCGTAGAGCTCCCTGAAGAGGGGCGCGTTGTTCTCTGCCTGCACGGCGTAGAGCCTGGGGGGCTTTCCCGCAACGCCGCTTCCCGCCAGCTCCTGGAACCCTCTCCACACCCCGAGGAGAAGGCTTCCACTGCCCACCGGCAGGACCACGGCATCCACGTCACCGATCTCTTCGAATACCTCGAAGGCGAGGGTTTTGCAACCTTCGAGGAAGAAGGGGCTCCAGAGGTGACCCGCGTAGAATCCGCCTCGGTCGCTCTGCGCAGCCTGCGCGGCAGCTTCGCGGCTCTCAACTTCGACGAGCTCGGCGCCGTAAGCTCTGACCAGCAGCTTTTTCCCGACGGGAGCGGAGCGGGGAGCGTAGACCCTGCAGCTCAAGCCGGCCGCGGAAGCGTAGGCCGCGAGGCTCAGCCCTGCGTTGCCCGACGAGTCCGTAACCACCTTCTCCACTTTAAGGCTCTTCAGGTGCGTGACCACCACGCTGCTCCCGCGGTCCTTGAACGAGCCTGTGGGGTTCAGGTACTCTAGCTTAAAGAAAACTCTCAAACCTCTAACCTCTTTCTCGAGTACAGGCGTCCCGCCCTCCCCTAAGCTGATAAGGGTACCAGAGTCCACGGGGAGCGAGCGGTGGTACCGCCACACCCCTCTTCTTTCGGGGTCCGGCTCGAACACCTGGTGCTTGCAAACAATGTCGAGCACGTCGCCGCAGCTACACCTCCAGACGGGCTCCTGGATCTCGTACTCGGATCCGCAGGCTTGGCACTTCAGCTTGCACTTCTGACCCGTCATCTACATGTTGATGTGCTTGAAGATGTCTGATAAAGCTTCCTCGAGAGACTTCCTAGACTCTTTCTCCAATTCTTTCAGCTCCAGCCGCGAAATTTCGGCGGAGAGAGGGATGAGCGATTTCGATACGTTTATCAGATTCTCGAGAGTGTCCACGTAGCTTCTCAGATCCGATGTGCGCTCGTCCTGCTTCGAGCGCGCCGAGGCGACTCCTCTGAAACCTTTAGCTAGTAGAGCGTCGGCCTCGCGGCTTCTGCGGACGAGGTTGAATACGCCCATGAACCTGCCGACGAACTCGCCAGTGCTCAGGCCGAAATCGTTTAAATAGTGCTTCATGAGCCTTCCGAGCATTCTCGTGGTTCTCCTGAAGTCGACGAGAGAGGGTCTCAGCACGACAACGTACCTGCTCGCCGCGTACAGGCTCAAGACGGTGTACCTTGCGTCGAAGAAAGGTGCGCTGTCGAAGATCACGTAGTCGTACCGGGCGTAGACCCCGCTCCTTTCCATCAGCCTCCTAAAGCTGGGGCCAGGGTTGCCGGGCCTCCAGAGCTCATCCACCATGCGGTCGAGTTCCTCACCGGGGACGAGGATGTTTAACCAGTACTCACCACCATGCTTTACCTTAGTCACAAAATCTTCGATGTTCGCCGAGGCCACACCTCTCGTGAAAAAGCTCTCGTACAGCTCGACCAGGCTTCTCTTTTCGTCAACGCTCTGCTGGTACTCTTCCTCTCTCATCAGGGAAAGGCTGAGCCCAGCTGTCGGGTCCAAGTCTACCAAGAGAAGCCGCGAAGACGTGACCCGCTTATTCTCGAGGAGCCACATCGCTAGGTAAGCGGAGAGAGTCGTCTTTCCGACGCCTCCAGACGCCGAGATAAAGGATACTGTTTTAGCACTTGACGACATGCAGCCCGCTCACCTCCGAGTAGATGAGCGCAGGCACACCTACTGCAGCGCACAGCTTCCTTATAGACTGCAGGTAATCGTCAGCTATCGCCCTCACCACGTGCAGAACAGCGACTCTCTCCAGGCCCGCCACGTGCTTCAGAGCGAGAGCCTGGTCGAACCCCTCGTAGAACCT
>Ga0105163_1001738_pt1 | contig 11072 bp, 9 predicted proteins | sample JNZ110809AmetaG_FD_81531 | JGI IMG/M metagenome (GOLD analysis project Ga0105163, IMG submission 81531) | Hot spring microbial communities from Jinze hot spring, China to study Microbial Dark Matter (Phase II) - JNZ 110809A | ecosystem: Environmental > Aquatic > Thermal springs > Hot (42-90C) >... | reverse complement strand
CCATGGGGAGTGCTGAACGTTTTGTGAAGGTTATAGTGCATGACATCAAAGCCCATCTCACCAGGCTTACAGATCCCCATCAGGGCGTTCATGTTCGCCCCATCCCCATAGATCAGCCCCCCACAGCGGTGGACGAGCTCGATGGCCTCCATCAGGTTCTCATCGAAGAGCCCCAGGGTGTTGGGATTGGTGATCATCAGCCCGGCCACGGTCTCGTCGCATTCCCTGCGCAGCGCGTCCAGATCGATGTTCCCCCGTCGATCCGACGGGATGTTGACCACTCGCAGGCCCGCCATGGCCGAGGAGGCCGGGTTCGTGCCATGGGCGGAATCCGGGATCAGCATCTTGATCCGCTTTTTCCCCTCCCCGCGATCCCGGTGATATGCCCGGATCATCAGGATGCCCGTCAGCTCACCCTGGGAACCCGCCGCCGGCTGGAGGGAGACCGCGGCGAACCCCCCGATCTCCTTCAGAAATTCCTGGAGATGATACATCAAGGCCAGAGCGCCCTGCACCGTTTCCGGATCCTGATAGGGGTGGAGCTGGGCGAAGCCAGGAAGCCGGGCCATTTCCTCGTTGATCTTGGGGTTGTATTTCATGGTGCAGGAGCCCAGGGGGTAAAAGCCCTTATCTACTCCGTAATTCATGTGAGAGAGCCGAAGGAAATGGCGAACGACATCGACCTCGCTCACCTCCGGAAGCGGGAGGTCCTCCCGCAGGAACCCCTCCGGGAAGGGCGACTCCGGGACATCCGGCTCGGGCATCTCCACGCCTCGCCGTCCGGGAACCGAGTACTCAAAGATCAGAGGCTCGGGCATCAGAGACCTCCTTCTCCCGGTCGTGTTCATATGAAGGGCGAAAGGCCCCTGGCTCCCTCCCCGCAACCTCCCGGGCTGTGGGGGAGCAGGGAAGCTTTTGGGGTGTGAGGGACGCGTCTCTGGCGCTCCCTTCAGGATAAGGACGGCCCGCGATGTGTTGCGGCGCTCCTCTCTTTGCCCTCATTTCGTGGAGGGCGCGCCGATCTCCCTCAGGGCCTCCACCAGGGCGTCGATCTCCTCCCGGGTGTTCATCTCCGTGGCGCACAATAGCATATGGCCACCCAGCTCCGGGTCGGCCTGACCCAGATCATAGCCGCCCAGGATCTGATAATCCTCGTAAAGGATGCGGTTGATCTCGGCGACCGGGCGTGGGGTTCGGACCACAAACTCGTGGAAGAACGGGTGCTCCCGCCAGACCTCGTAGCCTGGAAGGGCGGCGATCCGCTCCGCCAGGTAATGGGCTTTATGATAGCAGAGAGAGGCCACCTGACGAAGCCCATGCTTGCCCATCACGGAGAGATAAATGGTGGCGGCCAGGGCCATCAGGCCGACGTTGGTGGTGATGTTGCTGGTGGCCTTCTCCCGGCGGATATGCTGCTCGCGGGTGGAGAGGGTCAATACATACCCCCGGCGGCCCTCCAGATCGACCGTCTCCCCCACGATGCGGCCCGGCAGCTGGCGCACGAACGCCATCCGGGTCGCCATAATTCCCAGATAAGGCCCCCCGAAGCTCAGCGGGATCCCCAGGGGCTGCCCCTCGCCCACCACGATATCCGCTCCCCAGCTCCCCGGGGGTTCAAAGAGGGCCAGGGCGATGGGATTGACCACCGCGATGAGCAGCGCGCCGGCCCGGTGGACGCGGTCAGCCGTCTCCTGCAGGCGGGCCGGGGGAAGCACCCGGCCCAGGAAATCCGGATAGGGGATCACCAGGGCTGCCGTCTCGGCATCCAGACGGGCTTCCAGTTCTTCCAGAAGGAGGAGCGGCTGCCGCAACTGAGCGATGGTCCACCCGCTATCCCCCTCCAGGCGGACATCCAGATGCTGAACATAGGTGCGAACCACGGCCCGGTATTCCGGATGGATGGTGGGGAACAGGAGCACCTTCGGCCGCTCCCCACGGGTCAGCCGCAATGCCATCAGCACGGCTTCCGCGAGAGCGGAGGAACCGTCGTAATGGCTGGCGTTGGACACCTCCATCCCCGTGAGGGCGCAGATCATGGACTGGAACTCAAACATCGCCTGGAGGGTGCCCTGGCTGATCTCGGGCTGGTAAGGGGTATAAGCGGTGTAGAACTCTCCCCGGCGCAACAGCTCATCGATCACCGCCGGGATGAAGTGCCGATAAGCCCCGGCGCCAAGGAAACACGCATACTGACCGGTGTGGATGTTGGCCTCCGCCAGGGCCTCCAGCTCCCAGCGGACTTCCATCTCGGTCAAGGGTTGGGGGAGGTTCAAAGGGGGGAAACGGTAGGCTTCCGGCACATCGGCGAACAAATCCTCCACCCGTTCCACGCCGATGACCCGGAGCATTTCCTGACGCTCCTCTTCGGTATGCGGGACGAAGCGCATCGGCGCCTCCCAGGGGAACTTCCGGTTTTCATGATTAGAGAGATGCAGCGCCCAGGTCTGGGGCGCCGCACCTCCTCACTGCGCAAATGCTCGAAGGCCTCTGGAAGGGGAAGAAAATCCTTCAGGGAATGGAGCATCGCCTTCGGCAGCCCCCCCATTCCCTGAACCTCGAGAAGATCGAACGAACGCTAATGCGCGCGGGCCTCACAGTGAGCCCGGTAGGCTTCCGCGTCCATCAACGTCTCATACTCTGCCGGGTTGCTGGGCCGGAACCGGATCAGCCAGGCCCGCCCGTAGGGATCCTGGTTCACCCATTCCGGGTTCTGAACCACATCCGTGTTCACCGCCGTGATCGTCCCGCTCATCGGCATATAAAGATCAGCCGCTGCCTTTACGGATTCGATGGTGCCAAAGACCTCGCCTTTCTGAAACGTGCGGCCTACTTCAGGGAGCTCCACATACACCACATCGGAAAGCTGACTCTGGGCATAATCGGTGACACCGCACACAGCCTCCTCGCCTTCCAGGCGGACCCATTCGTCCGATTCGGTGTAGCGGAGATCCGGCGGGATGTTCATGACGACCTCCTGCAGCGAAGATCCAGTCTCATTCTAAGCAGCCTGCCATAAGAGGGCAACCGTGATCCTGGGATCAGGGTTTCCACGCGTAAGCTGTAAACAGATCCCCCAGGTTGATGTAAACCGCCTGTCTCTCCAGATGAGCCCACTGGACCAGCCTCACCAGCAAGGTTCCCAGGCGCGGGAGAAGGGCCCGGACCCGGGTGGCCAGATAGCCCAGGCGCAGATATCGGCCCTCCGCAGCGGTGTGGTAAACCCGGAACCCGGCGTGCTCCAGCATGCGCTGTAACGTCCTCCGGGAGAAGTAGTAGAGATGCATTTCCATCAACCAGGGCCAGCGCGGGCCCAGAAGCCGTGCGAAAGGGCTTTCAATGTCCATCGTATGGATCACCACCCAGCCGCCGGGTCTCAGAATCCGATAGACCTCACGAAGTTCCCCGAGAGGATCGCTGAGATGTTCGATCACATCCCACATGGTGACCACATCGAACCAGGCTTCCGGGAACGCGGCCTCCCGGAGCGTCCCCTCCACCACATGAAGCCCTCTGGCGCGGGCGATCTCAACCGCCCAGCGAGAGGGCTCCACTCCCCAGGCCTCCCAGCCATGGGCCTGGGCAATCTCCAGAAACACCCCGATATGACAGCCCACATCCAGCAACCGCCGGCCCGGCCCTGGCCCAATGAGCTGTTCGATGGGCCGAAGATGGCGTTCGAACGTGAGCACCCGCCCCTCCCGCTCCAGCACATACAAGGGATCCTCCATGGCCCGATACGTCTCCGCGATCTCCGAGGCCTCGTAACGGGGATTGGCATAGACCAGACCGCAGTCCAGACACTGCACGATGGGCGGGTGGATCCCATAGCCGTTGCTCGTGCATCGGAAATCCACTGCCCGATCCCGCCGGCGCCATAGGGTGCTGGGGAAGCGCAAACGGGTTCGGGAGGAGCCACAGAGGTTACAGACAACATACTCCACGGCGCAGCCCCCGGGTTCGAATGTTGCGCGATGGCAGCGCACGGTCTCACACGCAAGAACGGAGAAATTGACGGGCCGGGAGGGCCGTCTTCGGTAGCCCTCCCGGCCCCCTGAAGGGCCCTTTTGAAAAGATAGGGGGACGACGAAGCCGCCCACCCTATCCTCATCGCCCTTCATCCTCTCCAGCCCGCTCTCACTCGATCCAGAGAGAGACGGAGGACAGTCCACAACGCCCGCGCGATCTCCCGTCGGGACACCTTGGATCGTCCGTAGCGACGGTCCTTAAACCGGATGGGCACCTCGGCGATTCGAAAACCCGCCTGCTGCGCTCGATAGGTCATCTCGATGAGAAAGGCATATCCCTCCGCCCGAATGGTCTCCGGAGCGATCGCCTCCAGGACCTGCGGGCGATAACAGCGAAAGCCCGCGGTGACATCCCGGGGGATCAGCCCCAGCAGCGTCCGGGCGAAACGGTTGGCCCCCCGGCTGAGCAGCCGCCGATACCACGGGCTGTCCACCACCTCCCCGCCCGGAACATACCGGGAGCCGATGACCAGATCCGCCTCCTGGCTCCGCTCGATCAGGGCCGGCACATACGCCGGATCGTGGGAGAAATCCGCGTCCATGGTGATGATGCGTTCATAGCCCCGGGCCAGCCCAAACCGGAACCCGGCGACATAGGCTGTCCCCAATCCCAGCTTGGCCGGCCGGTGAATCCCATGGATGCGCCGGTCCGTCGCCGCCATCGCCGCCACCAGCTCCCCGGTCCCGTCGGGCGAATGATCATCTACCACCACCACCTCCAGGGGAAGGGGAAGCGACAGGAGCGCCCGGATCAGCGCCTCAATGTTCTCCCGCTCATTGTAGGTCGGGATGATCACCAGATAGCCCATAGAAACTCGAAGCTCCCCTCGACGATAGATGGATCGGATGATGAAGCGAGCGCTGAAGACACCTGCTCACCAATGCTATCGCGCGTGCGCCGCCACCAGGATCCCCCGGCGTTTCCGGATCGCGAACCCCTCCGGGCGCCGGAGGAGAACCTCCTCTGCCTCTGGACCGGCCTGCATGGCACGGGCGAGGGCCTGGGCTACCGCGGGGCTATCCATAGGAACCGGGAACCACCACTGCTCCCAGGGCAGGATCTCCTCAGTGGTCTCACAGATGATCACCTGCATGCCAATCCTTTGAATCTGGTCCTGCCACTCCTTCAGATCATAGGCCCATTGATGGGAAGGATCCCGAATCCGCTCCAGCTCGTTCAAGAAGCATGCCGCCTCCGAATTCGCTGGCGCGATCATATCCACGATACCGAGTCGTCCGCCGGGCGCCAGGACCCGTTTCATCTCGGCCAGCGCCTGGGGGAGGTTGGGGAAATGATGGGCTGCCCGACGGCACGTGACCCAATCGAAAGCGCCATCGGGAAAGGGGAGGGCTTCGACCGCGCCGAGCACGAATCGGACATGCGAGAAGCCCCGAGCCTGAGCCTGACGGATAAACTCGGCCCCCATCGCCGGGGTGAGATCCAGCCCCACCACCTCCTCCACCAGCGGCGCCAGGGCGAGAGCGGTATGGCCACTGCCGGTTGCGACATCGAGGAGCCGCCCCCGGCCCTGCGGGGCCAGCCATGTCAGCAACCGTTGCAAATCCTCACCGGTCCGGTGGGAGGGACTGAGCGTATAGGCCGGGGCATATCGAGCGAAGAACTCCTGGACCTGCTTTCTGGGATCCATGGGATCAGCTCCGGCTTCGAGTCGTCGGACAGCTAATTTATCATAACTCAACCAGCGACCCGGCGCTTGCGGTCTAAGGATGTTGGGGGCGAACCGGGCCCCAAAGGCGCCCGGCTCGCCCCCGTGGGAACGCTCAGATTATGAAAAAGCCCTGGGAGGAGGGCTTCTCCCTCATTGATCCACGGCGTGAACCTGTGCGGCGGCTTCGATACCCTCCAGGCACATCCCCATCCGATGGGGTGGATTGCGATCCTGAAGAGAGTGCGGTAGAATTAAAAGCGCGTGGAGGGCGTAGCTCAGCGGTAAGAGCGCCTGACTGTGGATCAGGAGGTCGCGGGTTCGAACCCCGTCGCCCTCCCTGCAGGGGCCCCCGTAGCTCAACTGGATAGAGCGCTGGACTTCGGATCCAGTGGTTGCGCGTTCGAGTCGCGCCGGGGGCGCCATGCGGTCGGTGTGGGGGTTTCCCCACACCGTTTTTTTATCGCATGATGTCTGCCCCTGCCCTCCCCGAAGGGATCCGGGGGATCTCCTTGATCCTTAGCAGGATCCGACGATGACTCAACCATCGGAACCGACGCCGGAAACCGCCCGCGCTTCCTGGATCCGCCTGTTGCTGATCCTCAGCGGCGCGATCCTGGGGCTGGTCGTCGCCTGGCTGTTCTCTCTGGTTTCCGGGATCCCCCTTCCCATATGGGAAGCCGTGGCGGCCGTGATCCTGGGGGCACTGCTGGGCTTCTCCGCCAGCTTGCCCACACCCTCCCAAAAGCCCCCCCACACACAACGTAACCAGAAGTAAACAATGGGGGCTCCGTGCCCCAGGTCTCCTTTTCGGACTTACACCATTGGGCAATTTCCCCTGGTGTGGATCGAGCGGGATGGCCCGCTCGACAGCCCCCCATGCGCTCTGGCTCAAAAAACGACCCGGCTTTTCGCAACCCCCCAGAGGGGGAGACCGCCCGCCGATAGCCTTTATCCAGAGAAGATCGGGGAAGGAGCCGCTTCAGGCGGCCTCTCACTACCCCGGGAAAATTCAGCTCCGTTTCGACACGGGTCCCCCTTGTTGTGCCCGCCTGCCCAATCCCCAAAGGTCCGATCCCCACCATCGGAACGCAGCTCACCCTACCGGGTTGCAACTGCGGATAGATCATGACAGATTTTGACAGCTCATCGCCTTTAGAATGAACAGTGTTATGTCCGGTCGCACATCCCGTTATCCGGGCTTCTATCAACTGCCGCTGGAAGAACGCGCCCGCTGGGTGGCCGAACAGGCCGGCCTGACCCCCGAAGAGCAGATATTGCTGACCAACGGGGGTCTAACATTAGAAGAAGCAGACCACATGGTGGAAAATGTGATCGGCCGGTTCGCGCTGCCCTTTGCGGTGGCGGTGAACTTCCTGATTAACGGCCGGGAGGTCCTGATCCCGATGGTCATCGAGGAGCCCTCTGTGGTGGCGGCCCTGTCTCATGCCGCCCGCCTGGCCCGGGCGGGCGGGGGGTTCTTTGCGAAAAGCGAGGAACCCATTATGCGGGGGCAGATCCAGGTGGTGGACCTCCCGGATCTCTCCGCGGCCGCCCGGGCGATCGAGGGTCAGATCGAGGCCATCCGGGCCGTGGCCGAAGCCGCCACGCCCTCCATTGTGGCCCGGGGCGGCGGCTTCCGGGGGCTGGAAGTCGTTCCGTTCCCGGACACTCCAGTCGGGCCCATGCTGGTCGTGTATCTGTTCTACGATGTCCGGGACGCCATGGGGGCCAATGCGGTGAACACGGTCTGCGAGGCGGTGGCCCCTCTGATCGCCAGGATCACCGGGGGGCGGGTGGTCCTGCGGATCCTTTCGAACCTGGCGGACCGCCGGCGGGCCTGGGCCGAGGTTCGGATCCCCCCGGAGGCCCTGGAGACGCCGGATTTCCCTGGCGATGTGGTGATCCAGGGGATCCTGGAGGCCCAGGCGCTGGCCGAGGTGGATCCCTATCGGGCGGCGACGCATAACAAGGGAATTATGAACGGCATCGATGCCGTGGCCCTGGCCACCGGTAATGACTGGCGGGCCATCGAAGCGGGCGCCCACGCTTATGCAGCCCGGGATGGTCGCTACCGGCCCCTCACCCGCTGGTGGCGGGATGAAAAGGGAGCCCTGTGTGGGCGGATCGAGCTGCCGCTGGCGGTGGGGATCGTGGGGGGAGCCACCCAGGCCCACTCGCTGGCCCGGGTGGCCCTGAAGATCCTGGGGGTGTCCTCGGCGCGCGAGCTGGCGGAGATTATGGCCGCTGTGGGCCTGGCTCAGAACCTGGCTGCCCTGCGGGCCCTGGCCACCGAGGGGATTCAACGCGGACATATGACGCTGCACGCGCGTCAGATCGCTATGGCCGCGGGAGCAAGGGGCGAGGAAATCGATCAGATCGCCGAGCGGCTGGTTGCAGAGCGGAACATCCGCCTGGCCCGGGCCCGGGAGCTCCTGCGGGAGCTTCGTGGATCTGCGACCGAAGAGCCTCAACGGGGAGAACACGGATGACCTACCGGGTGGGCCTGGAACGGGGCGCGGAAGGCAGGCACATCGCCTGGGTTCTGGATTACCCGGGGTGCTTCGCCTTCGGCCACACCGAGCGAGAGGTTCTGGACCGGATCCCTGAGGCGATCCGGGATTATTTCGCCTGGCTGGGCGCGCATGGGATCCCTGTCGCAGGGCCCGGGGTTCCGGAGGATTTCCGGGTGGTGGAGATCTTTGAGGTCTACACGATCAATGAACGCTTTGAGCGGGGCGGCCCATATGAGGTGAACGCCTGGTTCCTGGATGACTGGCGGCCGCTGACGGAGGAAGATGTGGAGTTCGGCCTTCAGGTCCTCGCCGCCTCGCGAGCGGATCTTCGGGCAGCGGTGGAAGGCCTGCCGGACCCCGTTCTGGACGCGGTGCTGCCGGGCCAGCGGTGGTCCATGCGCGGCGTGCTGCGCCACGTCGCTCACGGCGAGAACTGGTATCTCAGCCGGCTGGGGCGCGCTGTGAAAGATCCCCCCGCGGAAATCTGGGCACATCTGGAACAGGTGCGCCGGGCTCTGGAACAAGCCCTTCAGGATTGGGTGGAACAATCGATCGTCGTCGGCGTGGATGGGGAGTTCTGGTCCCCGCGCAAAGTGTTACGCCGGGCAGCGTGGCACGAGCGGGATCACGTGGCGCATCTTCATCAACTGCGACGGGCAATGGGGTGGGAAAAATAAGCGCTCGCGAAGTGTGCGGAGGCTCATTTCCCATCCGGGGAGATCCAGACAACCAGCCGCCCAGCCTGTTTTGCCCAAAGCCCAGTTCGCAGGGTGTGGACCGCCTTCGACGGCCCATGCCCTGCGAAAAAACGCAGGAGATCATCTTAACACCTGGCGAAGGACGAGCTGGAGGTTCTGCATGCAGGAAAACGGCCACATGCTGCTGAAGCCGGCCTGGCCGGTGGGGATCGTGGGCTATGGCGCTTACGTTCCTCGCTATCGCCTGCCGGGCATTGAGATCTCCCGCCTGTGGACCGGGGGAGTGGAGCCGCCGCCCATCCGGGAAAAAGCCGTGCCGGGACCGGATGAGGATGTGGTGACGATGTCGATTGAGGCCGCCCGGAACGCCCTGGCCCGCGCCGGGATCGCTCCGAACCGTCTGCGGGCGGTATGGGTGGGCAGCGAGTCCCACCCATACGCGGTGAAACCGAGTTCCACCATCGTCGCGGAGGCGATCGGGGCGACGCCCTATGTCCAGGCGGGCGATTGGGAGTTCGCCTGCAAAGCGGGCACGGAGGCCATGCAGGCCGCGATCGGCTTGGTGGGCTCGAAGATGGCCGACTACGCCATGGCCATCGGGATGGATACGGCCCAGGGCCGGCCCGGCGATGCTCTGGAATATACTGCCGGGGCCGGCGGGGCCGCCTTCATCATCGGCCCGGCTGAGGAGAGCCTCGCCATCTTTGAGGGCTCGCTTTCTTATGTCACGGACACGCCGGATTTCTGGCGTCGGGCCCACGCACGGTATCCGGAGCACGGCGGCCGTTTCACCGGGGAGCCGGCTTATTTCCACCATATTGTGGAAGCCGCCCGGCGGCTGATGGAGGCGCTGGGAACCCGACCGGAGGATTACACGTATGCCGTGTTCCACCAGCCGAATGTGAAGTTCCCTCAGAAGGTGGCGAGGATGCTCGGGTTCCGGCCGGAGCAGATCCAGGCGGGGCTCCTGGTGGACGAGATCGGCAACACCTATGCGGGGTCCTGCCTGATCGGGCTGACCGCCATCCTGGATGAAGCCCGGCCGGGCGATCGGATCCTGGCCGTATCCTTCGGCTCCGGCGCCGGATCCGACGCTTTCTCCCTGGTGGTCACCGAGGCCATCCTGGAACGGCGGGATCGGGCGCCTCGAACCCGGGATTATATCGCTCGTCGCGTGGTGATCGATTACGCCACGTATGCCCGTTATCGGGGAAAGATCGTTCTGGACACGGAGGCATGAGGAGGGACGATGCGGGAAGTGGCCATTATCGGAGTTGGTCAAACCCCTGTAGGGGAGCACTGGGAGAAAGGGTTGCGCGAGCTGGCGCTGGAGGCGCTGGAGGCGGCTCTGCGGGATGCCGGGGTGGAACGGCTGGACGCCCTGTATGTGGGGAATATGCTCTCGGGGCAGGTGGAGGCCCAGGAGCACCTGGGGGCGCTGGTGGCCGATTTCGCCGGGATGCACGGCGTGGAGGCCGTCAAGGTTGAGGCGGCGTGCGCCTCCGGCGCCGCCGCGCTGCGCATCGGCTACGCCATGGTCGCCGGCGGCCTGGCGGACTTCGTGGCTGTGGTTGGGGTGGAGAAAATGACGGACGCCTCCGGGGAAGCGATCACCGCCGCCCTGGCCACCGCAGCGGACGCCGAATACGAGGCGGCCCACGGGATGACCTTCACCGCCCTCAACGCCCTGTTGATGCGCCGCTACATGCACGAATACGGATACCGGCGTGAGGACTTCGCGCCCTTTTCCATCAACGCGCACCGCAACGCCGTGCATAACCCTTATGCGATGCTGCGGTTTCCGATTACTGAGGAAGCCTTCGCCTCGGCCCGGATGATCGCCGACCCGATCACGCTCCTGGACGCCTCGCCCGTTTGCGATGGGGCGGCGGCGGTGATCCTGTGCCCGGCGGATCAGGCCCGGGTGTTCCAGGAGCGACCGGTCCGCATCCGGGCATCCGCCGTGGCCACGGATACGGTGGCCCTGCACGATCGCCGGGATCCCCTCTGGCTGGAGGCGGTGGCCCTCTCGGCCTATCGGGCCTTCCAGCAGGCGGGGGTTCGCCCGGAGGACATCGATTTCTTCGAGCTGCACGATGCGTTCACGATCACGGCCGCCCTCTCCCTGGAGGCCAGCGGCTTCGCGCCACGGGGGCGGGGGGTGGT
>Ga0105163_1001735_pt1 | contig 11082 bp, 10 predicted proteins | sample JNZ110809AmetaG_FD_81531 | JGI IMG/M metagenome (GOLD analysis project Ga0105163, IMG submission 81531) | Hot spring microbial communities from Jinze hot spring, China to study Microbial Dark Matter (Phase II) - JNZ 110809A | ecosystem: Environmental > Aquatic > Thermal springs > Hot (42-90C) >... | reverse complement strand
GTTTTGTGCAGCCCGGCGAATTAATCCTCCCTGGGGCAGGCGGGTCCGTCGAGCGATTTTCGGGTATGAGATGGCGCGCCAAAGGCCAGCCGCCTCCCACGCAAAGCCATGAGCACGCTTGCGAGCGCCCAGAGTGCGACGATCCCCTCAGCCTCCCACATCCCCCAGCGCGTCATGACATAGCCCGCGGTTCCGTTCACCAGCGCGTGAAGCAGCATCGCTGCTCCCCACCAGACCAGTTGCCTCTGGTGGACCCCTATCCAGATCAGGAAGGAAAGGCCGATGTGGATCACAATGGCCATCCCCCGCTCCAGCACGCCCACCCAGAGGATCCATGCGGGCGTGGCCCAGTAGGCCGTGACCGCGCCTTCTGCCCCTGGAGGGATCGGCAGTGCGCCTTCCTGCATCAGTTGCATCACCATCAGCTGGACCCATCCGACCACCCCCACCCAGAACGCCTCTGTGCCTCCGTGGGCCAGGCCCAGCACCAGGACATCCGTGTCCTCCAGGCTCTCACCCATACGCATCTGGCGACGATGAGCCCAGCGCATCCCCAGATAGCGGGCGGTCTCCTCAAAGAGGCCGGCGGAAAGGCTGAGGATCGCCAGATTCAGGATCAGCGGGTCAGAGGGTCGGGGAAGCCATCCCCGCTGAAACCATTCGGTCAGCCCGATGAGCAGGGGCAACCGCACCGCCTGCGCCCCTGTGAACGTCAGGGCGCCAACCCCCAACCAGGCTACGGGTCGCCTCCATCGGGCCCGTGCCCACAGGGCCAGGGCGGGTCCTCCGAACAGAATCACCAGGATAGCGCTCGTTCGAATCAGGAGGTCCATGGCGTCTCGCCTTGTTGAGAATCCCGGTTTGTCTAATCTACGGTTTCATTTTAAAAATATTTGGAAGGCGGGTGCCTCTGAGCCATGATCCTTTCCCCTCCTTCCAATCCCTGGGATTGGGGAGGGGGAAATCATTCCCCAGGGTTGGGTAGGAGTCTTCAGCTCCTGACCTTGCCCGGAGAACTTAAAACCAAAAAGCGCGAGAGTCGCGCATCGGATCTTCCCTCTGATTTTCCGAAAAACGTGGAAGAACTACTCGGCTGGATGAGGGCTAATGGCAAATAAAGCGGCAGCCGGCTGCGTGGAGTGAAGAGAAAGGAGGCGCGTCGATGACCTATCGGGTGCTGATTGTGGACGACCACCCGCTGTTCCGCAAGGGCGTGCGGGACACGCTGGCCCTGGAGCCTGGCCTCCAGGTGATCGGCGAGGCCTCGGATGGCCAGACCGCCCTGGACATGATCCTGAGACTGAATCCTCACCTCGTGTTGATGGATGTTCATCTGCCAGGCCTGAACGGCCTGGATGTGATCCGGCAGGCGCGGGCCCATGGGTTCGATGGCGTGATCCTCGTCCTGACCGCTTATGACAGCGAAGAGCAGATGCGCCACGCCATCCGCATCGGCGCGAACGGTTACTGCTCTAAAGATACGCCTCCAGATCTACTCCTCCAGAACATCCGCCATACGCTCTCCGGGCGCTACATCCTGGGCTCGCAGGTTGTGAGCGCCATCGAGGTACGGCAGATCGTAGGCGAGGCGGGGGAAATTGAAGATCACGTTCTTTCCCCTCGGGAGCGGGAGATCCTTCAGTATGTCGCTCTGGGATATAGTAATAAAGCCATCGCGGATCGGCTGGGGATCAGCCAGCAGACTGTTAAGAATCACATGACGGCAATCCTGCGTAAACTGGATTTGAGCGATCGGACCCAGGCGGCCATCCTGGCAATCCGCCGCGGGTGGGTCCGCTTGCCCGAAGAGCCTATCGCTCCGGAGGAAAAGCCGTGACCGATCAGACCATGCCTTTGCAGGATCTGCTGGATTACTGTCGCGCGGAGCAGGAGGCAGCCCAGCGACAGCTGTCGGAACTGCAGGCCCTGATCCGGCAGACCTCCACGGATGTGGAGCGACTGGCCCAGCGCAGCCTGCATCTGACGAATCAGATCAAGCAGATGGAGAGCCGCCTGGAGAGCATCCCGCCCGCCGAGATCATCGAGACCTATCAATCCGCCATGGACGTTCAGAAGCGGCTGTGGCTGATGCGGGGGCAGCTGGAGAAATTTCAGGGCCTGGAGGCTCATCTTCAGCGTTATCTGGATACCCTGGATCGTATCCTCTCCACGCTGACCTTAGTGCAGGAAGAGGTCTCAACCTCTCGCCCCGGCGTGGAATCCAGCCTGATCGTCCGCCTCTTCGAGGCCCAGGAACAGGAACGCCAGCGGCTGGTCCGTCAGCTCCACGATGGGCCCGCCCAGGCGTTAACCAATCTGGTGTTGCAGGCGGAGATCTGCGAACGGCTCTTTCAGCGAGACCCGGAACGGGCGAAGGCAGAGCTTGCTGCCTTGAAGAGCGCGGTCGTCGAGACCTTCCAGCGCATGCGGGAGTTCCTGTTTGATATCCGTCCGATGAGCCTGGATGATCTGGGGCTGGTCCCCACTGTGCGGCGTTATGTGGAGGCCTTAAAGGACAAGGTGAAGTTCTCTCTCAATCTGCAGATCAGCGGGGAGGAGCGCCGGATGGCCGCCCACCAGGAGGCCGCTCTCTTCCGCATCGTGCAGGAACTCCTTACCAACGTGCGTCTCCATGCCCAGGCCTCCCAGGCAGTGGTCCGCCTGGCCTTCCAGCCCCAGGGGGTTCGCCTAGAGGTAGAGGACAATGGCGTGGGCTTCGATGTGGAGGAGGCGCTGGGGAACGCGTCGCGGCGCAAGACCATCGGATTAACTTCCATTCATCAATGGGTGGAGATGCTGGGGGGGCAACTCTCCATCACCAGTGCGCCTGGCAAAGGGACGCGGGTAACGGTCTTCCTGCCCTCATAAAGCTGAACTGGGCTCTGGAGAAACGTATCCAGAGTCCAGGGCTCAAAGGTCGCCCGGCTCAAGGCGAGCCTCCTGATGGTCCCGGAATCGACATGTATCGTCCAATCCGGCGGGCCATGCGCATGCTCCATTCGTGCAGGCCTCGCTGGTGCGCGAGCCCCAGGCTCAGGGCGGTGCCTAACAATGCCCCCGCCACCACATCCAGCGGGTAATGGACCCCACCGTAAACCCGGGCCCAGCTGATCCCGGCTGCCAGCAACATCCCTATGCGCCCCATTCTCGAATCGCCGGTCCAGAGGGAAATCGCGATCGCCCATGCGACCGTAGCCGCGTTGCTGGGGAAGGAGGAATCCGAGGGGTGGTAGAACAGCAGGTTGACCTCGTAATCGGTGAAGGGACGGGGGCGGAAGTAGAGGGTGTTCATAACCTCCAGAATCAGACCGCTGAGGGGAACGGCGATGATGGCTCGCAGGACCGCCGCCTGGCGCTTCGGATCTCCGGTTAGCCACATCGCCCATGCCAGCATCGCCAGCGCCGTGGGCACAGCGTAGTCGTTAATCAACAAACGCGCCAGCCCATCGATCCCCGGCAGCCGCCCGGCATACCGGTTCATGGCGAAGAACAGGGGGACGTCCCAGCGCCAGAGGGCGAGGAGGGCAGCGATGGCAAGGCTCCAGCCGATCCAGCGAATCCCCGTCCGCCTTCCTGACATCCGTGTCTCGAGGGGAACGCGAACGGCGTGGACGCCATCGGAATCCATTCCCTCCAGGGAAGGGAAAGGGCGCGGAGCCCTCTGCTGGCTGGTCTCTGTTCTACGGAGAGGGGAAGGAGGAAGAGCCCGCCATGCTCGGAAGACCGCCCAGGCTCCCAGAACAGCGAGCCCACTCATCGCGCTGAGCTCCGTGCCGGCCGGTCCCGGCGTCCAGATCTCGGGCACCCCGGCGAAGAACCCGATCCCGCTCCCGAGCAAAAGCAGAACTCCGCCGATCTGAAGGCGGCGGGAAGCGCATGTACGGCCCCGGCGCAGGAGAAGCACCCCCAGGGCAGCGATCCATACTGCCCCCATATAACCGATCACCAGATACCAGGGAAGATAGGCACGCATTCCTCGTTGCCGCCTGGGTGGCGTCTTTCCTAATAGGGATTATGGAAAGGCCTGTCCCCTTTTCCCTCGCTTTCCAGCTTTTAGATCAAGCTTATGCCTTGCTCTGTTGCAGACCGGGGGGCGTGATTGACCCTCTCCCCACGCCGCTTCGCGGCGTGGGGAGAGGCAAACGCCGAACCCGAGCGGGCACCGTCAGGATCGCAACCGAGCCCTTACGCCTCCCCAGGATCTGGGGAGCCTGCGGAGGGATAAAAAAGTTCTTCCACTATAATCCCGCAACCAGTCTATTATTTCGGACCTTAGACCCATTCGCCAATCCCTCTATCCGGGTTTTAGGGGGACAATGCGCTCCCTTGGAGGAGCGCACCGAAACGGCAGGTCCGGTGGCCTGCCCGATTCAAAGTCCAGTATAAAATGGGTGGGTGTTGCGCTGTTGATCTTCTCACCAGGTTTTTCGGGCTGGGCGGGGCGCCTCCGGCGCCCAACTCGAAAAATAAACTGGGGGACGAGCCCTTGACCTTCCTTGCCTGAATAATAGCTGACAGCGGCTGTAAGTTCTGAAGAAGATAAAGCCCTGTGCGGAGCCCCACGATGCGCCTGGACGCCAATCTGCACTTCGACCGATTGTTGGAGGTCCCCGCGCTGGCCCGCGAGGCGGAGGCGCTGGGATTTGATGGGATCTGGACCCATGAGACCCGCCATGACCCGTTTCTTCCCCTGGCCCTGGCAGCGGAGCACACCCGGCAGATCACCTTAGGAACCGGCGTGGCCATCGCCTTCGCCCGTAGCCCCACGGTCATTGCCTACACCGCGTGGGATCTGGCTGCCGCCGCTCCGGGCCGGGTGGTCCTCGGCCTGGGTACTCAGGTGAAAGCGCATATCGAACGCCGCTTCGGAATGCCATGGGACCCTCCTGTTCCAAAACTTCGGGAGACGGTGGAGGCCATTCGCGCGGTCTGGGCATGCTGGCAGCTGGGGAACCGCCTGAACTATCGGGGACGGTTCTTCAAGCTCACCCTGATGTCGCCCTTCTTCGATCCCGGGCCGATCCCGGATCCCCGGATCCCAATCGTGCTCGCCGGTGTAAACCCGCCGCTGGCTCGCCTGGCCGGGGAGGTAGGGGATGGATTCTTCGTCCATCCCTTCCATACCCCTCGCTATCTGCGCGAGGTCCTGTTGCCGGCCATTGAGGCCGGGGCGCGCAAGGCGGGCAGAAGCCGAAAGGATCTCACGATCGTCGGCAGCGTGTTTGTGATCACCGGCCGGAATGATGCGGAGACGCGAGAGATGCGGGAATTCGTTCGCGCCCAGGTCGCCTTCTACGGCTCCACGCCCTCTTACCGGCGGGTGTGGTCGCTGCATGGGTGGGAGACGATCGGAGAGGAGCTCTCCGCTCTTGCCGCCCGGGGGCGCTGGGAGGAGATGCCCCGTCAGGTCTCAGATGAAATCCTGGAAGCCTTCGCGATCATCGCCCCGCCGGAAGCCGTATGGGAGCGTTTGCAGGCTGTTTATGAGGGTTTGCTGGATCGGGTGATCCTGTATCGACCTTTCCAGTTGCAGGATCGGGACCTATGGGAGAGGATCCTGAGCGCACGGCGTTGAACGCTGAGGTCCCGTCGGAGACGCCCCGACGGACCTCGATGTTGCTCCGGCTGCTGGAGGAACAAAGCCCCGCAGCCCGGGTTCTCCGGGCGCGCCCGCCGATCGACCGGCCGGTGGAGGAAACGGTTCGCTTTCCGTTCCTGGCCATCGTGGGCCAGACCGAGATGAAGCTCGCCCTGGTCCTGGCCCTGATCAACCCGGCCATCGGGGGCGTGCTGCTGATGGGCGCTCGGGGGACCGGCAAGACGACGGCGGTTCGGGGCCTGCTGGATCTGCTTCCGCCAGTGGAGCGTTCACTCTGTCCCTATGGTTGCGAGCCGGAGGCGGCTTACACGCTGGGCTTCCATGCGATCTGCAAAGATTGCGCCCGTAAACTGGGCCAGGGGGAATCCATCACCGCCCCGGATCGCATGCGCCTGATCGAACTCCCACTGAACGCGCGCCTGGAGGATGTCATCGGGGGGATCGACGAGCAGGCCGCGGTGGAAGGCAGGGTGAGGATTCGGCATGGGCTTCTGGCCCAGGCGGATCAGAATGTGCTCTATGTGGATGAGGTCAACCTCCTGGATCCGGAGATTGCAAACGCGATCCTGGATGCGGCGGCCCTGGGCCGGTATACCGTGCGGCGGGGACCGCTGGCGGCGACTTATCGGGCCCGCCTGATCCTGATCGCCTCGATGAACCCGGAGGAGGGCCCATTGCGCCCACAGATCCACGATCGCTTTGGGCTGCGGGTGGTCGTGCGCGGCCTGAGCGATCCCCGGGATCGGCTGGAGGTTTACCGTCGGGTGAAGCTCTTCCGGAGCAATCCATATGCGCTGGTGGCGCAGTGGGCCCATGAGACCGCTGCGGCTGCCGTGGAGATCGCGGAGGCCCGCCAGCGGCTGCCCCGGGTGACAATTCCCCCGGAGCTGGAGCAGCAGGCGATCGGCTGGATCCACCGCCTGGGCATTGAGTCCAGCCGGGCGGAGGTGGCCCTGTTAGAAGCCGCACGGGCGTATGCGGCCGCTGATGGCCGGGAGGTGGTTACCCTGGAGGATCTGCAGACCGTAGCCCCGATGGCGCTTCGTCAGCGCCGCAGCGCCTTTATTACGACCTTTATCGCTCAGCAAGAGAAAGAGGATGAGGAGATCATGGCAGTCGTTCATAACCGGCACCGTCGGTCCAACCGGCGCCGTAAGGCGGGATAACGTGCCGGAAGCGTTCTGCGGATGACCCCTTCTGCCTTTCCTCTCTATGGCCGGAGGACCGCGGGGGAGGGGAAAATAGAGGATGGGCTGGGGCTGAAAGCCCCGGCCCATCCTCTAAGTCCTATCATCAAATTGCCGATGCTTCCGGGATAGCAACGACCTCCATGCGGGTGGAGACTTTTATCGCAGAGGACAGCGATCGTCTGGATCGCGCCATCGCCACGCGGTTGCCTGAGCTCACTCGTTCTGCTGCCCAGCGGTTGATCGAGAGCGGGCAGGTATGGGTCAACGGAGCGCCGGTTCTGCGGCCCGCCCATCGCATCCGTCCGGGAGATCAGATCACGGTTCAGATCCCGCCTCCTGAACCGATTGACCTGATCCCGGAGCCCATCCCGCTGGACATCCTCTATGAGGACGAAAATGTGCTGGTCATCCACAAGCCAGCAGGGATGGTGGTGCACCCAGGAGCCGGGCACGCCCGGGGCACTCTGATCCATGCCATTCTGGCCCACTGTCCGGATCTGGAGGGAGTGGGCGGGGTCCTGCGCCCGGGGCTGGTGCATCGCCTGGATAAGGAAACATCGGGGGTGTTGCTGGTTGCCAAGAACGAGCGGACGTATCACTTCCTGCAGGCGCAGTTTAAAGCGCGCACGGTGCGTAAAGTCTACGAGGCGCTGGTGATCGGGCATCCGCCTCCGGAAGGGGCCATCGAGGCACCGATCGCGCGGGATCCCCGTTACCGCAAGCGGATGGCGGTGGTCCCCACCGGTCGCCCGGCCCGCACCCGATATCGGGTGTTGAAGACCTATGAGGGGCGATGGGGGCGCTACGCGCGGCTGGAGGTCTATCCGGAGACCGGGCGCACCCATCAGATCCGGGTGCACATGGCCTATGTGGGGTATCCCATCGTCGGGGATCCGGTTTATGGGCGGCGGACTTCGCTACCCTGCCCTCGTCTATTCCTCCACGCTCGGGCGCTCACGGTGCGCCTGCCCTCTCACCCGGAACCGATCACCTTTGAGGCTCCTTTGCCGCCGGATCTACGGGCGGTTCTGCAACTCCTGGAGGAGACATCCGTCCGTTGATAGGGGGAGGCAGGCGGCGACGTGATTTCCCCTGTATCCGCTATTCGTCGAAAATCACCACGCTTTCCTCGTAGATGCGGATCTCCCGCGCGGCCAGCTTGCGGCGGAACCATTCCGCAAGCCAGGCGTTTTTCTCTTCGAGAGGGAGGGGAGCGGCCAAGATGTCCAGGGGGATGTTGATGCGCAGGGCCCGGTAGGGGATGATGTGGCGGGTGATGCCGGCGGGGAGCCGCGCCCCATTGCGAGCCAGCTCGATGATCTCCGCCGGCTCATAACGCGGGAAGACCACCACCGCGATGACCTGCTCGTAATAGGGCAGGATGTGCTCCAGCTGGTCCGTGGTTGTCCGGTAAAACCGAAAGCGAGACTTATAGATGTCCACCAGGAGGTTCAGGAGGGCCGTCCGGCGATAGAGATCCCCTTCCGCCCGGACCAGGTAGATATCGCCCCGGGGGCAAACCAGATAGGCCAGGGCCTGACGGCGGGCCAGCTCCGCTCGGGCGTGTAAACGTTCTGATGGTTCCAGGGTGATCCCCTCAATTTCCTGAACAGCCGCGAAGAAGCTCTCCGGGCTTCCGCCGCTGATCACGTGTGTCCACGCTTCGACCACCAGGCGGGGATCCTCGTAATCCACGACCTGCACGACCAGATGGGGAAGCCCCAGGCGTCGGGCGGCTTCCACCCGGTTGGCCCCATCCAGCACCACGTAACGGGGCTCATCCGGGATCGGCGCCACCACGGGAGGGTTCTTCAGAATCCCTTCCGCCCGAAGCCGCTGAACCAGCGGCTCTGTCCGCACCTGATCCGCCTGTTCGTGGGGGATCAGATCCTCCACCGGGACAAAACGCAGGACAGGCATTCGCTCCCTGGGATGTAGCATCCCCATCAGGCCCTTCCTGACACTGAGATGATCGCAGGACCTGCGCGGTTGGCTTCAGAGGGGACCGGGTGGCGAAGCAGGCGGCTTTGCTGGCCACCCCGGGCTTTTTTTATCATCGGGCAGGCCGGGCGGAGGGAGGGCTCTGCCACGGATCCAGCGGGCCTCCCGGACCATCCCGGCTGGGGTCCCTCTTTGCCTCCTTTCCAAAGGTCCCCCGGGTCGTGGGGCAGGGAGACGATAGATGGGCCGGGGCGGGCCGCCTTTGGCGGCCCGCCCCGGAGAGTAAGGATCATGGGTTCAGCACCATTGAGGGATGAGGCGGAGGAGGAAGCCTTCCGCCTTACCCCTCAAGCCCCAGGCTTGCGACAGAGCAGTGCTTAATTCGTGGATAGCGATTCCAGAGGAGGAATGGGTCGGCCGCGGGCCCGAGCCTCCTGCAGCGCCCGCTTCAGGGCATAAGCCATCACCGTAAGCTCCTCCTCGGCGGGCTCAGCCTCAGGGGTAGGGGCCGATCGCGAGGGGACCGCTTTCTGGACGGGCGGTTCAGGCTCTGCTTCCTTGACATGGAGAAGTCCCCTCAGGCTGAGCCGGATCTGCTTTTTCTCCGGGTCCACCAGGATGATGCGGGCCTCGATCTCCTGGCCCTCCTGGAGCACCTCGGAGGGATCTTTCAAATTGCGAACCCCAAACTCGCTGATATGAATCAGGGCATCCCGCTCCGCGCCGATATCCACGAAGGCCCCGAACTTCTCCACCCGCGTGACCTTGCCTCGAATCAGCTCACCGACCTTCAGATCCTCCCATTTCACCGAGGGCGGCGGGATCATGGTCAGGCGCAGCCGGCGTTCGCGGCGGCTGGCGCTGATCACCCAGACTTTCACCTCCTCGCCTCCCTGGAACAACCCGGTGGGATCCACCCGGCCCTCCTTGCGAATCTGGGAGGCCGGGACGAAGCCCTCCACCGGCGCATCGATGTCCACATATACTCCACCGGGCTCCACCCGGGTGATCCGACCGGTGAACTCCCGGCCGGGCTTCAACTGCCCCCAGCCATAGGTAGCCGGGCGGATCATCGTGAGGCTCAGCAGGTTTTTCTTCCGGTTAACCTGCTTCACCCATGCCGTCACGCGATCGCCGGGTTTGAGCACATCGGAGACCCGAAGAACCGGTTGCGGGCTCAACTGGGAGATATGAATGAAGCCGGGGATCTCGGAGCCGATGTCGACGAAAGCGCCTGCAGGGGTGACCGTGAGAACAACTCCTTCAACTTGCATTTTGGGGCGAAGGGATCGAAGGGGAACCTTGACAGAGCTCTCTGTCTCCTCCTGCTGTTCCAGGATCACAGGGCTCGTTTCCATGGCCGCTTACCCCCTCCTTCATGGATTAGGATGAGAATGAGTGCAATCCGTGCTTACTTTCACAATTTTACGTCAGAGAGTGCCGACCGGCAAACTATCGGCTGGCCTTCTTCGCAACTGCTTCCTCAGGAGTTATACGGTTGGTTTGTCATGGAGCTTTGGAGGCGGGCCGGGCACCTCTGGCACCCGGCCCGCCTCCAAAATATCTCCTCCCCACGGCCTAAAGGGTCGTGGGGAGAAGGGATCCAGAGGAATGAGGGGATTCGCTCTCTTCCACTATGCAAAAATGGTGAAAGAAGCGCCACCCCTGGTCTTGGAGGAACTCGCTGATATAATCTGGATCGATGCCGTCATCCCGGGGAGGCCATGGACATCGCAACGCCAGGGAGAAGGTTGATGGGGCTTATACTTGATTCTTGTGAATCCTGACCCAGGAGGCCAGACAGTGGAGCGAACGCTTGTCCTGATCAAGCCGGATGGGGTTCAGCGGGGGCTGATCGGAGAGATCATCTCCCGACTGGAACGTCGCGGGTTGAAGATCGTCGCCCTGAAGATGATGCAGATCTCTCCCGAGCTGGCCGCGCGCCATTATGCGGTTCATCAGGGCAAGCCCTTTTACGAAAGCCTGGTTCGTTACATTACCTCTGGTCCGGTGGTGGCGATGGTCGTAGAAGGCCCGAAGGCGATCGAGGTCGTGCGAAAGACCATGGGTGCGACCGATCCTGCGAAGGCGGAGCCCGGGACCATTCGGGCGGACTTCGGCCTCACCATCGGACGCAACCTGGTTCATGGATCGGATGGGCCGGAGACCGCAGCTTTCGAGATCGCGCTGTTCTTCCGTGAGGAGGAGATCCTTTCTTATCCGCGGGACGTGGATCGATGGATTGTGGATGCGTGATCGGGTGGCCGGGCGCTGAAGGCACCCGGCGCCTTACTCAATGATAGGAGTTACGCAGTTGGTTTTCTCCTGGGGGTTTGGGGGGAGTCGCGCGCC
>Ga0105163_1001733_pt1 | contig 11085 bp, 9 predicted proteins | sample JNZ110809AmetaG_FD_81531 | JGI IMG/M metagenome (GOLD analysis project Ga0105163, IMG submission 81531) | Hot spring microbial communities from Jinze hot spring, China to study Microbial Dark Matter (Phase II) - JNZ 110809A | ecosystem: Environmental > Aquatic > Thermal springs > Hot (42-90C) >... | reverse complement strand
GTGTTTTCTCTTTCTTTCAAAGTGGCAGAAAATTTAACGAGGTTAACGATGATGAGTTCAAGGGCAGAATTTTAAATCAAATCAAAGAATCGGTTGAAAAAATTAAAACGATGTTGTTAAGTTTAATTGAGAAGTGTTCGGAGTTGGAGAGAGAAAATTTTATTGATAAATTTTTGCGTATGGATGCTGAAAGTTTTGGAAATTTTATGAATCTTGTTCACGACTTTTACTGGCTAAAAAATTGGAAGATTGACAATGAGGTTTAAAATTTTTTTGGTTTTTCTTTTTTTGAATTTATCGCAGGCACAGTATAAAATTGCCTTTATCCCGTTTGAAGATCTCTCCGATTATAAAGGCAGGTGGGATTTAAGAATTGAGATTCCGAAATATCTTGGCGATTTTATTTTTAAGTTGTATGGGGTTGAAGTTTTGCCAATGGATTCTGTTTTAAGGACAAGCAAAAGTTTGAATTTTGACCCGAAAGATGCGATTTTCTTTTTGGAATTAAACAGGAGATTTGGGGTTGAATATGTGATAAGTGGCAAAATCTTAACATTTAAGGTGGGTAGATTTATGGCGGGTTTCCCTCTTATGGCTGGTTATGAAGCATATAATTCAACTGTTGAAGTTGAATCAAAAATTTTTAATGCCTTGACTGGTGAAAGTGGCGTCATTTTCGGTGCTATGGGTGAAGTTAAAGAGCGTGGGCTTGGGTTAACACTTCTTGGAAAACCGACGGAGAAATATTCGGAGTTTTACTCGCTTGATCTTTTGAAATTTGGAAGTGCGGAATTTAACGAGACAATCGTTGGAGAAGCAATGAAAAAAATGGCGATGGAATTTGCATTGAGATTGAAAAAATATATCCCCGAAATTTTTGAGGAAACTGAATTTACAATTCCTGAAATTGTCGGTGAAACCGAATTAAAAGCGAATATAATTGAGGGTTCAATCCTTGTGGTTGGGAAGCAAGGTGTGTATGTAAATCTTGGTAAAAATGATGGGATTTTGACGGGGATGATACTTTATGTATTTGAAGATGGTGCGAAGATTGGTGAAATTGAAGTTGTTGATGTCGTTCATGAGCATTTTTCATCGTGTAAAGTTGTGAAATCTTCAAGGGAGTTGAAAAAGGGAGATAAAGTTAGAGTTAGAATAGTTAAATAGAAAATTAAATTCTGGAGGAATTGATGAGCGAGGGAACAAAAACTGCCGTTGAGGTAAAAACTGTTGACTCATTTACAACTTCAAGATTGACATCGCTTGATGTTTTCAGAGGTGCTACAATTGCGAGTATGATTTTGGTTAATAATCCCGGAAGTTGGGCTTATGTTTATCCGCAGTTGAGACACGCTGACTGGCATGGATGGACTTTTACAGATTTAATTTTCCCTTTTTTTCTTTTCATTGTTGGCGTTGCAATCGTTTTTGCTTTTTCAAGAAGAATTGAACTTGGTTATCCAAAGGTAAAATTGTTCTGGAAGGTTGTCAGAAGAACTTTAATTTTATTTGGGCTTGGCTTGTTTTTAAATGGTTTTCCAAATTTTGATTTTTCAAGCATCAGAATAATGGGAGTTTTGCAGAGAATTGCAATATGTTATTTCTTTGCCTCGGTTATTTTTCTGACTTCAAATGTGAAGTGGCAGGCGATTTGGTCTGTGATTTTGTTGTTTGTCTATTGGGGATTGATGGAATTTGTTCCAGTTCCTGGCATTGGTGCTGGGCTGTATGAGAAGGGCAGAAATTTTGCAGCTTATATTGACAGTTTGATTTTGAGCGGTCATATGTGGAGCGCAACTAAAACCTGGGATCCTGAAGGAATTATAAGCACGATCCCAGCAATATCAACCACGCTTTTTGGAGTTTTGACTGGACATTGGTTGAGAAGTAAAAGAGACGAGACGGAAAAAACACTCTGGCTTTTTATTATGGGCAATCTTGGTTTATTTATAGGGGCTGTGTGGAATGCGTGGCTTCCGATAAATAAAAATCTGTGGACGAGTTCTTATGCAGTTTTCACAGCTGGATTTGCTTTGATAGTTCTCGGTTTCTGCTATTATTTTGTTGATGTAAAAGGTTATAAAAAATTGGCTTATCCGTTTATAGTTTACGGTATGAATGCGATTACGGTTTTTGTTTTATCCGGGATAATTGGAAGGTTGAGTGTGTATTACAAAGTTACCTTGCCTGATGGGAGCACGACAACGGTGAAAAATTATATTTATGAAAATTTCTTCGCATCATGGCTTGGTCCAATGAATGGCTCGTTGGGTTATGCGATCGCTCATGTGCTTTTGATGTATTTTTTGATGTGGATTCTTTACAAAAGAAAAATTTTCATCAAAATTTGAATTTTGGATGCCTTGTTCTTAATTTTGCCAAAAACAAAATTTACGATACAGGTGAAAAAGTTTTGGAAAGAAGAAAAATATCGCCGGACGAAAATAATATGCACACTTGGACCTGCTGTAAACACTCTGGAAAAACTTGTTGAACTCATAAACGCTGGTATGGATGTTGCAAGATTGAATTTTTCTCACGGTGATTATGATGAGCATTTAAAGTTTATAAACTTGATCAGAGAAGCTAGCAAGATAACGGGAAAACACATTCCGATATTGCAGGATTTGCAGGGACCGAAAATAAGAGTTGGAAAGTTGAAAACTGAGCCAGTTGAATTAAAAACAGGTGAATTTGTTTTTTTGACATCTGAGCAAATTGATGGTGAAAACACGATCCCAATTCAGTATGATTATCTTGCTGATGATGTTAAGCCCGGGGATGTAATTTTGCTTGATGATGGTTTAATTGAGCTTAAAGTCGTTGAGGTTGAAAGAGTGAAGGTAAAGTGTGAAGTTGTTGATGGTGGAATTTTGAGATCTCATAAAGGTGTGAATTTGCCAGGTGTTAATGTTAGAATTCCATCGCTTACAGAGAAAGACATTGAGGATTTAAAATTTGGGCTTGAAAATGGCGTTGATTATGTTGCTCTTTCGTTTGTTAGAAAGAAGGATGATATAATTGATTTGATTTCAAAAATGAAAGAATTTGGTTGCGTTGTTCCAGTTGTGGCAAAAATTGAAAGAATTGAGGCGGTGAAATCAATAGATGAAATAATAGAAGTAGCGGATGCAATTATGGTCGCGCGCGGTGACCTTGGAGTTGAACTTCCGACGGAAGATGTTCCAGTTTTGCAAAAGATGTTGATAAAGAAAGCAAATAAAGCAGGCAAACCCGTTATAACTGCAACTCAAATGCTTGAATCAATGGTTTCAAATCCGAGACCGACGCGAGCTGAAGCAACAGATGTTGCAAACGCTGTCCTTGATGGCACGGATGCTGTGATGTTAAGTAGTGAAACATCAATTGGTGAATTTCCAGTTGAATCTGTTAAAGTTATGGACAAAATTATAAGAACCGTTGAAACACAATATAAATTTTACGAGCCAGTTTTTGATTCAAATTTAAAATTAAAGGACGAGGTTGATGCCATTGGGCGAGCCGCTTGTCTTCTTGCACAGCAATTGAATGCAAAAGCGATTGTGACAATAACCCACACTGGTGCAACGGCGAAAGCAATAGCAAAATATAGACCTTCTGTGCCAATAATTGCGCTTACAGATAGCGATGAAGTAGTAAGACGTTTGAACCTTGTCTGGGGTGTAACGGGTGTTAAACTTAAAGAGATAACCGAAACAGATAAAACGATTGAAAGTGCAAAAGTTCAATTAAAAGAAAGCAAAATACTTAACAGCGGTGATCTTGTCATAATGACCGCTGGGATACCGCTTTTTCAGCGTGGCTCAACGAATATGATAAAGGTTGAGAAAATTTAAACAAAATTCAATCAAGCAAATGATGGATAAAACAAACAAAGAGATAGCGGTTGTACTTGTGAGCGGTGGGCTTGATTCGTGCGTTACGGCTGCGATCGCACATTCACTTGGGTATGAACTCGCATTTCTTCATTTGAATTATGGACAGAGGACGGAGAAAAGAGAATTGAAGGCGTTTAATGACATCGCTGATTTTTATGGCGTTAAAAAACGTCTGGTTGTGAATGTTGAACATTTTAAGTTAATAGGTGGTTCAAGCTTAACAGATGAAAATATACCGGTTGAAAAAGCGGACTTGAAGAGAAGAACAATTCCATCAAGTTATGTTCCTTTCCGAAATGCGAATATACTTTCAATTGCTGTTTCGTGGGCTGAGGTGATAAACGCAAGCAAAATTTTCATTGGAGCTGTTGAAGAGGATTCATCTGGATATCCAGATTGTAGAAAAGAATTTTACAGAGCTTTTAACGAAGTTATAAAATTGGGAACAAAAGCTGGCGTTGAGGGTAGAGCGATAGAAATTGTGACCCCAATTATTGATATGAAAAAAGTTGACATAGTCAAAAAGGGGATTGAACTTTCAGCGCCTTTGCATCTTACTTGGAGTTGTTATCAAAGGGAGGATATCGCTTGTGGTGTTTGTGATAGTTGTGCTTTGCGACTTCGTGGTTTCCAACTTGCAGGTGTTGATGATCCGATACCTTATGCGGTTAAACCCGTTTATATATGAAAAAGGTCTGGGAGCAAATCCGATGCCGGATTTTTCTCCCAGACCCTTTCAAGAGTTGAAGCAGAACCTCCCCCCAGAGGTCCTCGCTTCACAAAGTTTAGCAAAATTTTCACTTACAATATAAATGAAAATATACGCACGTTTCATTGACATAAATCACAATTTGCAAAAAACTTTGGCAAGGTTTTTGTAGTATTGGGGGATTATTCAAGGTATTTTTTCAAAAATTGTCCCGTGTAAGAGTTTGGATTTTGTGCAATTTCTTCCGGAGTTCCAACAGCAACGATATAGCCACCCTCATCCCCTGCTTCAGGTCCAAGGTCAATCACCCAATCAGCGCATTTTATAACATCCATATTATGTTCAATTACAACGATTGAATGTCCAGCGTCAAGTAGTGAGTTAAATGCTTTAAGAAGTTTTGAGATATCGTCAAAGTGAAGTCCTGTTGTCGGCTCATCAAAGATAAATAAAGTATGCGGGTTTGATTCTGAAGCAAGAAGATGTGCTGAAAGTTTAACTCTTTGCGCTTCCCCACCAGAGAGCGTATTTGCAGGTTGTCCAAGTTTTATATAACCAAGTCCAACTGCTTCAAGAACTTTTAACCTTTCAACGACTTTTTTATGTCCGCGGAAAAATTCTATCGCCTCTGTGACCGTCATATCAAGAACATCGCTAATGGTTTTTCCTTTGTATTCAACTTCAAGTATTTCGGATTTATATCTTTTCCCATTACAAGATTCACACGGTAAATAAATGTCAGCGAGGAATTGCATTTCAATTTTGACAAAACCTTCACCTTCGCAGGTTTCACATCTTCCACCCGGGATATTGAAGGAGAAATGACCTGGCGTATATCCTCTTACCTTGGCTAAATGAGTTGAAGCAAAAATTTCTCTTATTCCATCAAAGGCTTTGATGTATGTGACTGGATTTGAGCGCGGAGTTTTACCTATTGGAGATTGATCAACCATTTCAACTGCATCAATAAGTTCGTGTCCTTCAATTTTATCAAATTTTCCAATTTTACCCTCATAACTTCCTTCTTTAATTTTTTTCAAAGCAGCATAAAGTATGTCGTGAACTAATGTGCTTTTACCCGATCCACTTACTCCCGTGACACAAACAAAAAGATTCAAGGGAAATTCAACGTTTATATTTTTCAAATTATGTTCTCTTGCGCCGTAGATAGTTATTGATTTTCCTTTTTTGGGTTTTCTTCTTTGTTTTGGGACAGGGATTTTCAAACGACCGCTAAGATATTTACCTGTTAATGAGTTTTCATCTTTTATCAAATCTTCATATTTGCCTTGAAAAACAATTCTACCGCCATTTTCACCAGCTCCAGGACCAAGGTCAACAATATGATCTGCAGATTCAATAACCTCGCGATCGTGTTCAACGACAATGACTGTGTTTCCGTTTTCTTTGAGTGATTTCAAAATTTTTATCAAACGATGTGTATCTCTTGGATGTAAGCCGATGCTTGGCTCATCAAGGATGTAAAGCGTTCCAACGAGTGAAGAACCTAACGCAGTTGCAAGGTTTATCCTCTGTGCTTCACCGCCAGACAAAGTGCTTGATAACCTGTCAAGTGTTAAATATCCTAACCCAACTTCGTAGAGATATTTCAATCTTCTATTTATTTCAGATAAGATGCTTGAAGAAATGGCTCTTTCGTAATCTGTCAATTCAATGTTTTGGAAGAATAGATACGCTTTTTCAATTGACATTTGCACAACATCGTAAATTGTCTTGCCAGCAATTTTAACATTTAATGCTTCTTTTCTCAACCTTGAGCCACCACACATATCGCAGGTTGTATATCCTCTGTATCTTGAAAGCATCACTCGGTAGTGAATCTTATATGAATTTTCTTCAAGGAGTTTGAAGAAGCCATTTATTCCTTCAAATCCATCATAGCCGTTTTTTATTATCTCAATATGCTCTGGATTTAAATCTTTGAACGGAATATCAACGGGAATACCTGCACGTTTTGCGATGCGAAGTAAATCTTTTTGAAACCATGAAAATTTTTCGCTTCTCCAGGGATAAATTGCGCCTTCTTTTATGCTTTTCGTTTTATCGGGGACAAGGGCATCCCAATCAATTCCATAAGCCCTGCCAAATCCTTGACATTTTGGACACGCTCCATAAGGATTGTTAAACGAAAACAAACGTGGTTCTGGCTCTTCATATTCTATTTTGCAATATGCACATTCAAAATGTTCGCTAAATTTTAATGTTTCTCCTGTGTCAATAATTTTAACAATCAAATAACCTTTTCCCTCATTAAAAGCCATTTCAACAGAATCAAATAACCTCGCCTCACCAATATCAGAGCGAACAATAAGACGATCAACGAGAACATAAATTTCATCTTTTTGAATTCGCTTTATATCTATTTCTCCATCAAGATCAATTAATTCATCACGGACAAAAATTCTATAAAAACCTTTTTCTTTCAACGCTGAAAATTCTTCTTCAATTGTGTGTCCTTTGTGAATTTGAAGCGGGAAAAGAATGTAGATTCTGCTACCTTCGGGGAGTTGTTTAATTTTATCAACGACATAAGAGGGTGAATCTTTTTGAACGAGGTTTCCACATTTTGAGCAGTATGTTTTCCCAATCCTTGCAAATAGGAGGCGAAGGTAATCGTAAATTTCTGTCATTGTCCCAACGGTTGAGCGTGGATTTCGTGGTGTTGATTTCTGGTCAATTGCAATTGCGGGTGCAATTCCCTCAATCAGATCAACATCTGGCTTGTCCATTTTTTCAAGAAATTGTCTCGCATAGGCAGATAAACTTTCAACATATCTTCTTTGTCCCTCTGCATATATTGTGTCAAATGCAAGCGAAGATTTTCCCGAGCCACTTACACCTGTGAAAACGATTAATTTATTTTTAGGAATTTCAAGGTCTATGTTTTTTAAATTGTGAACGCGTGCTCCTTTGATTATGATTTTATCGCTCATTTTTTGTTTGAAGATTTTGTGTTCGGATTAATGCAAGAATAATTTAATTCAGGCGCGAAAATCAAGCAAATTGACTTTTGTGGCTTGCTTTAAACTTGATAATTTGAAAACAACTGATTATATTTTTGCAGAGATGTTCAATCAAAAACAAAATAAAGGAAATCCACACATGGCGGAAACGCTTGATGCACTTGGAATGATTGAAACAAAGGGTCTTGTTGGAGCAATTGAAGCAGCAGATGCGATGTGCAAAGCTGCTAAAGTAACTCTCATAGGCAAAGAGGTTATCGGTGGAGGATATGTTACAGTTATGGTTCGTGGTGATGTTGGAGCTGTCAAAGCAGCAGTTGATGCGGGTGCAGCAGCTGCTCAAAGAGTTGGGGAGCTTGTCTCAGTCCATGTGATACCAAGACCGCATGCAGATGTTGAACTTATCCTTCCCAAAAGACCCGAAGGAAAGTAAATTAAATACAGGTTTAAGCCATGATTGAATATGCACTCGGAATGATAGAAACAAGGGGGCTTGTAGCTGCAATTGAAGCAGCAGACGCAGCGTGCAAAGCAGCAAATGTTAAACTCGTTGGGAAAGAATACATAGGCGGTGGATATGTGACAATTAAAATTATTGGCGAGGTTGCTGCTGTCAAAGCAGCAGTTGATGCGGGTGCAGCAGCTGCTCAAAGAGTTGGGGAACTTGTCTCAGTCCATGTGATACCAAGACCAATTGATGACCTTGAAATGTTAATTTATCCAGAGAAACCTTCTGAAATCGCAGGTGGTAAATTGCAGGTTGACCCTGTTGAACTCCCAGATGTTGAATCCGCTGATGAACTTAGAAAACATCTTGAAAGTTTAAGTGTGGCACAACTTCGCACAATCGCAAGAAGGATTGAGAACATTGAGCTCACGGGTCGTGAAATTTCAAAAGCGACAAAAGAAGAATTGATTGAAAAAATTATCAAAGCGAAGTTTGGTTGAGCTAAATGAAAAATTATGTCACCTTTATTGTTTCAATCTTTGTTTCATTTTTGCTTTGGGTGATTGTTAATCTCAACGGTGAATTTGAGGAAAATTTCAAATCAAAGATTGTTGTAAAAAATCTCAACTCCGACAAAGCGATCAAAAATGATTACGCCGAATTTGTGAATTTAAGAATCAGAGGGCAGGGATGGAAACTCCTGCCCTTTTATTTTATAACCGACCCACAGGTGGTAATTGATCTTGAAAATGTCAATAAAAATTTGAACCTAAATTTGCTCGGTAACAATCGTGTTAAGTTCTTAATACCAAAAGATGTTCGCATCGTTCGGATTGAACCTGAAACATTGAGTTTTGAGATTGACAAAAAAATCAGCAGAAAAGTCCCAGTTGTTTTTGATTATGAGATAAAGAAAGAAAATTACGACCTCGTTCAACCACCGAAACTTATCCCAGATAGCGTTATCATCTCTGGTGCTGAATCAATAATTTCAAAAATAAATAGCATTTCAACGGAAAAATTTCTTGTTCAGAAATCGGGACAAAATATAAAAGTCAAACTTTCACTTGTTAATCCAAATTATAAACTTGTGGAGTTAAGCGATGATTTCGTTGAAGTATCTTTTTCGGTTGAGCAACTCGTTGAGCGTGAATTCACAGTTCCAGTTCAGATAACAGATTTGCCGATTGATAAGGAAGTAATACTTTTCCCGCCAGATGTGAAAGTTGTCATAAGAGGTGGACTTTCAAAAATAGTTGAAGTTTCGTCTGAATCATATCCACGTGATACATTGATAAAAGCGTTTGTGAGTTATCGTGATGTCATAGAAGATAAAACAGGACTTGTCAAGCCACATGTGATAATACCTGAAAACTTCAAACTTGTAAGCATAAGCCCAGAAGGTCTTGAATACATAATAAGACAAAAGTAGAAAATATGCTCGCTTTTTTGATTTTATTTATTCTTCAAATTTTCGTTTCTGCTCAATCAAATTTCCCCAAGACAAGGGCTGAATTAAGCAATTACACGCAAACATCAACTTATGCAGATGTAATTGAGTTTGTTAAGAAAATTTCACAGGTAAGCGACATCGCATATTCTACCAGTTTTGGAAAAAGTTATGAGGGTAGAGATTTACCGTTGGTGATTTTATCTAAACCAAAAATTTCATCCCCCGAAAAGATAAAATCTTCCGATAAACTCATCGTTTTATTGATAGGAAACATTCACGCAGGCGAGGTTGAAGGTAAAGAGGCGATTTTGCATTTGATAAGAAAATTTCACACTGATAAGAATCTCCAAAAACTTCTTGATAAAATGATTATTCTCGCTGTTCCAATTTTAAATGCTGATGGAAACGAGAAAATTAGCAAACAAAACAGACCTCATCAAAATGGTCCTGAAGGTGGGGTCGGTGTTAGAGAAAATTCCCAAGGGCTTGATTTAAACCGTGACTTTACGAAACTTGAAACGCCAGAGATAAAATCTCTTGTTATGAATGTCCTCAATAGATGGAATCCACATCTTGTTATTGATTGTCATACCACAAATGGTTCTTATCACGGTTATGTGTTAACTTATGCAACTGGCTTAAATCCAAACGGAGACCAAAAGATTTACAAATTTGTCAAAGAAAAGCTTCTTCCGAAAGTATCAGATGCGATGTTGAAAAAATATAACTACCGAACTTACTTTTACGGAAACTTTATTGATCCGTTTGACCCATCAAAAGGATGGATAACATTTGACCATAGACCGAGGTTTGGGACAAATTATATTGGGTTGATAAATCGTTTTGCAGTGTTAAGCGAAGCGTATGTTTATGCTGACTTTAAAACGAGAATTGACGCAACTGAAAAATTTATTGAAGAAATTTTGAATTTTGCTTTTGAGAATAAAGATGAAATGTTAAGTTTGATAAAACGTGCGGATGAGATTTCAACATCTGGGAAAATTGATTCGTTGGGGATAAAGTTTGAGATAAAAGAGTTTGATGAGCCAGCAGAAATTTACGGATATAGGATGATTGAGTATCTTGATACATTGACTGGGGAAAAGAAGCGAAAAGTAAATGATAGTTTGGAGGTATTCAAGACGAAAAATTTTGGAGAATTTAAAATCATTGAGAAAAGAAATGTCCCGCAAGCTTATATTTTCAGCGATAGATTTGGCGAGGTTGCGATGAAATTGATTGAACACGGAATTGATGTTAAGAAAATTAACACAGGTTTTAAAGCTATTGTTGATGTTTTTGTTGTTGATAGCCTGAAAAAGTCGGAGAGAAAATTTCAAGGTCATAATGAGTTGAGATTATTCGGTCATTTTGAGCAAAGGGAAATTCAAATTGAAGGTAGTTATTATTATGTGCCGACAAACCAGAAAAAAATCGCTTTAATTTTTTATCTTCTTGAGCCAGAAAGTGATGATGGTTTTGTGAATTGGAATTTCTTTGACGAGTTTTTATTTAATGAATTGAAAGAAAAGGGTAGAGCGATTTATCCTGTTTATAAACTTAAACAAACGGAGGTGGAAAGATGAGATTGCTTTTAATTTTCTCTATGGCAT
>Ga0105163_1001730_pt1 | contig 11090 bp, 6 predicted proteins | sample JNZ110809AmetaG_FD_81531 | JGI IMG/M metagenome (GOLD analysis project Ga0105163, IMG submission 81531) | Hot spring microbial communities from Jinze hot spring, China to study Microbial Dark Matter (Phase II) - JNZ 110809A | ecosystem: Environmental > Aquatic > Thermal springs > Hot (42-90C) >... | reverse complement strand
GAGTATAACTCTGACATCTCTCGCCATAAAGACGAACATTTTTCTGAGATTTTCTATCTGCCTTTCTTCTGCGTTGAGATTGACATCAAGTTTTGAGATTTTCGTCACTCCATCAACGAGGAACGCTACTTCATCTCCGAAATGTTTTGCTATATCTTCTATTGTTTTTTGTGTATCTTCTGCGACATCGTGTAAAAGTCCCGCAGCAACCGATTTATCATCTGTTTTCAGCTCTGTGAGAATTTTCGCAACAGAGAGAGGATGGATTATATATGGTTCGCCAGAAAGTCGAAACTGATCTCTGTGATAATAAGAAGCGTATATGTAAGCCCTTCTTATAAGAGAAAGATCTGGCATAGGATGATAGCTTGATATAGCAGAACATATATCTTTTATGCTAACAGACATAAGCTCACAAATAAAAATTTAATGATATTTTGCGAGAAGTTTTGAGATTTCGGGAAAGAAATAAAAAGCAGATTTCAATTTTTCTGATAAGTGCTGATTTTCAATCCAGAGCCGATAATTTCCTTTAATGTCTTTCCAGATTTTTTAAGTTCGGCAAGCAAGCTGTTGTAAATTTCCTCCGCAGTCTTTGGGTTCAAAAATGTAGCTGTTCCAATCTGAACAGCAGTAGCTCCGGCAAAAAAGTATTCCATCGCATCATCAAAGTTATAAATCCCTCCACAACCGATTATCTTGATACCTGGAAACCTTTCGCAGAGTTCTATAACACACCTCAGAACAACTGGCTTCAAAGGATAGCCAGACATACCCCCTTTGAAAAATCCATGTTTTTTATCCCAGAGTGCAGATGGAAGAGTGTTTGAGATTGTGAAAGCATCTGCTCCTTCGGAAAGAGAGATTTTAACAAGTTGGGGAAGGATTTCGGAAAACGGCGAGAACTTGACAAGTATTGGTTTTGATGTAGCTTTCCTGCATAAGCGAACAATTCTCCGAACCGACTTTGGATTCACCCCAAACTCAATACCTCCTTTTTCTGTGTTAGGGCACGATAGGTTCAGCTCGTATGCGTCGGGAGGATTTTCAGAATTCTCAAGAACCTTTATGACATATGGATAATCTTTTTCCTTTTCTCCAAAGATATTGGCTATAATTTTTGTTGGGATTTTTTTGAGTTTTGGCATGTGGTCTTTTGCGAAGGCGCGAGCTCCTGGATTTTGCAATCCGATTGAGTTCAAAAGGGCTATCTGGAAACCTTTCACTGAGAACTCCGCTATTCTTGGGGATGGATTACCATCGCGGGGCTTCGGAGAAATACCTTTCGTAACCACAGCTCCCACTTTTGAGAAGTCAAGAATACCTTCAAGCTCATAGCCATACCCGGCGGTCCCGGAAGCTAAAATAATGGGACTTGAAAACGAAACTCCCTTTATCTCAAAAGACAAAGCATCGGCTCCCGATATTTCAGCCATAAAATTGTATTTTTACCCTAACTAACAAAAAATAAATAAGAGCATAAATTTTGAGCCGAGTTCTTTTGAGATACAAAGATAATTTCTATCTTAAATGTGCTTTTCTCCTGCGAAAGTAAAATTTCAAAAGCATATAGAGAAAGATAATATATGTGGTTTGAGCTGTAAATGAAGAGCATCCGACTCCTCCGCTTTCCAGAGAGCGAGATTGAACAGCGGTATCAGATATCTTCCCTTCACCGAGCTTAATTTGGGGAGCAGGTGCTGTCGTCTTTCTTATTAGTGAAACAACACAACCGTTATCAAAAACCATAACCAAATCGGTAAAATTATCGTTATTCACATCTGCAACAGCAAACGGAGAATAACTTATTGGACCCGTACCGCTCACATTACTGAAATAAGTTGAAGTGTTCTTTGGATAACCACTTTGCAAAGCTATCTCATCTGTCCCATCTTGAAAACTCAATTTAAAATAAGTCAGACCTGCTGGGGAACTTGTATAAGCCGTCCACAAAATATCTGGAACTCCATCGTTATTCATCTCGGCTGATTCAAGAAGGTAAGAACTCGCAGGGGAAACAATAGACGCATCAGCAGTAGATGAAAGAGAAAAACTCATACTCCCACCATTTTTGAAAAGATATAGAATCTGCTCCGAAGAAATAGCTATTATATCTTTTTTGCCATCCAAATCAAAATCAGCAACATCAAATGACTCAATAGTGATTCCTCCCGGCAATGTCAAAGTTGTAGATACACCAAAAGTACTTCCAAGAGCAAAGAATATTTTTCGGCTATCACTATCATGGTCAAGACCTACTATATCTTGGGTTCCATCGCCGTTTATGTCTGATATTTTTGCTCTTATTACCCAGCCATTAAATCCAAGAGTTGCTCCACCTGAAAATGAGCCAGTTCCATTACCAAAAGCATAAAAGCTAATTCCAGAGCATCCAACGAACACATCTTTTTTGCCATCTCCGTTCAGGTCAGCTGAACGAATATCATAAGCAAAGCAGTGAGATGGGTCAGAAACAGCAGAAACAAATGTGCTAACTCCAGATGAGAACCCTGAACCCGAATTTTTGAAAAAGACGAGCGAAGTTATAGAAGTATCAAATACCACAATATCGTTTTTGCCATCCTTATCAAAATCGGCTATATCAAAACCGAAACAAGGAGTTGAAGATGAGCAGACCTGATGCGAAAGCGAATACGAAAAAGCTCCATTTCCCAAACCCGTAGCAACATGCAGATAACCAGTAGAGAAATCTATCACAGCAACATCTTGTTTTCCATCTCCGTTGAGGTCTGAAACCCTGAAAGAATTATCATTTACAACAGAGACAGAGGCGAAAACACAGCTTGGTACGGGAGTGAAAAAGTCAGCAGAATGTTGCTGAGGTACAATTACAGTAATTGAAGTAGAAGCCAAAGCAGAGCCACCGCAGGAATTCACAACCGTAACCTTAGCGGTAATTGTTGTAGTAGAACTTGTGCTATATTTAAAAGATGTCGTAGGGGATGGAGTGGTTCTATCTATCACGCCATCTCCATTAAAATCCCATCTGTACTCAGAGATGGGGAATGAAGAAGAAGCATTTGCAGTAAATGTGACAGTAAGAGGTAAATTGCCCGATGTCGGATTTGCATAAAGTGATACAGAAGGAGTATCACAAGAAGGTTGAGAAAGAACCTGAACTTGTAAAGATTTCGTGTCTGTATCCCCGTCTGTATCGTATACGGTAACAGTAGCTGTGAAATTACCCGCTGCTGAATATGTATAGGTTGTAGAATATGTATAGGTTGTAGATGGTGTTGATGTCTCTTTAACAACTCCATCTCCGAAAACCCACTTGTATTTAACTATTCCCGCATCATCTGTCGCTGAAACAGAAAATGTTATGGTTAAGGGAGCAGATCCAGATGTAGAAGACGCTGAAAAGCTTTGTATATTTGGCGGAGTGTTCAGAATAGTTACTGGTATGTAATTTGAAGTTCTTTCTGTGCCATAAGGAGATACAGCTATCACTCTTGCGTAGTAAGTGCCCCGAAACCTTGGGTTATATGTATAAGAGATGGTGTTCTGATATGTTTCAGCTCCCGAGCCATCTCCGAAAAGCCATACATATTTTGAAGCATTTGAATTGGTTTGTGCGGTGAAAGTAACAACGAGCGGTCTTCTGCCTTGAGTTATGCTTGCTGAAAACTGAGTGATTTTGAACTCGGGAAAAACAGATATTTTCACAGAGTCCTCAGCAGATATTCCATCCTCGCTTACCACCTTAGCTCTCACAGTATATTCTCCTTCTTTATCAAATGTCTTTTGCACATAATCCGAGTATAACCTCAAATCCTCTTTTCCATCTCCTTCAAAATCAAAAGAGATATATCCTGTGTGATCCTTTGCTTGAACACGGAAAGAGACATTCAAAGGAGCATTACCACTCACCTTATCTGGGAAAATTGAAATAGATGGAGTAATGGGTTTGTTTTTAACCTTTATTTTTATTTCTTTTCGGACAGAGTTCCAATCAGAATCCGAAGCGTAAAATATCAAAGAAAAAATGCTATCTTGTGTTATGCTCCCTGTATATAGCACAGGAGAAAGAGAGTAAATATACGAAAGAGAAAGAGGATAATAACCCTGAATTGAAAAATTAACCTCCCCCTCAGCAGAATCAGGGTCAGATATTGATATTTTCAGAGGAACATAAGTTTTCTCGTCAAATTCATATTCTGTGCCCTCTTTGAGTTCGGTCCCATCGCTCAGAAACACTTTTATTTCCGGTGGTTTCCCTATAACAGTTATCCAGGAACACCTACTATCTCCTCCGCCTTCATTGCGAACTTCAACACAAATATAAGAAGATCTTTTAGGTGCATACGATATTTTCGCAGTATTGCCTATATCCTGCCCTGTTCCATAATAATTCCAGATATACCATCTAACAGAAGGAGATTCTCCTCCAACAAAACTTACCTCAAAGTCAGCACTTTTACCTTTTTCAATACTTGAAGGAACTTTGAAACCAACAATTTGTGGTGGAGGTACAATAACTATATCACCCAAGTTTATTTCGTTCTCATTCCCTATCTCTATTTTTTTTGAGTAGCTCCATGGGTAATAGTATGAGTAAAATCCCAGTTGTCCTTCTTGTCCTTTGAAAACAGGAATGGTAGCAGAGAAAGTTCCATCTGAATCTGACCTCATCCATATCCTACCTCTACTACCACCTGTAATATCGATAAATACATCAGGGACTGGTTTTCCTGCTTTATCTACAAACCTGCCTTTTATAATAACTTTCTTCAAACCAGCGAGAACTATTTTACCTATATAAAGATATGGTTTTTTAGCTTCTTCACTCCATCCGTAAAGTTCATGGTGTGCGGTTGATGATTCAACTGGCGAAGGAATATCAGAAATATCAAACCCAAGAGATGTTGGCAGTTTTAGTCTATAACCCTCTATTAGCAGCTTTGAGCGTGTCTCACCTCCGTATTTTTTCTGAGGAGCGGGAACAAGAGCGATAATTCCTGCTGCTGATTCAAAGTAAGAGACCTTTTCATCGCTTTTTGGTGTGCAAACATAAGACGAGATCTTTTCTGAAAAAGAGCAGTCCATAGGATTTTCTGAATTTGAGCAAACATAGTGGGCTTTATCTTTATCAAACGAGCATTTTACACTCCACTTACCATCAGAGAAATACTCATGTCCTCCTTTTATGATTTTATCCATCTCGCGTGAGAGGTCAGCAACAGAAGATAACATAGAAAAGAAATTAACCAGAGTATCAAGTCCATCTCTTATATCTTGTGGTAGTGCCTGATATTCTGGCGAATCCTTATAAGATTGTTTTACTTTTATTCTTGGAGAGGCGGGTTTTTTTGGTGGGAAAGGAAGATAAGGAGAAAAAAGATTATCAGGGAACCAGTCCTTACACTCTGGATTTTTTTCTTTGACATCCCTGAGCATTTTTCCGTAATCTTGGTAAAACTTGAGAAAGAGAGGTTGAACGGTTTCGTATGCTTTTGCAGATTTCCACTCGCCGTGCTCACCCCACGCTTGGATTGCCTGCCCGGCAAAAAGACCAACCGTCTGAGCGAGAAAAGTTGCCTGAGCAAATGCGCCTTTCCCAAGACATTTCCCTCCTTCTGAAAAGAACTTTCCAATTCCTGTGCTTGAACTCTTTAATACTTCTGATATACAACTTAAACCTTCTTTTGAAGTAAAAAAACTTGCGATCGTTCCTACTAGGTCTTTTGCTGGATCTAGAAAATTACTTGCGATCTCTTCTCCAAATACCTGAGGAAAAGATGTTAATTCTCCGGAATAAGCCACATTTACACCAGCAGTTTTTAAGGCATCCAAAATAGATTTGTATTTACTCTTCACTCTTTCAACCATAGTTGAAACAAAAGCCTGCGCACAAGCTCCACCTACACTCTCTATCGCTTTTCCAAAATCTATAAAATCAAATGCGCAGTCAAGAGCATAACTTAAAGCAAACTGAGACGCATCCTGCGATAGCGAATCCCATCTATCCCAAAATATCTGTTCAGAAGATTCACGACCAACGGGTTTCAAACCTTTCTCCAAATCTCTTATAGCATCGTTCATTTTCTTGTAATCTCCGTCAAACCAAAATCCCCAAGCTTGGCCTGCGAGTTTACTAAGAATATTGTATTGGGTCTCATCTATAAGGTTTTTCACCCAAAGCTGTCCTATTGTATCTTGCAAAGCTTCAATATCTGACCGAAGAATTTTACTATACTGCTTTCTTATCTCCTCACACTTATTAGCTCCGCCACCCCCATCAGGACCTGTCCCTCCACCACCTCCTCCCCCGACATTAGCTGGCATATCTTGGTAAAGATATTTATCATAAGGGTTGTCTGGGTCGGTCATATCTGGACCATAAGGCGGAATCTGCTCCTCGCTCCTTTTCACATCTACTGTAAAATTCCCATTTTCATCTGTGTATGTTCCTTTAAAATCCCCTAGACCCCCGTAAGTATTTCCTTCTGTCTGAATATATAAGCCCGATACAGGGTTGCCTTGCTCATCAACTATCTGCCCTGATACCGCAGCGTGTGTATCAACAGGATAATCCACATTCCACGCAGAAAAATGCTCAACCCTTGCAGAAGTGTAAAGCTTTTTCTTCAAATTGCCCGCCACTATCTTTGCAAGCTCCCTTGCAGTAATGGGTTTATCGTTCTCATCAACAAGTATTCCCAGCTCATCTCCCTGAATCCAGACCCCTTTCACACTATCAAAATACCACATCGGAACTTCAACCTTATCTGTTGTGGTTTCAACATAATCGTAAAGAGTATGATAAACTTCTTCTGGAATCTTCATCTTCAGCGATGGCTTTTTAACTTCATCCTTTTTTGATAACCTTGCTATTTTTGGTGCAAGATTTGATATAATCTCTCCCTTTTCGTTTTGCAGAACAACATCTATAAATCCAGCAGAAGAAAGAGTTATAAAACCCTTTTGAGATTGTCCTGAGTAAGCCAAAAATGAGCCAGGCATAAGTTCGGGCTGTGATACGGGATTGACATACGCCAAAGAACCCGAAATCTCTTTGCTATCTGATACAAGTTCAGGTGGTATATTTATTTCAGCTAAAACTTCCCCTCCTTCTTGTTTTGCTTTTTTATTCTACCTGCTCTGCCCGCCTCTTTTCCCGCAAGAAGTATTGGAGCTCTACCTGGTAAAGATACCAAAGAAAACTGCGCTCCGTCTTTTAGGTCTGTATCACGAGCAGAAGACGCCTGAGCAAGCTTGACCGAGAAGAAACCCGGCTGGTCCGCATGGAATGAGTTTTTAGCAAATCCCGGCTTCACAACCTCAACCTGCATACGAGCTGTTAGAATGCGTCCCGTAAGAATCCTGCCTGTCAGAAGATTTTTACCTTCTCCTGTTTCTGATAACCTTGCGGTAATAAGCTCGTTTGGTATAAAAAACATACCATCTTTATTTGTCATGGTAGAGAATGTCTCGTCGGGAGAGAAAAGATTATCGCCATTTATATCTATTTTGACAGAAACAAGAGCTGATTCAACGGGATTATCCTTTTCATCTTTGACAACTCCGCCTATATTAAGGTCTTGCAGACCGGAAGTGGTTTCCTGAGGTGTTCCCTTCTTCCCGCATCCTCTCGCACAAGAAAAAAGAAAAGATGAAGAGAGAAAAAGAGTTAATATAAACCCAAAAACATAAAAGCTCGTTTTGTCTTCTGCTCTCATCTGAAAATTACCTCCTCTTATTTGAGATGCTCTTACCCTCGCTTTTCTGGAGAGAAACCTCTCGTAAAAGAGATCTTCTCCCCACAAAAAAAAGAGGAAGTAAGAGCTTTAAAAAAATTAATACAGAAAAAAATCATTTTGTAAAAAATTACAAGATAAAAAGTTGAATACTCACGAACGATGAGAAAGAAAACCTTACTCTGTGCCTAACAGCAAAGTAGGATAATCCAAATTTTCAAAATAAATTTTCAATTATGGGAAGAAAAGTGATTTCATTTATATCACTTGTCATTCTTTCCTGTGCATCAATAGAGAAAACTACATACTATGATTTCAAAACCACAAAGCCCAAAATCTCCAAAGAAATCACAAAATCAGATATATCTGTCACAAAAAATATCACACCCGAATCTATATCTTTCCTGATCACAGAAGATATAACATGTGAGGAGAAAGAAAAAGGAGAAAAAATAAAATACCGTGTCACAAATAAAACTATGGATAAGTCCGGCTGGATCGCCGACTTTTTGCTCTCCTCTATCTTTGGAGGAATATCTTTCTTGGCTTTCAAAATACATAATGAAGGAAAAATTTTCGGAATAAGCAGGGGCGGAGGAACTGAATTTTCTAACATGAAAAATGAGCTCTTCATAACAGGTATAATATCTGGTAGTATTGGCGGAATTTTCGCTATTGATTTTGTTATCTCTCCCTTCCTTGCAATTGATACCTCAGAAGAAATAGAAAGAGAAAAATATGAAAGAGTTATCAGAGTATTAGAATGCGAGCAAAAACCACTTGATAATATTCCAGTTGAAATAAGCTTTGAAAAAGCTTCAATAACTTCAAATACCAAAAAAGGAGTAGTTAATGTAAATCCCCAGAAGGTCTCTGAGATTTTGAAGTCATCATCTCCTTCTGCATACCTCACTTTCAAATACGGTGGGGTGGAAAGAAAATTCCCCGTTGATTTCTCAATGCTTGCACCACCTTCACTAGCGATATTTGTTCCAGAGAAAATCACAATTTACCCAGGAGAAAACATTATTGACATCAAAATCAAAAACAAAGGAAAAGGAAAAGCAAAAAATGTCGCGCTGATATTAGAATCATGAAGAATTAGGTCTCAAAAAGAGGTTAGATTTAGGGGATATAAAACAAGGAGAAGAAAAAAAGATTTCAATTCCAGTTTTCCCTGAGGGAACTCAAAAAAAGATATTTCTCATCAAAGTATCAGCTAAGAAGGTATAAAAGGCACTAAAAATGGTGGCTGAGAAGTATTAAAAACAAAGAAGTTAAAAACAACATGTATGACCAGAAAAATTAAAACCTTATTCCATCATTACAACTCCTATGTTTATTTTCTCACCCGCAGGATACCCCCCATACTTCTTCATTTTCCCCAACTCCACCAGTTTATTTTTACATGTGGTACATTCGGGAATTTCTGAACTCAATGGACAGTTATCCTGAGAGATTTTATGATCCTTCAGTTCCATAGTACAGTCGCTCGGGGGGACCCCCGCTTTCCCTCATCTTTCTCAAACATATCACACATTCTTCCGGTAGTACTCTTGACTCAGGACTTGCAGGACAATAATCTTCTAATAGCCGGTCAATATTATATATTACCACTAAACCTTCGTCTATATCTAAACTACCACCAATATATAAAATGCTATCAACATACTTTACTATCAAAGATCTGGAACAAATCTTCTTGTGAGTTATAATTGCATTGTAATACGGAGGAGGAAGTTGAACAGGTTGATAAACAACAAGAGGACATACACCAGAATCAGGCTGTTGATATATAAAAAACATATATCCATTCCATTTAACAAATATGTTATCTCCTATCCTCCCCACATACCCGATAAGATTAAAGACTTTTGCCCAACAGAGATCTACAGAAACAATTGGCACTGTTGCCGAAAAGACAAAAACAATAATTGTTTGAGTTGCAAAATCAACATATTTTTCAAAATCGTCCGCACCATAACTTGTGTTCTTGCACAGTTCATTCAGCTCATCGGCAGAGTTTATAACATAATATGTGACCGACCAGTTAATACCGTTCAAATATCCCGAATATGTTCCCTTATATGGATACCCTGATTCTGTCTTAACACATTTCTGTAATTTACCGGGCATAGAACCTTCTCGTGAAACAAATACCGAAAAAGGTATATCCTCATCTGCTTCATCAATCATGCCATCTCCATCGTTGTCAAGGCAGTCGCAATATTCATCAGAGATTTTACTATCCTCTTTCCCCGAGGAATTCCCACTTCCATCTGAATACACTTTATTCTGAAATGATGGGGAATGGTCGTGTACAGGAGAGTTATCCTTTGCGCACAATGAAAACAGCAAAACAACAAAAAGAAAGAAAAAGATAAATTCCAACCCTTTCCTGCCACTCATTTCTGCTCCCCACCTATTTTCCTTGCCATATATAATTTAATCACTCACATTTTTCGTTGAAGTCAAGATTTTGTGACACTTTTTCTCTGTCTTTTATTTCTGCTCCTCAACCTTTCTTTTCGTATCGTAGTATATACTAGCAGGTTTGAAGGAGCAAAATAATCATCTTATCTTGAAATTCTTAGTATTGCTCTCAAAGCAACACAAATTCAAAATAACATGATATAAGTGTCAAAAGTTGGTAAATTAACTATAATTTCTTCAAGCATGACTCAGATAAATAGGGTAGAAACATCGATTTCTCTTCCTATTATGAGTTCTATATTTTTTTCTTGGGCTTTTTCACGGAGAAATTCAATCACTTCTTTTGTTGCAAACTCAACAGAGAAAAACTTCATAAATACCTTCTTCCCTGTTAATTTCTCTGCTGATTTCGCTGCTAACTCTAACTTTTCTATCTTCTTCTCCGCTTCTTCAATGCTTCTCAAACTCAAACTTGTTTCAGCAACAATCAAGGGATCATCGCAAAAAACATCAACTTCTTTGTAGCCATCAACGGGTAAATTCACATGAGTTCTTATATCTGCATCTATTCCTTTTTGTTTGAGTATGTATTTTATAACAAATGCGGTGTAGAACTCAAAACCAACACCTACTGCATACTTTAACTCTTGAAGGGCAACCATAAGCCATCTGATAACTCTCTGATTTTCTTCCCATTTTTTATTGTTCTCTTCCCATCTTTTATTGCTTTCTTCCCATCTTTTGTTATTCTCTTCCCATCTTCTATTGTTCTCCTCCCATCTCCTGTTGTTTTCTTCCCACCTTTTTTCGTTTTCTTTCCATCTTTCTTCTGATAGTTTTACGAACTCGTTGAAATCTCTTCTCAGCTGTCTTATTTCATCAATTATTTCCTTATATCCCAAAAGCCCCATGACTTCATATCTGAAGTCCTCATCTTTT
>Ga0105163_1001727_pt1 | contig 11103 bp, 10 predicted proteins | sample JNZ110809AmetaG_FD_81531 | JGI IMG/M metagenome (GOLD analysis project Ga0105163, IMG submission 81531) | Hot spring microbial communities from Jinze hot spring, China to study Microbial Dark Matter (Phase II) - JNZ 110809A | ecosystem: Environmental > Aquatic > Thermal springs > Hot (42-90C) >... | reverse complement strand
TCTATGGAGAGTTTGATCAGGAAAAGAGTTCAGTGCTTGGTGAAGCAGGGATCAATCTTGCCTTTGCTAAAGAATTTCAAGTCCTTGCCGGTTTGATTAGAAAGCCCTTTACCAAGGCTCAAATTAATAGCGGATATGCCTATCTTACTCCACAAGGGTATTGGTTAGATCCTCAAAATCCAAAAGTTATTCAAACTATTACTGAGCAGCTCAAATCTTCAGATGGCGGTCTTGTCTTTCATGGAGATCTTGCTGGTGGCATCCTGAATTATAGAATCGGTGTGTTTAATGAGGATAGAGATAATTTAAATAAAATATGGGATTATGTGGACGGCTGGATCCCTAGTTCTTTTGTTGGTAAAAAGGATGATAAGAAAAACTTTGAATGGGCTGCAAGGGTAGAGTTTCAGCCCTTAATGCTTGGCTTTAAGCCAGATTCTGCTGCAACCATTACGGGAAAATCTGCTGATACCTGGCTTGGCGCTAAGGATGTATTTATCATTGGTTTAGGTTACAACAAGGAGAAGCACACTCCAAAATTGAGAGATTTAGGTAACAAATCATTAGATCGCACTGGTTGGACTATTGATGCTACCTTTGAAAAGAAGTTTGGAACACTTGTGCCCAATCTACAAGCTGGTTACATTGCTATGGACGAAACCCATGGATACATTAAGTATGATCCTGTTACAGGTAATGAGGCTTTCAAAAAAGGTGATACAGATATTTGGTATATCCAAGGTCAACTACTTTATGATCAGGTTGTAGGCCTTGGAAAACCAGCTCTTGCTTTTAGGTATGAAAGAATTAAAGCTGATGGTGAATATTGGGATATGGTTGATGGTCAAACAATTCACAAAAAAGACCTTAAGGTCTCTACCTTTGGGCTTGCCCTCAATTACTATATCAAAGGGCAGGCAGCAAGGATTTCTCTTGGCTTTGACACAACCAAGTATGACGGCGCAGCAAAGGCCTCTTTGAAGGGTTATGGACCAAACCCTCCCTCAACTAAAAAAGAAGATCGCATTACCGATTGGTATCTCTATCTGCAGAGCCAGTTCTAAAGTGGTATAGTTAGAGCTAAAAAGGGGGCTTTAAGCCCCCTTTTTTTATTTTTAAATAATCCAAGATTAGATTCAAGCTTTTTCTCTTTGTAATTTGCTTAGCTTACTTACCCCTTTAAGGGTTCCTACCTGATTTACTCAACATAGCTCTAAGCTTCCTCAACTTTTTAAGCATTGTAACTGCTTTAGAAAGCCCTTTTTGAAAATAGCTTGGGCTGTGATAAAATTAGAGGCATGTTAAAAAGGCCCTATCTTTTAATACTTTCTGTAGTTTTGCTCATAGGGCTATTTATAATTTTCATAAAGAAAGATCTTGGCAAAGGACCTGTGGGCTTCCTTTTTAGGCCCTTTTGGAATATGGAAGCAACCATTGCCGAAGAAGTCAAGGCCTTTTTCTCCCGCTATCTCCACTTGGTCAAGGTTAAAGAAGAAAACGCTAAACTTAAAGAGAGACTTCTTTTATTAGAACAAGAACTTGCCTATTATAAGGAGAGAGAGGCCCTCTATCAAAGTCTTGAAAAGCTTTATAAACTCTCCACCGCTATTGAGTATCCCCAGGTGGTTTCAAGGGTTATTTACAAGGGTATAGATCCCTATGGGGATATTTTTATCATTGACAAGGGGGCAAAGGATGGGCTTATGCCTCAGATGCCAGTTTTAGCCTTAGCTGAAGGTGTAGGGGTAGCCCTTGTGGGGCAGGTTGTTGAGGTCTATCGCAATTTTAGTAAAGTGATCCTCCTTACAGATCCCTCCTTTGCCGCAGATGTGAAGCTTTTGAGAACTCAAGATAGGGCCATTTTGAGAGGGAAGGCTGAGCCTCAGGCAGCTTTAGAATTTCTCCCTCTTTATTCTCAAGCCAAGGCAGGTGACCTTGTAGTTACTTCGGGACAAGATCTTCTCTTTCCCCCAGGGCTCATGGTAGGAGAATTAAGGGCTTTGAAAAAAGATCCTCAAGGTCTCTTTCAGAGAGGTGAGGTAAGACCCTTGGTTGATTTTTATAACCTCAGCTATGTAGTGGTCTTGCTTAAAACCCCTGAGGTCTCTATGTAAGCTATGAACCCACCGCAGCTTTTCCTCAGATTTCTCCCTTTTTGGTTAGTCTTTCTCTTTCTTAAGGGGGTTCTTACAGGGCTTATTCCCCTATGGTATGTTGACCCAACTACAGCCCTCTCTCTTGCCTTTACGCTCATTTGGAAGTTTAATCTCTGGGCCCTTGTGGGTATGCTCCTCTTGGGACTAATCAGGGCCTTTGATGGGGTTTATCCTCTCCTCTTTTTTGCTTCCTATTACAGTGCCCTTTTGTGGCTGAGAAATTGGGGGAAGAGATACTTTAAGGAACAGTCTGCTTATTTCCCTTATCTTTTTTGGGCCTTGGCTATCCTTATCCTTGTTTTCTTAGAGCTTTTTCTCTTTTTTAATCGCTTGAGTCTCTATAGCTTAACCTATGATTTCCTCTTGCGTCTTCTCCTTAAATCGCTCTTCTATGCCCTATTTACCTTTCTGTTAACTATAGCCTTTTACCGCCTATTAAAAGTGATCTGGGATCATGAATCCTAAGGATTTGTGCAGGCCCAAGGAAAAGTGGGTAGGAAAGGAGAATATTAACCAGATCTGGGATAAAAGACTCTACTGGGCTAAGATTCTCCTCTTTATAGTCTTAGCTCTCCTCTGGCTAAGACTTTTTTATCTTCAGGTAATAAAACACTCTTACTATTTGAACAAGGCCAAGGCAAGATCCATAGCAAGCTATGTGATCAAGGCCCCCCGTGGAGAGATTATCACAGCAGATGGGGTAGTGGTTGCCACGAATAGGGCTATTTTCCAGCTCTATCTTGATCTGGAGAGCCTTATTAATGAAGAGGAGACTTTGAAAAAATTGAGCCTCCTTTTAAAGGAGGATTATGGGCTTCTCAAAGAGAAATATTATCTTGCTAAAAAGGCCTCCTTTGGAAGGGTTCTCCTAAAGAGAAATCTCTCCTGGGACCAGGTTGCCAGAATCTTGGTTAGGCAGTACTACTTACCTGGGGTAATTGTAGAGGTTGAGGCAGAGAGATATTACCCCTATGGGGAGGCCTATTTTCATCTCCTTGGCTATGTTGCAAGGATAAGTAAGGAGGAATATGAGGCCCTAAAGGATAAAAATTACTCTCCTGAGGACCTCATTGGGAAAAAGGGCTTGGAAAAGCTCTACGAGCCCTATTTAAAGGGGGTGAACGGTCGCATTGAGACGGAAAGAGATGCCCAGGGCAGGCTTGGCAAAGTGGTTGGGCGCTCAGACCCTGTAGCTGGGAATGATTTGATTCTCACGGTGAGACACGACCTTCAGATGAGGGCCTATGAACTCTTGAAGGAGAAAAGAGGAGCCATAGTTGCCCTATCGCCCCAAAATGGGGCTATTCTTGCTTGGGTTAGTGCACCTTCTATTGATCCTAATAAATTTATCTATGGCTTTGAAGAAGGGGAATGGGAAAAGATTGTTAATGACCCTCGGAAGCCCCTTTTGAATAAGGCTATTCAGCCCTATCCTCCAGGGTCCACCTATAAATTGATTACCGCCCTTGCAGGGCTAAGGGCAGGTATTATTAAAGGCCTTAACTGGACGGTCTCTTGCCCTGGTTATTTTCCCTTTGGAAATCATATCTTTCGTTGCTGGGAGAGACGTGGCCATGGAGGGGTAAATTTAATTAGAGCTATAGCTGTTTCTTGTGACGTCTTCTTTTACACCGTGGGCGCAAGGATAGATATTGATCTATTAGCTTCAGTCTCAAGAGAATTTGGCCTTGGTAGGACCTCTGGGCTTGGCTTTTCTGACGAAAAGGCAGGGCTTGTTCCTGACAAGGCCTGGAAGAAAAAGCGCTATGGCTCAGCCTGGAGTCAAGGAGAGACTGTGGTGGTAGCCATTGGGCAGGGCTATATTCTAACTACTCCTCTACAGATGGCCAGGGCCTATACTATTTTTGCCAATGGTGGACACCTTTATAGACCCTTTGTAGTGGCTGAGGTCAAGAGGAAGGATGGAAGCTCCATTTTTAAGGCTAATCCTGAGTTTGAGGGTAAAGTAAGTATATCTGCTGAACATTTGGAATGGCTTCGCACAGGCCTTAAAGAGGTAGTGGAGTCTGGAACAGGGAAGGCTGCTAAAGTCCCTGGTATCACCGTGTGGGGAAAGACGGGGACTGCTCAAGTTGTAGCCTTACAAAAAAAGACCAGACATTTAGAACATCATGCCTGGTTTGTGAGTTATGCAGGAAACTCTACCCCTGAGATTGTCTCTGCCGTACTTGTTGAGCACGGGGGTGGAGGAGGGGCTGTAGCTGCCCCTATAGCAGGAGAACTCTATCGTGCCTTTTACAAGCTCCCATCTTTGATGAAAAAGATCCCAGAAGAAAAGCCCGAGGAAACACCCTCGGAACTCACGGAGGGAATAATCAATGGAAATTTTACTTCGAACTAAGGTTTTTATTAAGGAGAACAGCTTAGCCCTTTTGTCCCTTTTTACCCTTACAGGGATTAATATCCTTAATCAGTTAGGAATGGGAGAGACAGGGGCCTATTTTTGGAAAAATATATTGTGGAATTTCACAGGGTTAGTTATATTTTTTTTAATATTATATAAATTTGATTATCGCCGTATCTCTTTGGAGCTTGTTTGGGTGATCTATGGTGCTCTTTTATTGTTGATGATAATTCTTGCCCTTTTTAAGAAGCGCTGGCTTGTTCTCGGGCCCTTGAGTATTCAGCCCTCAGAATTTTTGAAGATCGTTCTCCTCTATTTGATTAGTCTCATAGTCTCCAAAAAGAAAGAGTTTAAATTATCTAATGGTGAGGGCATTTTTTTACTACTAACTATTTCCATACCTCTTATATTTCTCTTTCCCGTGGATTTAGATTATTCTGGGATAATTTTTCTCATGTTTTTTGTCTTTCTCTTATTTCTTGGGTTTCCTAAGAGACTTTTTATATTCATGGGCATCATAGGACTGATCTTTCTCATAGTTCTTTTCCCCCTTGCCTGGAACAAACTGAAACCTCATCAAAAGGGTAGGATTTATGGATATCTTGATCCAGAAAAATATTCCAAGACCTGGGGATATCAAATCAATCAGTCTCTTATTGCTATAGGTTCAGGTGGGATAGTGGGACAGGGTTTGCAGAAGGGCTGGTCTACAAGACTCAATTATCTTCCTGCCAAGAATACAGACCTTGCCTTCTCTGTCTGGGCTGAGGCTTTTGGGCTTTTGGGTGCAACCCTATTTCTTGTGGTTTATGGGTATCTCCTTTACTGGGGGCTTAATGTCTCTCGAAAGGCAAAAGATCTCTTAGGAAAGAGCCTAAGCCTTGGAATAGTGCTTATTCTTTTGTTTCAACTCATTTTTAACCTGGGAGGGGCATCAGGGTTACTGCCCATGACCAGTATCCCTCAACCCTTTCTCAGTTATGGTGGATCTATAACTATTTCTACCTATCTTTTGTTATCACTTTTATTTAATATAGCCTTTAGGAAAGATTTTTTTAAATAACTTTTAATTTTGGCTTTAAGTAGGGCTTGACTTTGAGGAAAAATTTAATAACTTCAAAGCTTTAAGAAGTTTTAGCAAACACTGAGGAGAGGTACAGTCATGCTAAAATTTGACATCACCTTATTAGTTCAGATAATTGAGGCTTTGATTTTAGCTATGATTTTGAATATTCTTTTAATTAAGCCAGTGATGAATCATATTGAGGAGAGGAAAAGGCAATTTAAGGGTTTAGAAGGTGAAGTGGAAGATCTTTTAAGGCAAGTAGAGGAGGGTTTGAAGAATTATCAGGAAGCTTTAGCTGCAGCAAGGGCTGAGGGAGCGCAAAAAAGGGAGGCTTTGAAAGAGGAGGCTCGAAAGATAGAGAAGGAAGTGTTGGCCAAAGTAGCCAAGGAAATGGAGGCCCAAAAGAGGGAGTGGGAGGCGCAATTTAGGCGAGATTTCTCTCAACTCAGAGAGGCTGTGCTTGCCCAAAGGGAGTATTTTGCTAATTTAATTGTGGAAAAACTTCTTGGGAGGAAGGCATGACAGATGGAGCCCATGGCGTCACTGCCTCGCAGATCAAGAATCTTATATGGTGGACTGTTAATTTTATAGCTCTCCTTATTATACTCTATAAGCTTTTGAAAAAACCCATAGTTAATTTTTTTGTGAATAGGCAAGAGGCTTTGAAAAGGGAATATGAAGAGCTTTTAGCTAAGAAAAAGGAAGCCGAAGCCAAATATTTAGAGTTACAAGAAAAGGTAAAAAATCTCAAGGCTGAGGCAGAGGCTATTTATCAAAACTATGTTGAGCAAGGGATGAAAGAGAAGGAAAGGATTCTTGAGGAGGCTCGTAAGCAGGCTGAGCGCATTAAGGAGCAGGCTCAACTTTATATGGCCCAGGAAATGGAGAAGGCAAAAGAGGCCTTGCGTATAGAGCTTGCGGAGGAGGCCGTAAAGCTTGCTGGAGAAATACTTAAGAACAGGATCACTATTGAAGACCAGAGAATGCTTTTTAAAGAGTTTGTAGAAAATATCAAAGGGAGGATTGCAAATTGAGAGCCTTAGCCACAGCCTTAAAGTATGCTAAGGGGTTATTTATAGCAGGAAAGGAGCTAAACAAGGTTAAAGAATTTGGAGAAGATTTAGCCAGAGTTCAAGAGGGGTTAAGGGCTTATCCAGAAATTATTAATGTCTTGCAGAGCCCAATTTATCCTCCAGATGTCAAGATGGAAATCTTACGGGAAATACTAACTTATTTTAAAGTAGATCCAGAGGTAGAGAAGTTTTTACAACTGCTGGTGGAGAGAAGAAGGATTCAGTTGCTTTCAGATATTGTGTCCATGTATCAGGCTTTGCTTGATGAAGAGCTTGGGATAGCCAGAGGGGAAGTGGTGACTGCCTATGAGATAAGTGATGAGGAAAAGAAGAGCCTTGAGGAGGCTTTAAAGGCCCTTTTAAAGAAAGAGGTGTATTTGGAGGCTAAGATAGACCCTGAAATTATTGGTGGTGTCAAGGTCAAGATAGGTGACTATGTCTGGGATGGGACTTTGAAAACTCAGCTTGAAAAATTTAAAGAAATTATTAAAAAGGGGGTATAGCTTATGGAAGCTATTAAAGCTCAAGAATTAAGCGATCTTATTAAGAAGAGAATAGAGGAGTTTGAAAAGAAGATAAATCTTGAGGAAATGGGAGTAGTTATTTCTGTTGCCGATGGTATTGCCCGTGTTTTTGGTTTGAGGAATTGCGAGTATATGGAGCTTATAGAGTTTCCTGAGAGTGGAGAGGTTGGTATTGCCCTCAACCTTGAGTTTGATAATGTAGGTATCCCTGTGATGGGGGACTATTCTAAGATAAAAGAGGGTGACATAGCAAAGAGAACAGGGCAGGTGGCCTCAGTCCCTGTTGGGGAGGCAGTTATTGGTAGAGTTATAGATCCTGTGGGTAGGCCTCTTGATGGTAAAGGACCTATTGAAGCAAAGGAATTTAGAAGGATAGAATTGAAAGCTCCTGGAATTATTAGTAGAAAGCCAGTACATGAGCCAATGTATACTGGTATAAAAGCTATTGATGCGATGACACCAATTGGTAGAGGTCAAAGGGAGCTAATCCTTGGGGATAGACAGACTGGGAAAACAGCTATTGCCATAGATGCCATACTTGCTCAGAAAAATACTGATGTCTATTGTATTTACTGTGCTATTGGACAAAAGAAGTCTACAGTGGCTCAAATTATTGAAACTCTTCGTAGATATGGAGCGATGGAATACACCACTGTGGTAGCGGCCTGTGCCTCAGACTCAGCAGCTTTACAGTGGATAGCTCCTTATTCAGCCTGTGCCATTGGGGAGTATTTCCGCGACACAGGAAGGCATGCCTTAGTGATTTACGATGACCTTTCTAAGCAGGCAGCTGAGTATCGTGAAATTTCCTTACTTTTAAGGAGACCACCAGGTCGTGAGGCTTATCCTGGAGACGTCTTCTATAATCATTCTCGTTTGCTTGAGAGGGCAGCAAAGCTTGATGACAAGTATGGTGGAGGTTCTCTTACGGCCCTTCCGATTATAGAGACTTTGCAGGGAGATGTTTCAGCCTATATTCCTACCAATGTTATTTCCATTACTGACGGACAGATCTATCTTGAACCAGGTCTTTTCTTTGCAGGAATCAGACCAGCCATTAATGTGGGATTATCTGTTTCTCGAGTAGGGGGAGCTGCTCAGATTAAGGCTATGAGGCAAGTTGCTGGAAGACTTAGGCTTGAGCTTGCTCAGTATAGAGAACTTGCAGCTTTTGCTCAGTTTGGTTCTGAGCTTGATAAGGCTACGCAGAGGGTTCTTCACAGGGGAGCAAGGCTTGTGGAGATCTTGAAACAACCGCAGTATCAGCCTCTTCCAGTGGAAAAGCAGGTCTGCATTCTCTTTGCTGGGACGAGAGGTTTTCTTGACGAGATGCCACTTGATGTCTTGGCCCAATACGAGAGGGAGCTTTATGACTTTATTGAAAGAAAATATCCTGAGATCTATAGAGAAATAAGAGAGAAAAAGGAGATTTCACCAGAGCTTGAAGAAAAGATGAAGAGTGTTTTTAGGGAGTTTAATGAGGAGTTTAAGAAGGCCAACAATATTGAACCAGTTCCTGTGCCATAGTAGGGGGAGCTAAGAGATGCCAAGTTTAAGAGACCTACGCAAAAAAATTGATGCTATAAGAAAGATTGGTCAAATTACCAAGGCCATGAATATGGTGGCCTCAGCCAAACTGAGGTCTTTGCAGGGCCGCCTTGAAGGGTTTAGGCCTTATCGCCAAAAGTTTGAAGAGGTGCTCTCCCAACTTTTAAGTTCGCCAAGTTTGAATAAGGGGCGGATTCCCTATCTTAAGGTTAGAGAGCCGATTAAAAAGGTGGGGCTAATTCTAATTACGGCGGACAGAGGGCTTTGTGGAGCTTTCAATAGTAATCTAATTAGAGAAGCTGAGCAGCTGATTAAAAAATTTCAGGGTGAGGGAAAGGGTGTAGAATTAATACTTGTGGGAAGGAAAGGGATAAGTTATTTCAGAAAAAAGTTGCCTGTTAGGGAAGTCTTTGGTGATGTAATGAGCCGAGTGCTCATGCAGGATGCGCGTAGGATCTCCCGTTCAGCTATCACTGCCTTTTTAGAAGGTGAGTGGGACGAAGTCTATATTATTTATGGATGTTTTATTAATTTGATAAGACAGGTCCCCAAGGTTGAGAGATTTTTACCCCTCGCGTTTGAAATGAAGGAAACTAAGCCTCAAGCATCATACATGTATGAGCCCGATGAGGAAGAGCTTTTGCCGCAGATCTTGCCACAATATTTGAATACCCTTGTCTTTTCTGCTATGCTTGAGACGGCGGTGAGTGAACAGGCAGCCAGGATGACCGCTATGGATAATGCGAACCGTGCCTGTTCGGATATGGTCAAACAATTAACCCTCTATTATAATAAAGTTAGACAGGCAAGCATCACCAAGGAGCTTATGGATATTGTAGGTGGTGCTGAAGCCATAAAAGGATAAAGACAAAGGAGGTAACACTTATGGCTGAGGAAAGGGTTATAGGAAAGATCGTGCAAATCATGGGAACGGTCGTTGATGTGGAGTTTCCTCCAGGAAAAGTTCCCAAGGTCCTTGATGCTTTAAGAGTAACCAATCCTATGATTGATGATAGAGAGTGGAACCTCGTGCTTGAAGTGGCCCAACAGCTTGGAGACAATGTGGTCAGATGTGTGGCCATGGACTATACTGACGGGCTTAGGAGAGGTCAGGAGGTCTTAGCTACAGGTGGCCCCCTTATGGTGCCAGTTGGTAAAGCAACTCTTGGGAGAATTATCAACGCTGTGGGAGACCCAGTGGATGAGGCAGGACCTATCAATAGTGATAAGTTTTATCCCATATTTAGGCCTGCTCCCTCGCTTACAGAGCTTGATGTGCAAATTAAGGTTTTAGAAACTGGTATCAAGGTCTTTGACTTACTCATCCCCTTCCCCCGTGGTGGTAAGATGGGTACCTTCGGTGGGGCAGGAGTGGGAAAGACAGTGGTTATGATGGAGATGATTCATAATATTGCTATGGAGCACGGAGGAATCTCAGTTTTTTGTGGTGCAGGGGAGAGGACCCGTGAGGGTAATGAGCTTTATCTGGAGATGAAGAAATCAGGCGTTATAGATAAGGCAGCTCTGGTCTATGGTCAGATGAATGAGACACCTGGGCACAGGGCACGGGTTGCGCATACAGCCGTTGCTTTAGCTGAATATTTTAGAGATGAAGAAGGTCAAGATGTGCTTCTCTTTATTGATAATATTTATAGATTTACTCAGGCAAACCAAGAAGTGTCCGCCCTTCTTGGAAGGATGCCCTCTGCCGTGGGATATCAGCCCACTTTGGCTACCGACATAGGTGCTCTTCAGGAAAGAATTTGTTCCACCACCAGGGGTTCTATTACTTCAGTGCAATGTGTTTACGTGCCAGCTGACGACTTGACAGACCCAGCTCCAGCTACAACCTTTGCTCACCTTGATGGAACGGTGGTTCTCTCTCGCCAAATTGCTGAGCTTGGTATCTATCCAGCTGTGGATCCCCTTGATTCTCAGTCAAGAATTCTTGATCCTAATGTGGTGGGCTGGGAGCATTATAGTGTGGCCCGTCAGGTGCAACAGGTCCTTCAGAGATATAAAGATCTACAGGATATCATTGCCATTCTTGGTGTGGAAGAGCTCTCAGAGGAAGACAAAATTATTGTGGCTCGTGCCAGAAAGATTCAGAGATTTCTCTCACAACCCTTCCATGTGGCTGAGGCATTTACAGGGCTACCTGGTAGATATGTCAAGCTTGAGGATACTATCAGGGGCTTTAAGGAGATATTGGAAGGAAAACATGATGATCTTCCTGAGCAGGCATTCTACATGGTGGGAACCATCGAAGAGGCTGTGGAGAAGGCAAAGAAGTTGCTTGAGGCTTAAGGAGGCAGTTTATGGCCAGAATTTTGCTTGAGGTCATCACTCCTGAGAGGGTGGTGGTTAGTGA
>Ga0105163_1001724_pt1 | contig 11109 bp, 15 predicted proteins | sample JNZ110809AmetaG_FD_81531 | JGI IMG/M metagenome (GOLD analysis project Ga0105163, IMG submission 81531) | Hot spring microbial communities from Jinze hot spring, China to study Microbial Dark Matter (Phase II) - JNZ 110809A | ecosystem: Environmental > Aquatic > Thermal springs > Hot (42-90C) >... | reverse complement strand
CTTTATTGGTTCAAACTCAAACCTTGTATACTCTCTTTTAAGAGCAGGAAAATCATAAATTGAAAATTCTATTATTAGCTAAAGGTGCAACAGCATCAAACCCTTTTTCTCTTAGCTCAGAAGCAAATTCTTCTGTATGATCACCATGAACACAGAAAACTTTCTCAGGATTAAGCTTCTCTATGAACTCGAACAGCTCACTCCTTCCAGCATGAGCACTGAAGTCAAGCCTTTTAACAAACATCTTCACTTCTAAGTCTAAATCTTTTGTTATTAGTCTTCCAGTCTCAAGCAAAATCTTGCCAGGCGTATCTTCAAGCTGCCATCCTGTTAAAACCAAGCTAGACCTTCTGTCAGCATAAAGTTTCTTGAGGTACCAAATTACTGGGCCACCAGTAAGCATGCCGCTTGTCGTCAAGATTACACTTGGTCTCTTTAAAGCTCTCTTTCTTGATCTTTCTGAACCAACATACTCTACCCTCTTCAAAGCTTTGTCTAAGCTTTCAGGCTCTTTCAACAAGCTCTTATGCTGATTTATTATTGTTGTGGCTTTCTTTGCCATTCCATCCAAATAAACAGGATAATCTATTCCATGCTTGTCCAGGATCAACAAAATTTCTTGAAGCCTGCCAACGGCAAAACCAGCTATCAAGCAATGACCATCTACTGCTAAAGTTTCATCTATTATTTTCACCAGCTCTTTCTCTTGCTCTTTCCTGTTTGCGTGCTCTCTGTCAGAGTAAGTCGATTCTGTTATCAAGTAATCTATTTTGGGCAAGTCTAAGTCAGCTTTTTTGAGAAGTCTTGTGTCTGTTGTCTTGAGATCGCCCGTGTAAAGAAGGTTTTTGTTACCGAAGCTTAAAAGGATCATAGCACTGCCGGGAATATGACCAGCATCGAAAAATTCAAATTTTGTAGAGTGAAGCTTAAACTGCTTTCTATAGGGAATCAAAACAAAGTTTTTCATGGTTTGCTCGACATCTTTCTTCTTAAAAGGTAAGCTTACGCCTTCTTCATGGCTTATTTTCAGAGAATCTAAAAGCAAAAGCTCCGTTAATGGCTTAGTGACATTTATTGAATAAATTGGGCAGCCTTGACTGTTTGCAGCAAAAATCCCTATTCCCCCACTGTGATCAAGATGGGCATGAGAAAGCAAAATTGCGTCTGGCTTTCCCTGAATTGGAATTGGAAATTGTGGAGGAACTTCTCTAATTTTTGTCCCATAGTCGAGCAAAATTTTTTCTGTGCCGGTGTCAACCAAAATTCCAGAAGCTCCTACTGTTTGCATCGCACCGAGAAAGCTGAGCTGAATCATAAAACCTTCTTTATTTTTTGGTTTTTCTCTATTTATTTTTTCCGAGTTTAGTTGAATATTAGCAAATCCTTCTTTAACCATTATTCAACTAAGAGTGGAATTGAAAGAAAAATGTCATAGCTTAAGATTGGCCGAATTGCTCAATATCTTGAAGAAAAATCTTAAAGGTATTTTACCCAAAAAGAGACTACATAAGAATTGTTGAAAGGGACTACAACTGATTTTTTAACAAAGAAATTTAACTTTAAAAATTCACTATTGGTATTATGGATTTAGAAGAAAGATTTCAGCTTGTTAAAAGCGTGGGGGAAGAAATAATCACAGAAGAAGAATTGAAAGATCTTCTTGCTTCAAAAGAACACCCAATAGCTTACGATGGTTTTGAACCTTCAGGCCTAGCTCACATAGCCTTTGGAATTTTCAGGCCCATGCTTATAGAAGATTTGCTAAAAGCTGGAATCCACTTCAAGCTTTATTTGGCAGATTATTTTGCTTGGATAAACAACAAGCTTGGTGGCGACCTAGAAAAAATAAGGCTTGCAGGCGAATATTTCATAGAGGTCTGGAAAGCTGCAGGCATAGACACAAAAAAAGTTGAGTTTGTTTGGGCTAGCGATCTGGCGAGCAGAAAAGAATACTGGAAAAAAGTTATTCTGATTGCGAAACACACTACCATAAACAGAGCTAATAGGGCCTTAACTATAATGGGAAGGAAAGCCGGCGAGCTTAAAGAAGTTGCCCAATATTTTTATCCTATGATGCAAGTTGCTGATATTTTTGAGTTAGGAGTTGATATTTGTCAGCTTGGTTTAGATCAAAGAAGAGCAAACATGCTAGCTCGCGAGCTTGGGCCAAAACTTGGATGGTGGAAGCCTGTTGTGGTAAGTCATCATATGCTAATAGGTTTGGAAGGGGTAAAACAACCTGAAGGTTTTGATGAAAATAAGGTTATAGACATAGCGATAAGCTCAAAAATGAGCAAGAGTAAGCCTTCAAGTGCTATTTTCATGCACGATAGTAGAGAAGAAATTTTCAAGAAAATTAAAAATGCTTATTGCCCTGAGAGAGTAGTAGAGAACAATCCAATTTTAGATTACACAAAACATCTTATCTTCAGAAAATTCAAGAGCTTGAAAGTTGAAAGACCAATAAAATTTGGTGGAACTGTAGAGTTCAAATCTTACGAAGAAGTGGAGAAAGCTTTCAAGGAAGGAGAGCTTCACCCCCTAGACTTGAAAAATGCAGTTGCCGACTATCTGGACCAAATGATAAAGCCTGTGAGAGAGCATTTTGAAAAAAACTCGAAAGCAAGAGAACTTCTCGAAATCATGAAAGAAGCCAAGATCACTAGATAGATTTTTTTCTTTTCTTGCGAATTATGAAAACAAGAGAACCGGTAGCTAAGATTGCAAGAGTTACAAAAATCAATTCTATTTCAAAATATCCTAACAAAGCCATGCAAGATATAGTGCCAAAAAAAGCCGTGAGCGGGAACTTTCCTATGTTGAGTGGGGCTAAGAATTTTCTCTTTATATCTGGTCTCATGAATCTAAGATGAATTAAAGAGAGATTAGCTGCTATGAAAGCAAGTAAAGAACCCAAGCTTGTTAGTTTGGCAACTTTTTCAATATCGCGCAAAAAAACAAAAACTATCGCTAAAGTAGTTACCAAAAAAATTGCTATATATGGTGTTTTTCTATTTGGATGTATCCTGGACAAAATTTTTGGAAGAGAATTTTCTCTTGCCATACCATAAATAATTCTAGAAGCAGAAAGCATAAGACCAAGAGAAGTGTCTGCAGTTGTTAAAAGAGCTGCTAATGAAATGAAAATAAATGCTTTATCACCCAAAACTTTAGATGCTGCTAAAGCCAAAGGTGCTGATGAGCGAAAAAGCTCTTCCCAACCAACAAGGTTGAGAACAGAAATCGAAACCAAAACGTAAATCACAGTTGTTATAATCACAGAAAGAATTAAAGCTAGAGGAATTATTTTTGTTGGGTTTTTTGTTTCTTCTGCCAAATTTACAACATCTTCAAATCCCAAGTAAGCGAAAAAAACCAAGGCTGCTGCTGAGAAAACTCCTGTCAAGCTAGGTGCTTCAAAAAATTTTTTAAAGTTGATTGGAGAAACAAAAAACCCAGAGAAAATGATTAAGATCAAGCTGAACAAAACTAGTGAAGAAGTTGTGATGAAGAATCTAGAACTTTCTTTTATTCCCGCGAAATTCAAGAAAGAAAGAACAAGAATTAGAAAGATTGAAACAACTATTCTCGCAAAAGAGCCTTCTATTTCGAAAAGTTTTATGAAATAACCTGAAAAACCAAGAGAAACTGCAGCTGTTCCAGAAATAAGAGCAAATATCAAAAGCCAGCCTATCAAAAAAGCCCAAAAATCGCTACCATAAGCTTTTTTCACGTAAACAAAAACAGCCCCTGCCTTTGGATACATGGCAGAAAGTTCAGCATAAGTTAGGCCTGTGAAAATTGCAACGAAAGCTCCGATTAAGAAAGAAATCCATGCAGAATTTCCTGCTAATCCTGCAACTTCTCCGATCAAAGCAAAAATTCCAGCTCCAATTATTACACCTATTCCATAAAAAGTTGTCTCAAGTAGACCAAGTTCTCTTTTAAGTTTCATAAATATATTTAAGCTCTAAAAGTTAAGAAAAGTTTTGGGGCAATGAATGAGATTAGCAGTAATCGACATGGAAGGTGTGCTCCTTGATGGTGAATATTTACCAGAACTTTCAAAAATCATAGGAAAAGAAAAAGAGGTTTGGGATATAACGCTAAAGGGAATAAGAGGAGAGATAAATTGGGAAGAAGGATTAAAACAGAGAGTCGAGCTTTTGAAAGGAGTAAAATATGAAGATGCTTTAAAAATTGCAAAGAAAATTCCACTCATGAAAAATGCAAAAAAATTCTGTAAAAGGCTTAAAGAACTTGGATTTAAGATTGTTATGCTGACAGGCGGCTTCACGATTGTTGCTGAGAGGATCAAGAAAAAGTTGGGTCTAGACTACATCATCTCAAATGAATTAATTTTTAAAGATGGAAAACTAGTAGGAGTAAAACTTAATGTTACCGATAAGGCGAAAGCTTTTTTTGAGCATTTTGGAAAGGTTGATGGAGAAATTGTGGCAATAGTTGATGGTGCTAATGATCTAGAACTATTCAAAATTGCTAAATTTAGGATAGCTTTTAATGCTCAACCAATAGTTAAAAAACAAGCTGATTTCGTTGTGGATGGAAAAGATCTTGCAGACCTAATCCCGGTAATAGAAAAATTATTTGTAAGCCAAAAACAATAAATTAGGGAGGAAAATGCTAGATATAAAACTAATAAGAGAACATCCAGACTTTGTAAGAGAAAATTTGAAAAAAAGAGAAGATCAAGAGAAACTAAAGCTTTTAGAAGAAGTTATAGTTTTGGATAAAAAATGGAGAGAGCTACAAACCCAAATAAACAAACTCAGACAAAAGAGAAACGAGTTAAGCCGAGAAATAGCTTTGAAGAAAAAAGAAGGAAAAGATATAGATCAACTTATAATGGAAGCAGAAAAAATTCCAGATGAAATAAAAAAATTGGAAGAAACAGCAAGAGAATTACAACAGAAATTGAGAAATGGTTTGTTAAGACTGCCAAACCTTTTGCATGAGAGTGTACCTTATGGTAAGAACGAAAATGATAATGTTGAGATAAGAAGATGGGGTTCTCCACCAAAGTTTGATTTCAAACCTAAAGATCATTTAGAAATATTAAAAAATTTGGGACTGATTGAACAAGAAAGAGCGGCAAAAGTTGCTGGTGCAGGATTCTTTTATCTGAAGGAAGAACTTGTTCTTCTCGATTTGGCAATACAAAGATTTGCCATAGATTTTCTGAGAAAAAGAGGATTTATCCTTGTTGAGCCACCTTTTATGATAAACAGGAAAGCTTATGAAGGAATGATAGACCCTAGTGACTTTGAAACAGTGACTTATAAAATTGAAGGCGAGCCTCTTTACTTGATAGCAACAGCTGAACATCCTCTAGGAGCTATGTTTATGGGAGAAGTTTTCGATAAAAAAGATTTACCGCTTAAACTTTGTGGAATTTCACCTTGTTTCAGAAAAGAAATTGGAACTCATGGAAAATACACTAAAGGTTTATTCAGGATGCATCAATTCAACAAAATAGAGCAATTTGTTTTTTGTTTACCGGAACAATCTTGGAAAATTCACGAAGAGTTGCAAAAGAATTCTGAAGAGCTTTACCAGCAGCTTGGCTTGCATTATCGTGTTGTTAATGTTTGTAGTGGTGAAATAGGTACAGTAGCTGCTAAAAAGTATGATATTGAATGTTGGATGGCAGATGGTAAATTCAGGGAAACAGGCTCAAATTCTAATTGCACAGATTATCAGGCCCGCAGACTTAACATTAGATACAGAGAAGGTCCTGGAAAGCCGCCAGCCGGCTTTGTACACACTTTGAACAATACAGCATTGGCAACAAGTAGAACGATGATAGCCATAATTGAGCAATTCCAACAAAAAGATGGAAGCGTGATAATTCCAAAGGTTTTAAGGCCTTATATGAATGGAATTGAAAAACTAGAGAGAAAATGAATGAAAAAAGAGTAAGAGGCGAGCTGAGAATTCAAACTTTGGAATATGGGGAAGAAAGTGTGATGAAGAAAAAATTGAAAATTTTTCTAGGTGTGAAATCAATTTTAAAGGCGATGAAATAAAAAATTAGAAAAATGAGATTAAAGATAAAAATTTAAAAAAATAAAAAATTGAATTTTTCTTAACAATGTTATGCGGCGAGAAATTTACAAGCTTTTTGATAAAACTCTTGAAAGATTAGACAGGGCATACATAGATAGTGAATTGAGAAAATTTAAAAATAGTAGAGCTATATTAGCGGTAGATACGAACATAGTTCTTGATGTATTAGAGAATAGGAAATATGAAGGAAAAAAATTTAATAGTTTTTTTGATAGCAAGTTAATAACAATTTATGAGGTAATTTTGAAAGAATGTTTGCGTTTCACTGTAGATATTGATGGCGAAATAATTGAAAGCAAATATGAAAGCCTGATGAATCTTTTGAATAAAGAAAATGTGAGAATTGTAAAAAAACCTTGTGAAGATTGGAAAAAGCTCATTGAAGAATGTAGTTCTTATGATGATAAAGAACTTCTCATACAAACCTTAGAAAAAAATATTGAGCTTCCAGACATTCAATTCTTTTCGCAAGCCATATACGAGATGTTAACAATTATCACAAGAGATAGTGGGATAAAGATGATAGCTAAGCTGTATAATATTCCTCTCACACCCAATAAAAAATCAACTCCTACTAATAATTGGAGAGAATTTTTAGCCAACCAAAGAAAATAAAAAGAAAATTCCATCACCAAAAACCAAAGTGAAAATTAAAGCTAGAGGAAAAGTGGGTGCAAATCTCACACCTTCCTTAATCCAAACAAATTTTTTTCTCGATTTCCTGATTTTCTTTAGCTCTTTTTCTGTTATTCCTTCCCAAAGCTTACTTTCGAGCAAGACATCCCCAACCTTAAGCTTGGAAACAGGAATTCTTTTCTTGAAAGCAACTTCTTCTACAGCTTTTGTGAAGATCCACAATAAAAACAGACTACAACACAAAAAAGAGATTAAAACAGAATTTGAAAAAATGGAATAAAAATCTGGAGATAGACCGAAAAAGTTAAATAGAAAGATGTTTGTCAAAGAAAACAGAAAAATTAAAACCACAAGCGAAATTAGTAAAAACTTGTAATTAGATTTGATGTTTTCGAAGAATTCAGAAAATATTTTTCTATTCAAAATTGCCAAGACAAAGGCATACAAGACCATATAAGCTGCACCAACTATAAACACATTCAAAAGATAGCTTACTGCAAATGGAAAGTAAAGATTTTTTGTCAAAGATGAAATGAAAGGAGAGAAAAAGCCTACAGCAGCCAAAACTTTTGCATCACCTCCTCCCCATTGCCCTAAGCGATACATGAAAAAACCGAAAGCGAGAAGAAAAAGTCCATAGAGTAAACTTTCGATTAAAGGAGTAAAGTTAAAGTCGAGTAAACTTTTAACACAAGCTAAAAGTAAAGCCAAAGCTATCATGGTATGTGGAATTTCGTCTGGAATTTCTGTTGGTGTTATTTTTAAATCAAAAGCCGCGGCTAAAAAAGAGCCAAGGAAGGCAATCAAGAAAGCTAATAATTCAAGCATAAGATTTATTTCCACTTACTTAGATTTAAGCCTTAAAGTAAAGAATTTAAACTTAGTTTTCATTATCACCAATTAAGAGAAAAGTGAAGAAAGAAGAATACGCACTTTACTCACTACCTTGGCTAGGAACGATAAAATGCGCAGAAGATTTAGGAAGAAGAATAAATTTTCTAGAAAATTTAGAGGAGATACAAAAAAATCTTCCAGAAGAAGCTAGAGACAAATTAGAATATCTCTTGAAAAAGAGCATACCTCAAGTAAGGAATTATACCATAATTTTAATTGGGAAACTACTTTTTTCTTTTATTTCGTTTCCGATTCTTCCCACGTATTTTGCATCAGAAATGTTATCAATTTCTGTTGGATTATATTTAGGGATGAGCAAGAAAAAATCTCAAGAAGAAGAAATGCTCGAGTTGCTGGAATATTTTAAAGATTAGGAATATTTTTTAAAGCCCATTTTGCTTGCTTCCTCTCTAAAACACTGTCTACAGTAATAAAGTCCATATTTTCTTATTATTCCGATACCAGCTCTTCCACATTTCCTACAAACTCTTGTTCCTCTTCCAAATTTCTTAGGCATTCAACCACCTAAGTTTCCAAGAATTTCTACAACATCTCTAAAACCCAAAACTTCCATCTCAACCAAATTTTCAAAAACTCTTGTATAGACTTTTTCAAAATCTTTTTCAATTTCAGCCTTTCTCAAAATAGCTCCACTCATCTTCAAGAGCAATTCATCATCTATTCCACAAAAAATTTTTTCATTCAATTATCTCAACCCCAAACTTATTTTTCACCCATTCCATTGCTTCTTTTTTATTAATTCTATGTTTTTTAGGTATTTTTCTTTTCTGTATTTTTCTGTATTTTATCCTGAAACCAGGTCTTTTCAGAGTTACACAAACATCCAGGCCAAGCATGCCAACTTGATGAGAGTACTTAACCCCTTGTATGTGAATATACTCTTTTATACCAAAACTAAAATTACCTTCAGCATCAAATTGGGATGATTTAAGTTTGTTTTCAACAGCATGCAAAGCTCTTCTTAGAAAGTCTTCCGCTTCTTTGCCTCTTAAAGTTACCATCGCTCCTACGGGCTTGCCTTTAGCAATTCCAAAAGTACTTCTCCTCTTTGATTTTGTTATGGTTGGTGTTTTTCCTGTTATCATCTCCAAAAGCTTTTTTGCCCTCTCGATTTTTTCAAGATCACCACCACAACCAACATTTAATGTGACTTTATCTATTTCAATTCTCCTCATAGGGTTCATTCACTCACCTTTATCACTGGGCTTTCTTTGCCCACTACAAAGAAATAATCAAATATTACATTCACTTTTTCACCTTCAACTTCACATGCTACTTTTTTAGGTTCTTGTGTTCTCGTGGAAATTATTTCTATCGCTTTACCAAGTTTTCCCGCATTTTTACCTTTAAGTATTACCCCAAGAGCACCTTTTTCTAGTTTGAGATGGTCAATGATTTTAAGAGATGGTAATTCTACTAGAACAGAATCGCCTGTTTTGTATATATCTTTTTCAACAAACAAATTTTTACCATCATGGAAATTGAGTTGAAGCCTCGCACCTTTTGTCATCTTTTTGTTTCTTATCCTCAAAAGTTTGAGTTTTGCTTCATCTTCAGAAATTTCCACTAGCTTCAAACCTTTTGTGAAAGGAACAATTCTATAATTTTTATTCAATTTTGGAATTGAGATAACATCCATTAATCCTACAGGATAGCCTGGATCTTTTCTTGGCTTACCATCAACCAGAATTTCACCTTTCTTAATTATTGATCTTGCTTCTTTTCCTGTCTCGGCCAAACCCAAAATATCTCTCACTATAATCAGCAAAGGGATACATTCAAATTTTTTATGTGGTCCTGGACTAGGTGAAACTGTCCAGGTAGTTTTCTTTTTTGGTATTTTCCAAAATTCTGGTGCCAACAATCTTTTAAGTTTTGCCATTTTCTCACTTTTTTATTTTTCTTTCCAAAGCTTCTACTCTTTTCTTATCATCCAAATTCAAGCTTATAATTCTTAAATTTGATGGATGGATTGGGACTTGAACTTCAGTTCCGGTTGTTTTCCTTCTAGTTATGCCTTCTATGTAAACTTTATATTTCTTCAAGTCAATTCTTGAAACTTTGCCTCTTTTTCCTTTAAATTCACCACGCATAACTTCAACTTCATCTCCTTTTCTCAAGGGTAAGCTTCTTCTTTTGTATTTTTCTCTAAGTTCTTTTGATAAATGGGCTGCCATCATCTTTCTCCTTATATGTATAGGAGCTGTGAATAAGAACTTCCTTTGTTTTCTTGCTTTTTTTGATTTTGGTCTTTTCATTTTTATCCTCCTGGAGACTGTTTATTTTTTTAAACTTTCACAAAACTTATTAAGTTTTGTGTTGTTTTCTTTTCCTACAGTTTGATGAAAATTTTGTATTTCCATTCAAACCACCATGCTTGCAATTTTTCCTATTGCAGAAAATCTTTCAACAGCCTCTTTTGCTACAGGCCCCTTGATTTCTGTTCCCTTTGGCTCAAAGTTATCATCAACTATTACGGCAGCATTATCCTCAAAACTTACCCTAATTCCTGAAGGTCTCCTGTATTCAGCCTTTTGCCTTATTATCACAGCATTCACAACCTGTTTTCTAATTTTTACATCTCCTTTTTTAACAGAACATTTAACTACATCACCCACTCCAGCTCTTGGCTGCCTTCTTCTCACACCTTTATAACCAAAAACTGAAATTATCTGTAATACTTTTGCACCTGTGTTGTCTGCGCAATTTAAATAGCTACCAACATTTAAAGCTCTTGTAACTTTTGCTTTCACACCTTTCATTTTTCTTCTCCTCTTTTCACAATTTCAATAACAACAAAAGCTTTTGTTTTGCTTAAGGGTCGACATTCAGCTATTTTAACTATATCACCCTCTTTTGCATCTATGCACTCAGGATTGTAAGCTGAAATTCTTGAGTGCCGCCTTTCATATCTTTCATACTTTGGAACATAATGCAAGTAATTCCTCTCTATCACAACAGTTTTTTGGGCTTTGGCCGAAACAACTTTCCCTTCAATAATTTTTCCTCTTACTTTCAAATTTCCATGGAATGGACACTTCTTATCTTCACACACTCCTTTTGGTGGAGTCACATCCAAGCCTATGTCCCTTACTTGGTTTTTTGCCATTTTTTTCACCTCAAAGTTTAAATTTAATTCACATACAATATTTTTAATCTTTTGTTTTTCAACTTTTAATCTTTAAATCACTTCACCATCTTGGAAATTTTCTCTTTATTCTATCTTCTGGTCTTGCCACAAGCAATTTTCCTTCAACTTCAACTTTTTCACCAGAAGGTAAAGTGAAAATGAAAACTGAATTTGCTTTTGGTATAATTTTTTCTTTTCCGTCTTCAGTTTCAATTTTGAAAGTGTTGTAAGTTTCGTCTATGATTTTGCCTTTCAAACCTTTTTGAGTAGGATCTGTAGATTTTGAGATTTTCACTTCTATACCAATCAGCTCATGTCTAACCAGATTTTTGGGTGTAATG
>Ga0105163_1001722_pt1 | contig 11112 bp, 16 predicted proteins | sample JNZ110809AmetaG_FD_81531 | JGI IMG/M metagenome (GOLD analysis project Ga0105163, IMG submission 81531) | Hot spring microbial communities from Jinze hot spring, China to study Microbial Dark Matter (Phase II) - JNZ 110809A | ecosystem: Environmental > Aquatic > Thermal springs > Hot (42-90C) >... | reverse complement strand
TTTGTTCCTCACTTCGAAGATTCGGATTTGAACTCTGGGGTCTGTGACTTCGGGACACAATATTTGAGCTTTTTCTCGAATCTGAAAGGTAGAAAGACTTATATACTGTCCCGATGTAGGCGGGGAAAATCTAAAGGGAGGGTTAGAATTGGCGGAAATAACGGAAGTTAGGATTTATAAAACAAAAGGAGAGGGAAGCGTTAAGGCATACGCTTCGGTAAGCTTGGACAACGAGTTTGTTGTCAAGGGGTTGAAGGTAATAGAGGGGGAGAAGGGTCTTTGGGTCAGCATGCCGAGCAAAAAAGGTAAGGACGGAAGCTACCAAGACCTATTCCATCCAGTTAGCAAGGAAGCCAGAGATAAAATCGTGGAAGCAGTGTTAAAAGCATACGAAAACCAAGCGTAGAGTCCCGAAAAATCTTAAAGGATTTTTAAGAGACTTCTTTTATCATTTTGGCAAAGCTCAATATTTTGCTCTCCTCAAAGTAGTTTCCTATGATCTGAAGTCCAACCGGTAATCCCTTCACAAACCCGATTGGTGCGTTGAGCGCAGGCAATCCTGCGAGGTTTATAGGAACTGTGTTGACGTCCATCTTATACATCGTCAACGGATCCTTTATTTCGCCTATCTTAAATGGCAGAGTTGGCATCGTTGGAGCTACGAGAACGTCGAATTTGCTGAAAGCCTTCTTGAATTCTTCGATTATTAGAGTTCTTGCCTTCAAAGCCTTGAGGTAGTATTTCCCATAGTAACCCGCTGAGAGAGCGTAGCTTCCGAGCATTATCCTCCTTTTCACTTCTTCTCCAAAACCCTCGGCTCTAACTCTTGAGCAGTAATCGATCCAAGAGGAGAGTTGCGAGTAGTGTCCGTATCTTACTCCATCGTATCTTGCGAGATTCGAAGAAGCTTCGCTCATTGCTATGATGTAGTAAGATGCTAGTGCGTACTTCAGCGATGGAAGTTCAAGTTCTTCGTAGTTGAATCTGCTTAGAGCCTCGTAAACCTTGTCCATAACATCATCTTCTGCAGTCATGTTTTTTATCAATCCAATTTTCCTGATTTTCTCTTCCCTAAAAACGAAGCTTCTTCCAGAGTTCGTTGAATCTCTTTCATCTTTTCCAGCGATCACCTCCAAAAGAGTTGCGAGATCTTCGATGCTGTTCGCCATTGGTCCGATTTGCTCCAGAGAATTCGCATAAGGAATCAAACCGTATCTCGAAACGAGCCCATAAGTCGGTTTTAATCCATAAACCCCGCAAAAACTCGCGGGACATCTTATGCTTCCTCCCGTATCGCTTCCCAAAGCCAAAACTGCCTCGCTTGCAGCCAAGACTGCTGCACTTCCTCCACTACTTCCACCAGCAACTCTACTTAGGTCGTACGGGTTCTTCACGACCCCAAAGTAAGAAGTTTCCGTTGTAGTCCCCATTCCGAATTCGTCCATGTTCGTCTTTCCTATTATTATCGCCCCCTCTGCCTTCAATCTCTCGACGACGTGCGCATCAAAAACTGGGACGTAGTTTTTAAGCATTTTTGAAGCGCAAGTCGTTCTTATACCCTTCGTTGTTATATTGTCCTTCACCGCAACCGGGATTCCTGCAAGTATGCCTTTGAGGTTCCCTTTGTCGAACTCTTTTGCGAGCTCCAAAGCCTCTTTTTTGCAAATCGTTATATAAGCGTTGAGCTCACTTTTTTCAATTCTTTCGAGCAGCCTGCTCACAGCTTCGTAACATCCAACCTCATCCAGGAGATTTCTCCATTCCGAGATTCTCACTCTACCACCTTTGGTCCAACAAAGTAACCCTCTTCCTTTCTTGGTGCGTTCATCAAGGCCTCGCTCTGCTCAAGCCCCTTCTTAGCTTCATCGTTTCTAAGGACATTGCTGATTTCGAGAACATGGAAAGTTGGTTTCACATCTCCGGGAATTTCGTCAAGAACGTCGAAGTAAGAAAGGATCTCTTCGAACTCTTTCCTAAATTTTTCTGCCTCTTCTTCTGTTATGAAGAGTCTGGCGAGCCTTGAAACATGGTAGACGTCTTCGATCGAAACCATGCAACGATTTGATTGCATTGCAAATAAAATTATTGCGAAGCAACCTTTTTTCCCGCGAGTTTTATGGCAGCCAAAAGATCTTCTTTTGGTATTATCGTCACTATTGGGACTCTAACGATTTTTTCGACTGTCGGACTAAGTATCGGAGCGCAGACAATTGCTTTCGCACCATCTTTCTCTGCCCTCACCGCAGATACGATCGCCTCCTCAAATCCGTTTGCAGGATATTCACGAATCGATATTCTTCTCCCATCCACCTCTACAAAGCGATCAACGAGCATGTTGAGCACAGCTCGTGAGACTATCACCGCTACAAAGTCTTCACCTTTTTTAGCTTTGTCTACGATGAACTTTGCTATCTGTCTCAAAGTTCTCAGAGTCGGATCTCTCTTCCCCGAGACTATCTTGTAAATCGTGCTCTCTGAAATTCCTGCTTTTTTGGCAAATTCTCTAACTTCCATTTTGAGCTCGCTCTTTATCAGGGTTTCGAGTTTTTTTCCAAACTCCTCTGATAGCACGAGCTCCGCGATCACTCTCTCTACTTCCATGGGGTTTTGTTGGGCAAAGAACATATATATTTTTTCCTAAAAAGGAAGAGATATTGTATTTTTAGGAAAAATTTTTATCTCGGTTGACGTCTTAAGAGTATGAAAAGGCTACTAATTATCATCTTACCCATCTTGCTCCTTGGTTGTGTTGGAGAAAGAGGGGCAATCGAGGAGATTAGAGTTAGCCACCAGCCCGGATGGCATCATGTGGCGCTTTTTCTAATAATCGAAAAAGGTTGGGACGAGAAAGTTTTAGGGAAAAAGATCGTAACAACTTCTTTTCCTTCAGGACCTTCGCAGATGGAGGCTTTTGCTGCGAAACAACACGATATAGCTTACGTGGGTTCAGCACCACCGCTTTCAATAATCTCTCGCGGATTTGATGCGAAGATCGTAGCGATTGCAAATGTAGAGGGATCTTCGCTTGTCTCAATTCCTGAATTCGAGTTCAAATCAATTGAGTCGCTTAATGGGAAACGAATAATAACTTTTCCACCCGGCTCTGTTCAGTGGACGATCTTGTCTTCTTGGTTGAAAGAGAAAGGGATTAAAGCCGAAATCGTCACAGCTGCAGGGACCGCTGAGATAAGAGAGGCGTTGAAGAGCAAATCTGTGGACTTAGCCTTCGTCCCAGACCCGGCGCCATACGTGATGGTTCAAGATGGATCTGCAAAAATAGTTATGCATTCTCGAGAAATGTTCCAGACGCATCCTTGTTGTGTCGTTTTAATGAATGGAGACTTCGTTAAAAACAACAGAGAGCTCGCTGTGAAGTTCGTAGCACTTCACATAATTGCGAGCGAATATGCTTTAAAGGATGAGAATCATGAGGAGATCGTGAAAATATTAGAAAAGTGGCTCAAGATCGAAAAAAGCGTAGCGGATAAGTTTCCTGGAACCACAAATCTAAAGACAGACCCAAGAGATGAAACTTGGCTTCGGGGATTGCAAATGCTTTGCGATTCTCAGTTCGAGTTGGGCGTTACAAGGGATGCGGATGGAAAAGCAGTGAGGCTTGAAGCAAAGAACATCGTGGATTCCGAGCTTTACAGTGAAGCGCTTAAAATAGTTCCTCAGATTAAGAAACAGCTCGGGTTAGAATGAGGTCGAGACTTGCTTACACAATAGCCTCGATCTCAATTTTTTTGCTTGTCTGGGAAACCTTTTACTATCTCTTCATTCTAGACCCATTTCTTTTGGCTCCGCCGTCAAAGGTGATCCCAGCGTTTGTTAAGCTCATAAGTTTTCAAGATCCGAGCTTTAAAATGCCAATAGATGCAATCTTTAGCCTCTACCACTACTTGCTAGGTTTCTCGATTGCCTTAACGCTTGGAATCTCTCTTGGACTCTTCATGGGTTATTCAAAAAGGCTTGAGAACATTCTCTCACCCATCATCGAACTTATCCGCCCGATTCCGCCGATAGCTTGGATTCCAATCTCCATCCTGCTTTTAAAGCTCACACACGCAGCTGCGGGTTTCATAATATTCGTAGGCGCCTTCTTCCCGATCTTGCTGAACACTCGCCACGGAGTTGCGAGCGTAGAAAAGAAGTTTGTCGAAGTTGCGTTGACACTTGGAGCGAGCAAGCTTGAGATCTTAAGAAAGGTCATAATCCCTGCTTCTATGCCGTCGATGTTCACGGGGATCAGAGTTGGTTCGGGGGTTGCATGGATGTGCGTGGTTGCAGCGGAACTCTTTGGCGTTTCATCTTACGGACTTGGTTATCAGATAGAGATCGCCCGCCTTTACCATGCGCCGGAGATCGTGATTTCCTACATGATTTGCATTGGTCTCATAGGCTACGCGTTGGACAACGTTTATAAGTTTTTGGAGCGCAGAGTTCTCAGATGGAGGCGAGGTCTCGTTGTCGAGTGAAATTCTTTTGGTTTCAAATTTGAGGAAGAGTTTCAACGATTTACTTGTCCTCGACTCACTTAGCTTCTCAGTGAAGGAGGGGGAATTTTTCTGCGTTCTCGGACCGAGCGGTTGCGGGAAAACGACTTTGCTGAGGATAATAGCCGGATTCGAGGATTATGAGGGAGAGATTTTGCTAAAAGGAGAGAAGATAAAGAAGCCGGGTAGCGATAGAGTGCTCGTTTTTCAGGACTACGCTCTTTTCCCGTGGAGAACAGTGATTGGAAACGTTCTCTTTGGCATCGAATCCAAGTTGCCAAAGCAGGAAGCTTTGAAAATCGCAAAAGAGATGCTAAAGCTCGTTGCACTTGAGGGTTTCGAAAATCACTACCCTCACGAGCTCTCTGGTGGGATGAGGCAAAGAGTTGCTCTTGCAAGAGCCTTAGTTTGCGATCCAGAGCTCCTTTTAATGGACGAACCTCTCAGTGCATTGGATGCGCAGACGAGAATGGAGATGCAAGCTGAACTTGTTAAGATTTGGCAGAGAACGAAGAAAACAATTGTTTACGTGACGCACAGCATAGAAGAAGCTGTTTTCCTTGCGGATCGGATTTTGATCTTGTCAAAGAGACCCGCAAAAGTTAGGGCTTTGCTCGATGTTAAGCTCGAGAGACCAAGGAACAGATTCGATGCGGGGTTTACTGAGATCTCACAAAGAGTGTATGAATTCTTGAAAGACTAAAAATTTGGACGGATAGAGATCAAGAAAGGCAATGTTGGATTTTGAGTCCGAATAAAAGCGGGCCCGGCGGGATTTGAACCCGCGACCTGCAGCTTAGGAGGCTGCCGCCATATCCGTGCTAGGCTACGAGCCCTAAATCCTTTGGTTTCAAAGTTTTATGAGCTTTTTGGTTTCTTAGCTTTTGCAATCCAAAGCATGTAAGATGCGTAACTCGTAAAGAACCCAAAGATCATGAGAAAGAGGTTGAGTCTCCATTCGAAAGAGAACTCTGCTTCAAAGGGTCTTGGGTGCAGAGGAGAGAAAAAGCCTGCAATATAGCTGAACGGAACGGTTACGAAGGCGATGATCAAGTATAGCGCGGAGAACCTTTCTTTTTCGCTCTCCACGATGTTCCTAATGGAAAAGTAGATCGCGTAAACGAAGATCAAAAGCAGAACAAGGACTTCCCTTATCTCATACCAGGTGAAATAGGTTCCCCAAGTTGACTTAGCCCAAATCGCACCGGTAACGAACGCAATTACCGCAAGTATAAGCCCAATTTTTGCGGAAGCGTTCGCAACAAAGTCTTTAAACGAATCTTTGCTCCGGAGGTAGAGGATAGAATATAGGAAAGAGACTGTGAAGGCTAAATACGAGGTTATCGCAGAGGGGACGTGGATAAAAACGATTCTGTAACTCTCTATCTTTGTGGGCAGAGTCATTGCGTTGTATCCACCGAAAACGAGTGCAACAGCTCCTATGGCTAAGAGAACTTTTTCGATCATGAAACGAGTTGTGGTGGGATTAAAAAGTTTTTTAAACTTCCGGGCTTTATTTTTCTCGTGATAAAAATCGCATTCTTAGCGCTCACGCTGATCTTCTTTGGCTCATGTTACTTAGGGTATCTTCTCGCAGAAACTTACCCAGAGAGTGTGGGGAAGGAGATTGAAAGTCTGAGAGACTTTCTCCGAAGCTTCTCCTACGAGATGTCACCGTTCGAGATCTTCCTCCTGATTTTCCTGAACAACTCAATAAAATCCTTTGTAGCTATGCTTCTCGGCGTTTTCTTCGGTATAGTTCCAGTTCTCTTCGTTTTTCTCAACGGTCTTATCATAGGTTTTTTTGCAAAGTTCATAGGCTCTGAGATCGGGATTGTTACCTTTATCTTGCTCCTTCTCCCTCACGGGATTCTTGAAATCCCGGCGGTAATCCTTGCGTGTAGCTACGGCTTTTGGCTTGGAGCTGAATTTGTGAGAGATAGAAAAAACATTAAAAAACACCTTTCAAAAGCAGTTTTTAACTTTGCTCGATTTGTTCTCCCAATGTTGCTCGCTGCAGCTTTCATAGAAACCCTTCTAATCTCCTTTAGGCTATAACCTCTTTTGCACGAAGCCCCTGAGGTCTAAGATGTCTTTCCCGATTTCATAGGTCTCTTCGTCGATGCTGAAGCCCTTTGGAGTTTCTTTCAGATCTTCGATTGCGAAGAATTTCCACTTCTTCCGTGGAAGCTTTAAGGCAACGAAACACATTGCTCCGAACACTTCCGAAAACTTCCGAAGTTTTTCTATCTCTTCCAAAGAGACGTAAAGAGGCAACGAACTTCTCATCTTGACTTCAAAGGCGAAGAATTTCTTGCCATTCCCCGCCACAATATCGGGACAAGGAAACGTCGAGACCCCACTACCTGCAACCCTCACAGCTGCAAATCCATTTTTCCATAGCTCAGCTATGAGCTCCCTTTCAAATCTCGAGCCTTTGCTTTTCATCACGGTTTCTAAAGCCCTTTTATATATAACCCTTTCACCTAAGATCTGTTTAAATAATACTCCAAAGCTACTTTCCAAATTTTGTCTTTGAATTTTGAAGGAGAAAACTTTATATCACAAAAAATTACAATATTCATGAAAAAAGTAAATCCTGCACTAATCGCAGTAGTGTTATCTGTAATTGCGATCGTAATATCTCTGATCGCTATGTTCGCATATTCTGTGCCTTACGGTTACATGCCGATGATGGGTTATGGAATGGGTTATATGAAGGGTTATTGGGACTGGAGACAGTATCCGCCTGGTTGTTGCCAGGGGCCAGTATCTTTTAGCTCAAATGGCGAGAGAATTTACTTTACGGGGGTGAACAGCAAAGGAGAGAGAATTCCCTTTACCGGAGGCCCCTCGTGGCTTATTATGCATGGTGGGAGCTGTATCAACTGCCATGGACGAGATGGAAGGGGTGGATTTATCCCAATGATGTGTAGTAAGGTAAGTGCAGATATCAGATACTCCGAATTGGTAAAAGAGGGGATGAGTGAAAAAGATATCAAAAGTGTGATCACAAAAGGAGAATACGACGATGAAACGTTGGATTGGTGTATGCCGAGATGGCACATGAGCGAGGAAGATCTGAACGACATCATAGTTTATTTGCAAAAGCTCCGTTGATTCGCTCCAGAAAATTTTTATACTACTTTTACTAAAATTAGGTGGTGATTGTATGTCGCTCAGCGAAAAGGTTGTGAGGGCCTTGAACGTTCAACTGAACCGCGAGATATATTCTGCGTATCTATATCTTTCGATGTCAGCTTACTTCGAGTCTTTGGGTTTGAAGGGATTTGCAAACTGGATGAGAGTCCAATGGCAAGAGGAGTTGTTGCACGCGATGAAGTTCTTCGACTATATAGCAAATCGTGGGAGTAGAGTAGAGCTCTACGAGATTGAGGCACCGCCGAAGGAGTGGAATTCACCACTCGAAGCCTTCGAATTTGCTTTGGAGCACGAGAAATCTGTTACCAAGCAAATTTCAGACCTTGTTGACCTATCGATTGAGGAAAAGGATCATGCGACTTTTAACATGCTCCAGTGGTTCGTGAATGAGCAGGTGGAAGAAGAGCAGAGCTTTGGCGAAATCGTCGCAAAGCTTAAGCTCGCTGGAAACGACACAAGGGCTTTGCTCTTCCTCGATGCGGAACTTGGTCAGCGAAAATTTGGTGTAGAAGATGAACCTGGAAGCGCTGTTCAAGATTAGTTACGGCTTATACATAGTTGCATCAGTCAAGGAGGGAAAGCTTTCGGCACAGATAGCGAACACAGTGTTTCAAGTAACTTCGGAACCTCCAAAGATTGCAGTGTGCCTCAACAAGAAGAACACGACTCACGAGTTTGTTAAGAGCTCAAGGGTCTTTTCTGTTAGCGTTCTTGAAAAAGAGACTCCTATGCAGTTCATAGGGAGATTTGGCTTTAGAAACAGCAGAGATTTCAACAAGTTCGAAGGTGTGAACTTTAAAATTGGAAAAACTGGAGCACCGATCGTTCTTAGTCACGCGGTCGCGTTTTTTGAAGTGGAACTCGAGAACGAATGTGACGTTGGAACACACACGATTTTCGTTGGGAAAGTTGTGGATGCGGAGATTATCAGCGATGCGCCGCCAATGACATACGAGTATTACCACTACGTGAAAAAGGGAAAAGCTCCGAAGACTGCGACTGTTTACTTGGAAAAATGACACCTGAAGAGATTTTGAGAAAAGCGTTGGAGCTCGAAAAGGAGGCGATAAAGGTATATAGTGAAATGAGGGAAAAAGCGACAGCCGAGACTGCGGATGTTCTCGAATACCTAATAGCGCAGGAAAAGGAGCATATTCGAATAATAAACGATAGACTCAAAGTTCTGCTACTGCTTGGTAGTAGAGAGGAAGGATAATCATGAGTGCAAGCATAGAAGCCAAAATTGCTGAACTCAAAAACAATTTTTTGAGCTTCTTCTCCTTCAAGTAGCTACCAATAGCCTCGGTGAGAAATACTACGGAGAAAGTGAACGTCATCAGCAGGGAAAAGGACAGAATCTTGGGTAACTTTTCGATCGGGAGATAGCTCTCCCAAATTTTCAGCGAGTAATAGGCGACTGCAACAAACTCGATCACAACCGCTGCAGCTGTTATTGCCGAAGTTTTCTTTCCAATTTCGAACTCTTCTCTCCTTCGTTCCATCTCTATTTGCAAGTATATCATGTTAAACTTGTTCTCGACCTCTCTCAGAACTCTCTCACACTCTTCGGCGAATTTCTTAGCAAATTTTGCGGAGTTCTCGAGTTTGGCAAGTTCCTCCTTGATGAAACCACCGAGTTTCTCGACAAAAAACCTTGCACTTGCGATCGAAGCCTCTGCTTCATCCACCTTAGCAACGAAGTTCGAATAGACAATAAAAAAGGCGTCTCTCTCTTTTGCGAGCTCTATGGCATAGCTTTCGAGGTTTTTAGCCTCTTTTTTAATCAGATCTTTCACTTTCGAAACTTTTTCTGTGATGTGGCTTTGGGTTAGGAAACAATCTCTAAGAATAGCCCTTGTAATCGCGATCTCTGAAAACAAAGCTGGCAAAAGATCGTAAAAGAGTTCTTTATCGAATTCTGTTTCGATCTCAATTACTTCTCCGACTCTGTATTTTCCGTTGGCGAAGCTCTCACCTTTATCAACGGTCTTTAAAGCAATCTCGAATTTCGCGATCGGAATCAGTAGAGTTTCGGAATCTGAGATTAGAAAGATAATGGACTTGTACTTTCCCAAAATCGCATTATCTCCTTCGGCTAGGATCTCCACGTTTTTATATCTTCTAAAAACAGGTTTAACAATCCCCTTCAGCTCATTTAGCAGTTTTTCGAGATCTTGTTCTGAGAAGATCAGGTATTTCATACTCATTTTTTCGTCAGAAGGTAGCTCAGAGTTTCTTGAAACCTGAGCTCTTCAACTGTTTCTAAGATTCTTCTTAGCTGTTTTTCAATCTCTTCAATCGCTTTATCACAACCAACCTCTTTCCTTATTTCAGCATACCCCATGGCGATTGCAAGCGGGTTTCTGAGTTTATCCGCGAGGGCCTCGAACTGGCGGAGGTTCTCGGTTAATAGGTGGGAAAGTATTCTTCTTTGTCTCTCCACCTTGTAGTGGTTAATCGCAAATCCAAGATCTTCGCTGAGCTGTGAAAAAATTTGGATCTCACTCTCCCATAGTTCTCCAATCGAACATAAGGCTAGTATTCCCAAGATTTTGCCCTCAAATGTCATGGGGATCACGAGAGACTTATCGCTCGCCTTGGGACACGCGCATTTTTCGAACTTGAACTCAGTCTTTCCGCTAATTTGGCATTCAGAGGCGTTGGGAACGGCTTCGAGGAGGTTTCCCGATTCAACAAGCCATGCATACGATTTGATACCAAATTCTTTCAGAATTCCCTGAACCCTCAGGAGTAAAGAGTATTCGTCTATTTCTCTGAAAATCTGCTGGTTTATCTTATTCAGTATTTTTAGGGCTCTGTTCGTTCTCTCAAGCTCGATCTCCAGTTTTTTGCTATCTGTAACATCTCTTGCGACACCTTCGCTACCGATGATTTCTCCATCTGAGAACCTTGGCCATTCGAGGACGTCAAGGAACCTAGTCTCACCTTTTGCAGTTTTGGCTTTAAAGACGAATCTAACAGTCTCTCCATTGAGAACTTTTTTGAAGTTCTCCCTGAGAACGTCTATTTGGTCTTCAAAGGCGATTACACGTGAATTCTTTCCAACGATTTCGTCCTTTTTAAAGCCAAGAATTTCGTAGCTCGGATTAACTTCGAGAAATCTCCCGCGATTGTCGAGTATAAAAAAGAAGTCTTTAGCTTCTCTGAAGAATCTCTGGTATATCCTGAGTATTTCGGTGCTCCTCTGTTCTTCTGTGTATTCTATACCGATAAACACACTAAAATCGCGGAGCTTCCTTTCAATTATTTTAAATATTTTATTATTATGTGTAATTATATCTTTACCGAGATTTTCTTTGAGCTTTATCTCCTTTGCTTTTCTGTTTTCGTAAGCGAAATTTTCGCCAAGAATTAGAATTGCTAGGGGAAAATCATTAAATAGTTCTTCGAAGTTCATATAAAATCAATAAATTGCAACTATATAAGCTTTTTC
>Ga0105163_1001721_pt1 | contig 11115 bp, 8 predicted proteins | sample JNZ110809AmetaG_FD_81531 | JGI IMG/M metagenome (GOLD analysis project Ga0105163, IMG submission 81531) | Hot spring microbial communities from Jinze hot spring, China to study Microbial Dark Matter (Phase II) - JNZ 110809A | ecosystem: Environmental > Aquatic > Thermal springs > Hot (42-90C) >... | reverse complement strand
ATATTAGCGGACTTAGTAGAGAAGAATTACAAGATTGTTATCACGCATGGAAACGGTCCTCAAGTAGGAGCGACTATCCTTAGACACGAAGCAGGTAAGAAGGTCTATGAGATTCCGGCCTTCCCTATGGACGTCTGTGGGTCTGAGACTCAAGGATTCATTGGATACATGATCCAACAAGCATTGGGAAATGAGTTTAGAAAGAGAGCAATAAATAAGGGCGTAGTATCCGTAGTTACAAGAGTTCTAGTAGATCGCGAAGACCCAGCATTCAAGAACCCAACGAAGCCAGTCGGCCCATTCTACGCTAAAGAAGAGATGGAGGAGATAAAAAAGGAGCATCCAGAATACGTGTTTAAGGAAGATAAGGCGAGAGGTGGATGGAGAAGAGTCGTTCCATCACCCGACCCGAAAGAGATAATTGAGGGAGAAGCAATAAAGAGACTAGTAGAGACTGGATTTGTAGTAGTGGCGTGTGGAGGCGGCGGCATACCAGTCATTGAGACCGATGAAGGACTAAAGGGTGTTGATGCTGTAATAGACAAGGACCTAGCAGGCGAGAGGCTCGCCTCACTGGTTAGAGCTGACAAATTTGTTATTCTGACAGATATAGATGCAGCATACCTCAACTTCGGGAAGCAAAATCAAAAGAAGATCGAAAAAATACGCGTCGAGGAGCTTAAGCAATACATTAAAGAAGGACACTTCGCTGAAGGAAGCATGTTGCCAAAAATAATAGCGGCAGTAAGATTCATCGAGAATGGTGGAGAAGAAGCCATAATAGCGGACCTAAACCAATTAATAGATGCCATAAATGGAAAAGCAGGAACGCATGTAACACGATGATTCCGTAAATAGTAGTTTTTTCAATCAATAATTATATAAAAACTTTCAGTATATCTAAAAATGGTTTAATTACGCGCTAGTTAGTGGCATTCGGAACAATATGCTATATCGATTATTATGCCTCTCAACTTGCAGAAAGCTAAAGACATAATAAATACTCTTTGAAGACTCTATAGATTAGCTTCATTCAAAGATACAATGAGACCAGATAAAAATCGTCTGAGACATAATTAATTATGTCAGCAAGATTATATTCATCAATTTGGAATAATATTATGTCGGTGAGGAATAAGAAAAACCATAGTTACGAAAAGTCCACCCACATAAAATACAAGGCAGAAACCCTAGCTGAATCCATAAAGAATAGAACCCAGACTGTTAAGCAATTTTGCAGAAAATCCCAGCTTCTTAACACTCCTCAGAGAAGAGCCTCATTAATGTATTCACCACACCTACACCCACGCTTCTCAGGAATAGACGGAATCACCTTCGCTAAAAGCTTCTGCACTTTCTCGACATTACTTGCCATCGTCCTCACAACCTCCTCAGCAGTCACTCTCCAACCCTCCTTCCAGCAGTCATAATCCGTAACCATCGCGATAGTCAAGTAACACATCCCGGCCTCCCTCGCAAGATTCACCTCAGGCACAAGCGTCATACCAATAATGTCGCCACCCCACATCCGGAACATCTTTGACTCAGCCCTCGTCGAAAACCTCGGCCCCTGAATACAGACATAAGTCCCACCACGATGAATAGGTAATCCAAGACCCACAGCCACGTCATAAACAACATCCATCAACTCAGGACAAAATGGATCAGCCATCGAGATATGCGCCACACGGCCACCATCATAAAACGTACCAGGCCTACCCCAAGTCCGGTCAATAAACTGGTCAGGCAATACAAGCTCACCCGGCCTAAACTCGTCCCTCAGACTACCAACAGCACTAGGCGCCAAGACACGCTCGACCCCAAGCTCACGAAGAGCCCAGACATTCGCCCGATAATTAATCATATGAGGCGGAACAGAATGCCCAACACCATGCCGAGGAAGAAAAACAACACGACGACCACCAAACTCACCCACCGTCAACAAAGAGCTCGGAGCACCAAAAGGCGTAAAAACCTTCTCCTGCCGCACACCGCTCAGCATATCAACACTATAAACACCAGAACCCCCAATAACCCCCACAACAACCATAAACAAAACCAAACAAACCCCACATTTAACCCTCTAGCACCCACCTCCTAAACCACAAAAAACCCTAAAATACGCAGACCATAAAAAGAAAAATAGCAAAAAATGTACGCCCTACCACCAACATACAACCACAAACACGTAGAAACAGAAGTAGAAAAATTCTGGAAAGAAAACAAAATACCAGAACGATTCCGCCAAATGAACCCCAACGGACCAACATACGCATTCCTAGAAGGCCCACCAACAGTAAACGGCTACATGCACATAGGACACGCCCGAGGACGAATCTACAAAGACCTCGTACTCAGATACCAAACCCTCAAAGGAATGAACGTCTGGAGAAGAGCAGGATGGGACTGCCAAGGACTCCCAACAGAGATAGAAGTAGAAAAAAGACTAATGGAACAACTCGGCACCCAAAAACTCACAAAACGAGACATAGAAGAAAAAATAGGACTCGAAAAATTCGTCGAAGAAGCAAACAAACTCGTCGATTACTACATCGAGAAATGGAGAAAAGACTCAGAAAGACTCGCCCTATGGCTAGACTACGACAACGCCTACGAAACAAGAAAAGAAAGATACATGGAACACGTCTGGCACCTCCTCAAAAAAGCATACCAAGAAGGCGACCTAACCCTAAGCTACAAGGTAGTACCGGTATGCCCACGCTGCGAGACACCACTATCATCCCACGAACTCGCCCAAGGATACGAAGAAATCGAAGACTACTCCATATACGTTAAGTTCAAGCTGGCTGACCGTGATGCAAGCCTACTTGTCTGGACAACAACTCCATGGACCCTACCCGCAAATGAAGCTGTCGCCGTCCACCCAGACGAAGAATACCTTGAAGTCCTCATCGATGGAGAGCGGCTAATCGTAGCTGCAAAGCTCCTCGAAAAAGTTACTACAATAACTGGGAAAAATTACCAAATAGTTAGAAGACTTTCAGGAGATGAACTGGTCGGCCTAAGATATATTCATCCACTCGCTGAGGAGGTATCAATACATGGTACACATCTCGAGCCAGCACACACTGTTCTTCCGGCAGAATTCGTATCGATGGAAGAAGGGACTGGGCTAGTACATATAGCGCCTGGACATGGGCCCGAGGACTTCGAGCTTGGCCGGATATATGGACTTCCAGTCCTATGCCCAATAAATCAGTCAGGATACTTCACGCAAGAGGCAGGCAACCTTAAGGATCTATACCACAAAGAAGCATCAATAATCATACTCGATATCTTGAGAAGTAAAGGACTACTATTTCATGAGGATAGAATCATACATAGCTATCCCCACTGCTGGAGATGCGGCACGCCACTCATCTACCTATCCAGTAGGCAGTGGTTTCTCAAAGTTGATAGAATCAAGAAGATAATGATAGAAGAGAACTCGAAGGTGAAGTGGTATCCTCCTTGGGCCGGCGAGAGTAGATTTGGGGAGTGGCTGCAGAATGCTGAGGACTGGTGCATTTCTAGGACAAAAATTTGGGGGACACCTCTCAACGTCTGGACATGTGAGAAGTGCGGGGCCATCAAGGTTGTAGGTTCAAAAGAAGAGTTATTGCAAGCTGACGTCAAGCCACCCGTAATTAGGCTTCATAGGCCTTGGATAGATCAATTCATCTTTAGATGCAAAGAGTGCGGCGGAGAGATGAAGCGAGAGCCCTTCGTCCTAGATACTTGGCTTGACTCAGGTGTGGCACATTTCGCCAGTATTGATTATTTATCTGACAAGAAGCTCTTTGAGCGTCTCTTTCCCTATGACTTCATCACTGAGGCGATAGACCAGACCCGTGGTTGGTTTTACACTTTACTTTTTACGTCTGCATTGATGTTTGAGAAGGCACCGTATAAGGTTGTGCTTAATCAGGGACATGTTCTTGATAAGGAGGGAAAAAAGATGTCAAAGAGCAGAGGAAACGTCATATGGGCTTCAGAGGCCTTTGAGAGGTGGGGTGTAGATAATCTTAGGCTCTACATACTCTCCAAGGCTCAGCCTTGGGACTCAATTAACTTTGATCCTGAGGAAGTCAGGCAGGTAGAGTCAACACTCAACATACTCTGGAACGTTGTATCATTTGCCAAGACTTACTTCGATCTGGACAGATATGATCCGGAGAGAGAAGGACTAGAAGCGATGCTTCCTTATGCTGAGCCTGAAGATAGATGGCTTGTTTCTCGTATAAATTCACTTATAAGATACATAACAGGGGCTATCGAAAGATTTGAGTTTCATGAAGCTGCAAGGGCGATTTTGAAATTCGCATCGGAAGATCTTAGCAGAACATATGTAAGAGCTGTGAGGAGAAGATTCTGGGCCGAGGAGCGAACGTTTCAGAAGTTAGCATCATATGCTGCGCTATATTACGTTATTATACGTTACTTAATTGTACTTTCAATATTCGCTCCATACATCTCTGAATATCTTTATCAACTTCTCAGGTCAAAGAGTCTTCCTGAAAGCGTTAATTTTAACAAATGGCCTAGGCCAGACGATAGGTTAATTGACCAGGAACTGGAGGACGCGATGCAGATAGTAGAAGATATCATAACGGCATCGCTAAATGCTAGGCAGCGTGGCAAAAGAAAATTAAGGTGGCCAGTATTAAGAGTGATAATTTCTCCTAACACGTATAGGGTTAAGGAGGCTTGCGAGAAGTTCAGGAATTACCTAATGCGACAAATAAACTGCTTTTCTTTAGAAATATTAGAGCCATCTAAGATACCAGTGGAGACAGTCATTAAGGTTGAGCCTGTTCTTTCAAGACTTGGCCCTAAGGCTGGTAAACGTTTGCCACTAGTAATTGAGGCTCTAAAGAATTTAAAGCCTCGAGAAGTTTCAGACACATTTGAGTCGGGCAAGAAGTATGAGCTAGTCTTACCTGATAAGTCGGTCTTTGAATTAGAAGAAGGTGACGTAGTGTTTACTGAGAGTCTTCCTGAATATTTAGTAATGGGAGAGGGAAAGTTTGGAAAGGTATACATCGATCTAAGAGAAGATCAAAGGTTGAGAGCTGTATCAATATCCAATGAATTAATAAGACGTATACAGGTAATGAGGAAAGAGCTAAAACTCGAAATAACACAGGAGGCTCAATGCATGATTTATCTTGACTCACCAACAGTTAGTGACTATATCAGGCAGATGACAGACTACATAGAGGAAGAAACTAGGACGAGACTTACTTTCTTAAGAGAGCCCCCTAGTCCAGACATGGGATACATTAAAGAATGGAAAATTAATGATAATTATGCAATAATTTGTCTTGCAAAATAAACCAAAAAATAATAATAAATGCCTCACTTATTAATAGATTACGTTCTTGAGAGAGATTGCTAGCTTTGTCGCAGAGATGACTGATGACCACGTAATGATACTAAGGACTATAGAGGACTTTATGCGTTCAAAATATATCGTCTCCATAGAGCAAATAGCAAGAAAGACTAATAAGTCTAGGGAATATATTAGTAAGCTTATTGACGAACTACACTCTAAGCATCTTATATGGGCACCCAAAGGGAGAGAAAAGGGTTTCACGTTAAATTTTAATGGGTTAGATACGCTCGCTCTTATCGCCTTATCAAGAAGAGGAATCTTGAGCTTCATCGGCTCAAAGATAGGAATTGGGAAAGAGGCAGAGATCTACGTCGGTATGACCTCTGAGAAGAATGTAGTTGCTGTGAAGTTTTATCGAATTGGGAGTCCGAGCATGAAGAAGTATGTGCGGTTTAGGGATGAGGTAATTACTCATCCGAGTTATCTAGAAGCATCAAAAAGAACGGCTGCAAAAGAGATAGAAGCTCTCAAGATTTTATCTTTAAACAACGTTCCTTCTCCGCTGCCAATATCTAGGAATAGACACGTAATCGTTACGTCTCTGATTGAAGGTGACCCATTACCTAAGATTAAAAAATTAGAAAGGCCGGTAAGAATTTTCGAGTCCATAATAAATTCGATTGAGATGGCATTAGAGGCTGGGGTAATACATTGCGATCTAAGCGCTTACAACGTCTTGTTAAAGAATAATGATGAGATAGTTATAATTGATTGGCCGCAATGGGTGAGACCTACACATAGAATGGCTGAGAGATATTTAGTGCGCGATTTATCAAATATAATTGACTTCTTCGTGAAAAGACATCACTTAATTATTAATAGAGACAAATATTTTGAAGTGCTTACTAACAAGCTAAGAGAGTACAGGAAGCGATGAATTTCTGAAGCGATTTTCAAGGCTAGATGAATTATGAAATATACTTTAATATTTACTAATACTGGAATTAAGAGGGTGAAGAAGACTGCTGGCTAAGACCACGCTTGGACTCTTAATTTCTGGATTAGGGCTAGGTATTACGTTGATCCCTACACTTATATACATGGCCGTAGCTGAGCAAGGAATAGGCCCTATTCTTAGCCAAGAAATTTTTCCAGAGATTCCTCTCTATCTACTGCTTGCCATCTGTGGTGCTCCCGTAACTATTAGTGGGCTTATGGTCTTCAGAGATGGCGTTAAGGAGATGATTAGGCAGGCAGAATTACAGACACAAATGAGAGAACTCGAAATTACTGGAGTCGACAACCATGAAGTTGAAGAAGAATTATCTAGAAGTTTAGGTGTAGAATCCGAGAGCCCAGCCAGAACGCCTCAAAATAAAAGAGAATTACAGGAGCAGGGTGTTAAGAAAGAAGCTTCTCTAATCAAGGTTAAAACCGCAGGAACGACGATTATTTGTCTTTCTTGCGGAGAGACGCTACCCCTAGGATCAACAAATTGTACTAAGTGTGGAGCCAGGCTTGAGATAGAAAGCAATCCTGAAAAAGCCTGTCCTGTATGTGGAGGCAATCTAGCTAAGGCGGCAAAGCTGGGCGATAACATATATATCTGCGGACTATGCTTCAGCGAGCTTGAAGTATCTCCAGACCTAGCCTCTAGGATCTTCAAGTAAATGCTTAAATTAGCGTTATTCAGAGCAATATCTGAATAACAAGTTGAGCAATGAATTCGGAGTAAAGCCTCTTACATTGATTAAGAAATACATCGATAAGCCCATAAAGGTCACTTTGAAGAATGAGGTGGCATATAGTGGCGTCATGCTCGAGACTGATAACTACATGAATTTAGTGCTCGAGAAGGCGACGGAATTTTACAACAATGACAGAAGAGCAAACTATCCCTATATACTCATAAGAGGAAACAACATAATGTACATACAGCTCGAGTACTCGGAGTAACACCTTTTCAGAGTGTTAAAATTTGAAATGCTCTTAAATACTGCCTTGATATGCCCACTGAAGGATAAGATATGCAGAAAACGAAGATAATATTCGAGCGAATAAGAGGGGTTCCAGTCTATAAACATGCAGTTGAGATAGTCGAGAGAAAGGGTCTCGGTCATCCAGACTACATGATCGATGCAGCCTGTGAAGCATCAAGCGTTGCACTATCAAAATACTACATCGAGAAATTTGGCAGAATTCTTCATCACAACCTCGACAAAGGACTCTTGGTGGGTGGAAAAGCTACGCCGAGATTGGGTGGAGGGACTGTTGACGAGCCAATATACATACTAATTGCCGGACGCGCGACTCTTCATGTAAATGCACATGGTGAAAAACACGAAGTCCCTATAGGAAGAATAGTTCAAGAAGCCGTGAAAAACTTCATAAGGAAAAACTTCAGGTTCTTAGACCCGGATAGGCATGTCGTCATTGATTATAAAATTAGACAAGGAAGTGAAGACTTAATTAACGTGGTAGAGGCCGAGACAGAGATACCATTATCTAATGATACCTCATTCGGCGTAGGATATGCACCATTTACTCCACTAGAGAAGCTAGTCCTAGAGACAGAACGACTAATCAACTCGCAGAGATTCAAAAGCATTATTCAAGAAAGCGGAGAAGACTGTAAAGTCATGGGCATAAGAATGAAAGACAAGATTGTACTGACTATCGCTGACGGAATAGTCTCACACCTGACACCAGACCTTGACCACTACATATCTGTAAAAGAGGAGATAGCTGATAGAGTCTCAGATTTAGCCGCTAAACTCGTTGAAAATTGCCCGGTCGATGTGTATGTTAACACTGCAGACAAGATTGTGGAAGGAGACCCAGAGAATAGTTCGATATATCTTACTGTTACTGGAACATCTGCCGAGCATGGAGACGATGGGAATACCGGCAGGGGTAATAGGGCGTCCGGACTAATAACTCCGAATAGACAAATGTCACTAGAGGCTACAGCGGGTAAAAACGCAATATCGCATGTCGGAAAGATATATAACGTTATAGCATTCAAGATAGCTGATAAAATCTATAGAGAGACCGGAGCATTTGAAGAGATCTACGTGAGGCTACTCTCACAGATTGGAAGAAGAATTGACCGACCTCTCTCAATTTCAATACAGTATATCCCATCTCGGCAGATCAACTCAGCAATAAAATATGAGGTTTCTGAAATATTGCTTACTGAGTTAAAGAACATAACAAGGATAACTGACATAATATTGGAAGGGAAGGCCATGCTATTCTAATTGGTCCTTAATTTATTCATGATTTTATCATTTGCAGTTGTTGGAATTTATCCGCGATTATTCTCCTGATGCATCCTGGATCATGCATGAGGTAGTCTCCGAAATATCCATAAGCCCTTGCCCTGCAGCCTCCACATACATACTTGTATGGACAAATACTACAACCACCCTTCAAATTATTCCTATCCCTTAACTCGTTTAGAACTGGTGAGTATAACCAGATATGCTCAAATCTATATTTTCTGAGGCTGCCTAGCTTTATAGGCATGAATACACAGGGATATACGTCTCCCTCAGGACTTATGGCAGCATAGACACGCCCTGCACCACATCCACCTATGAATTCAGCTAAAGCAGGGGTCAATCCAGGAAGATTGGCATAATGTGATGCAGGTATAATCGGCTGAAATCCAGAAAGACCCAGACATAATTCATTTATAATTTGTCTTTGCATCTCTAATCCAACCCTAGCAAATTGGGGAGCCGTACTATAGATCTGAGTCTTCTTCTTGTTTATCATGTTAAGAATTAGTCGTCTATAAAGACTTCGAAGCAGTTCCTCACGTTCGAGGGGAGAAAGATCTGAATGTATTATTTTTTGACCCCTACCTGTGGGGATAAAATTAAAGCATATGAAGTAATCTGCATCTAACTGTTCGGCTAAGTCAATTATTCTATGCATTTCGTCGACGTTGTTTTTAGTCGCAGTAGTTGCTATTCCAACGGTAACTCCCTCGTTTATGAGGTATTTAATTCCGGTAATTGCTCTCTCCCAGCTACCAGAAACGCCTCTAAAATCATCATGCACCCTAGGCGTAGCACCGTCTAAACTTATCTCGACATAGTGGACCGTTTTTGAAAGCTTTTTTGCAATATCGCTAGTTATTAAGGTTCCATTTGTAGCTACGGCTACATACATTCCGCAATCTTTTGCGTAGTTAGCAACTTTAAAGAAGTCAAGTCTTAGTAATGGTTCACCACCAGAGAAGGCTATCGATGAAACGTCTGAATTCGAGAGGTCCTTCACCACTCCTAGTGCCTCATTAGTATTTAATTCGTTTGAGAGAGAGTGACCAGCATTTTGATAGCAGTGCTTACATCTCAAATTACATTTATTTGTAAAGTTCCATACCACAAAGAGAGGGGCACCAGTAGTGATTGGTTTATTTGCACCGAAGTATGCTAGTCCCTTTATTGTCGCTACTATTCCTTTTCTCCAATATGGTATATCTAATACTCTGTGAAGAGACTCACTTGGTATATGCATAACTTTTAATGAAAAATCAATGAAAAAACGTAGAATTGAGACTACTGATTTGCATTTTATGCATTCCTTATGTTGCTTTCCTAAATACTCATCAAAAAGAATGTCTATTGGCCTGGATTTACATTTACTGCACCTCAAGAAGCCTAGCCTTAATATGAGACGCTGCCTAGGCCCTAGGACTAGTTGCTGAATCAGATTAAACCCGATTGAAGATGAGTTATGGGACAAACCCCCATCATTAGTAGATAGTTAGCTTAAATTAAGCTTTATTATCAATTTTTAAGGAATTTATCTAATCCTTTCTTTTTTGAAAGTATCTCATATGCTAGTCTGGGCGAAAAACACTTATACTCTACTCTTAAGATCATGCCTAGTGATGCTGCTTCTTTCGAAATTGAGGGAGCTACTAGAATCTTTCTGGGGGTCCTTCCTAATTCTTCTTCGAGCAGGCTAGCATAGTGTGCTATCTGTTCTATGTCTTGTTTCGTTGCTCTTCTACGTTTTATCTCAATTATAACTATTTGTCCAGCTGAGTCCACGGCTAGTACATCAATATATTCATTACCAATCCTCCTTTCAGTCTCGATAATCTTTAACCCAGGCTCAATGATGCTCGGTGACTCAATTATGGCCATCTTCATGTCTTCTTCTCTCGCGTGAATAGTAAATTCACCTTTATCAATCAATTTATAAGACTCCACGGAGTAAACTTCGGTGATTATTATCTTCAGAATTTCTGGTGGCGATTTGCGGCTGCACTCTAGTATGAGACCCTCTTCCGTTATTTGTGCATTTATTACTACTCCTGGCGGCTGCCAATTTACGGGCTCGTATCCCGTTGGTCTATGAAGTAAAATTGATTTATCGCTCTTGATTATAAGCAGCCTATCTCCTTCCGTAAGCCAACTAGTTGACCTCCCCAAATAATGAGCATACATCCTACCTACAATTATTAATGTTTTGCCGGAACTCAAACCGTTCATGATTCTCTCGAGAACTTCAGCCAGTTCCATTGATTCATCATTTTAAAATTGTTTAAGGCTTATAAAAAGGAATAAGTTAACATAATATTTGTGAAGATAACTGAGGTTGAAGTTATACCTCTCTATGCTCCTGAAGCAGAGGTCGTTAAGAGTGCATGCATAATACGTGTACATACTGACGAAGGAGTTGAAGGAATAGGGCAGGTAGAAATTCCTGCAATGATTGCCTCGGCGTTCATAAAGACAAGAGAATGGGAAATTACTGGATAT
>Ga0105163_1001719_pt1 | contig 11124 bp, 9 predicted proteins | sample JNZ110809AmetaG_FD_81531 | JGI IMG/M metagenome (GOLD analysis project Ga0105163, IMG submission 81531) | Hot spring microbial communities from Jinze hot spring, China to study Microbial Dark Matter (Phase II) - JNZ 110809A | ecosystem: Environmental > Aquatic > Thermal springs > Hot (42-90C) >... | reverse complement strand
GAGTAAGAACGGGTGGTTAAAGTGGCTCGGGCGGCAAGTACTGCTAGAGTGAGATCCGGGGTTACACTAGGGTTAACCAGGCTTGCTGAAATAGCTGTTCTAGTTTTTAGAAAGAAGACGGCAGTAGTAGGCATATCTCTAATACTGATTTTAGTAGTTCTCGGTGGTTTAGCGCCAATACTGACTCCATATAGCCCGGTAATGCGGGAAGTAGTAGCGGGAGACTTCGCTGTTCCCGAGTGGGCAGCCTCTCCCGAAATAGCTCGAAATATAGTGAAAGTGTTTGATACCTTTAAAGTAGAGAATAGAGTAATTCAAGGGAATGTCAAAGTTAACGTGTTAAGGACTAGTGGAGGCTTTGAAGTAGTGTTCGAAGGAAGTGGATATGCTAGCCTACTGATAGTAACTGAGGACTACTTAGAGTATCCATACAGGCCAGCTAGGTCGATGGACGTGAGAATAGCATTTAACGCTACCTATCTAGAGGGTAGGAGTGAGGCATGGTATAACGTCGACACAGTTATCATAAACAAAGACCTAGTAGAGCGAGGAGAAAAGAGAGCACTAAGAGTTACTCTCCCAGATGGAAGGGTTACCGAATTCGAAGTCCCGAGAGGCATCTACTCTCTGTACGACGTAGTTACGACGAGAGTTGGGTGGATCTACGACTACTTTAAGGGACCTTTGAGGGTTTCAGCTCCCGCCGTATTACCTAACCCAATGAGGAACATGGTGCAACCCTACATCCTATCGATAAAGGATCCTGTAGTTAGAGATAGAGTATCGCAGGCCTTTGGTGAGGTTAACGCCGCAAGAGAGCTCCTATTGGAAAGAGGAACCAAGATCTACTTAGCGGTAAACGTAACGTACTACTGTGACCCAATGAACTTCATGATGAGGTGTGAAAACGGAGGCCTTAGGGTAAGCTACGCACCCATCAGGCTGTTTATAAAGGGTGAAGCCTTCGGGGTGCTGGGTACAACTGCTTACGGCAATGATGTCTGGACGCAGTTTATCTATGGAGCTAGGAGTGCAGTAGTTCTCGGACTAGCTGTAGCCACAGTAACGACTTTAGTAGCCTTAGTCTTCGGGTTGGTTGCTGGCTATAGAGCTGGAACTTACACAGACCACTCAATAACGCTTCTAACAGACATAATATACTTCATACCTGTGATACCGCTAGTTATGGTAGTAGGTTTAGTATTCGGGAGGACTCTGTGGAACATATACGCCGTCCTAATAGCTACAGCGTGGCCTGGTGGTGCGAGAATCATCAGGCAGTGGACTATGACTCTCAGAAGCAGTCTCTACGTTGAATCAGCTAAAGCTCTTGGAGCAAGCGAGTGGAGAATAATGATCAAGCACATAGCTCCACAGCTAGTGCCGTACTTAGTCTACAGAATAGTCATGGCGGTTCCCGGAGTAGTGTTCTTTGAGGCAGGTATTCAGCTACTAGGATTCGGAGACCCAGAAGCACCAACATGGGGCAGAATGATAAACGAAGCGTACTACCAGGGGGCATTCTTAATGAACGCTTGGTGGTGGATAATTCCACCGATAGCAGGGTTGATAATGCTAGCCGCAGGATTCGTGCTCTTCGGAATGGCTTTAGATGAGATAGTAAACCCAAGACTGAGGAGGTAACATATACTTCGAAGAGAGCACCGCATATATTTTTTCCTCTAGCTGGCAGGTACTTGGGTGTGTTAATTGGAGGATGTCCTGATCCTGGTCGGAATAGTTGCCTTAGCTGTCTTACTTATGTATATGCTAGAGTACTATAGACCACTAATTTTAGCAGTTCTATTAGCCTATCTAGCTTTCCCTATATACTGGTTTATTGCTACTCTCGAGCTAGACCCTCTTTTAAGGATTGCTTTACAAGTAGTAGTCTTTATGTTGATGTACGGCGTAGTTTTGTACATGGTCATGAGCTATCTCTATAAAATGAGAGTGAGAAGATATGAAGCCAAGAGATAGTCTATTTATAATGTTAACGTGTTCGGTACTACTGGGACTGTTAACCACACTCTTTAGCCACGTGATTCCCGAGAGAATATATGCGCCAGCAGTAGCGGGAGTTATTGTGGGGTTTCTACTGACTCCGCTTGTCGTTAAGTATGGTGGAGGTATAGTAGATGTGGCCGTAATAGGAGCTATAGCTTCACTTATTGGAGTACTGCTAGCTACACTAGTGTACTATGTAGTGCTAGGTTTTCAGTGGCAAGCTATTAGTCAGTGGACAGTAATCGACTACTTGATTATGATGATAAGGTCCGGAGTCTTTATAGTTAGATTCTTAACTGACTTCATAATAGGCTCAGCAGCCCTCCTTAGTGCGGCTGGGTTAGTGGCAGTACTTGTTGTCGGTGAGTAGATTTTCCTCACTAGTTAAAGCCAGACGCTTTTATCTATAAAGCATTCACTACTTGGTAGGCTCTCTATTGAACCATCCGGTTTAACTATACTGCATGGAGGCACATCTTCGTAGAGAGTAACACCCGGGAAGATCCTGGAGTAAGCACCTACTTTAATACCTGGGTTTACCGATACGTTAACGCCGGTTCTAGTGTAGCCACCTAGTAAACCACCAAGCTTTCTTCTACCCGTAGGTACCTTAACGCCTTTAACTCTAACCTTTATCTCTCTATTATCGAGCCTTAGGTTAGCTAAGATCGTTCCAGCACCTAGATTGCTGTGTTCGCATACTATAGAGTCACCAATGTATGACAAGTGGTGAGCGTGTACCTCCTCCATAACTACGCTTTCTTTAACCTCGACGGAGAAGCCTATTCTAGAGCCATCGAGTATTATACTGCCGGGCCTAATGTAAGCGTTCGGTCCTATAGTAACGCTATCACCGATGTACACAGGTCCCTCGATATAGCTACCGGATAGGACTTCAGAGTTTTTACCTATGTAGACCGGTCCCTTAATGCTTACTCCACTCTCTACTCTACCGTAAACTATACTTTCTCTAACTCTTTCACTAAGAGCTTCTTTACAAAAGCTGAGGTAAAGCCAAGACTTACCTAAGTCACGCCAGTATTTTAGCTCGTGGATTCTAATTGAAGCCCCGGAGCGGATTAGTAGTTTAATAGCGTCAGTTAGTTCGTATTCTCCTCTAGGGCTGAGCTCTATTCTCTCTAAATAGGATGAGATGTTAGTCGAGAACTTGTATAGACCTGCGTTAATCAGTTTCGATATCGGCTGAGAAGGCTTTTCGACTATATCCTTTAACTCCCCACTTGGATCACCGATCAATACACCATAATCGCGTGGGTCGTCTACGTGGTATGCGGCAACAAGGTAGGAACTAGAGCTCGCAGCAACCTTCTTGAGGTCTTCCACGGAATAAACTGAGTCGACATATAGTACTACAACACTTTCTCCTCTAACCTCTTCAAGTCCTTTGAGTAGTGAGTGTCCAGTGCCCAGGGGTCTTCCCTGGTCGACTACCTTGAGTTCGAACTCGTACTTGTCTTCTACCATCTTAACTCTCTCTCTTACCATGTCTATCATGTAGTTTGCGACTACCACGACTCTCTTTATTAGACCGACACTACTGAGGTTATCTAAATGGTACTCCAAAAGGGTTTTATCGATAACTGGGATCAGAGGTTTCGGTCTAGTATGAGTAATAGGCTCTAAACCCCTGCCGAAACCGGCAGCTAGTATAACTGCCTCCAATACTTTAACCTACACTTAAAGTACACTTAACAAATAATAGCTTTGTTCACGTCACGGAACTTGATATCCTAAGCCTTTAAGAATCATCCTTACGGCAATAAAGACTAGTACGACAGCGAACCCTCTCCTAAGAGTCTGCGACCTTGTTCTTCTAGCTATTCTCGCACCTACTTGAGCTCCTATGATGAGCATAGGCACTAAGAGAGCGAGCAGTACCATGTCTATGTTTCCAAGAGTGTAGTGGGTTACAGCAGACGACACTGAGGTTAGAGTTATCGCCATAGACGAAGTAGCTACAGCTACGTGCATAGCAGCTCCAAGGTGTGTTAGCAGTGGGACGTTCACTACTCCTCCACCAACTCCTAGGAGTCCTGAGGCTAGACCCGCTAGAATTCCACCACCAAGTAGTGTAGCATACGTTTTAATGTCCCACTGAATAGCCTTATGTAGCTGGCTACTCCCGCTTTTCTCTCTCGTTGAAGCAACTCTAATGGCTACGAGTATGAGGATCGTGCCGAAGATGATCCTTAAAGTATCTACGTCAATGTACCTAGTCAGTAGAGCACCGACGTAAGCGGAGACAGAAGCCGTAATCGAGATGAGTAGTCCCGCCCTGTAGGCTATGTAGCCATACCTAGCATAAGCTACTGTAGCAGATATAGCGTTGAAAAATATGGCGGCAGCTGAAGTCCCCACAGCTATCTTCATGCTGACTCCGGCTATATTAAGCAGGGGGACCATTAAAAACCCTCCGCCGAGCCCGAACATAGAGCCTAAAATCCCGGCTAGAAGCCCTATCAGGGGAGCGAGTAGTTCTAGCATAGTTCTCACATAACACACTGAAAGCAATGGCAAATAAGCACTTAAACAGAAATAGCGCGCAAGAGGAACTGCACTATTTCCTCACTAAGGAAGTAGGTAACTCTAGCGTGAGTTGACAGCTCTGAGAGAGCGACTTTAGATAGCTTTGCTAAGTCGATAAGGTCTTCGACTGTTGCCTCACCATGCGTTACTCTAATTACTTCCGGCGATACTAGCACGAAAACGGGCTCGTGCCCCATGCTCTTCACGATTTCGGTTACGATCCTACTAGCAACTACGTCTACATCCGACTCCGGCTCACCTAGGTATACAACTAAGCTTCTACCAGGGATCGCTTCAGTTAAAAGCTTGACTGAACTCCAGAGAGCGGACCTGTACTCGAGGTAGCAATCCCGAGGTCCTTCACCCCAGACTACTCGAGAGAAGTACTCAGCTAAATCTACTAGATCACCTATTTCGCGGACTTTGACAAAGCTTGGGGCAGGACCTAAAGTTCGCGACGTTAAGGCTACAACAACCTCTGTACCGTACCTGATGAGTACTGCGGCTATCTTTATGAGCTCGTACGCTAAGACGTCCAAAGCGCTGGAGTCTCCCCTTAGGTATCTTTCAGTAATAGGTACGACGAAGAAGACTCTTCTATAGACCTCTTTCTCGAATAACTTAACGGCGAGCTTTCCAGTTCTCGAAGATGCTTTCCAGTCTATTCGTTTTAAATCATCCCCAGGTCTGTACTCTTTGTTCATGTAGTACTGCGTTCCGGGACCCGGCTTACCAATACTCTTCATACCTATATCGTAAAACGAACCAGTACTGTAGTATGTGCGAACTTCATCTAGCTTAGGTACAGCTCTAATAACTGAGTTCACTCTTAAGTAAGCTCTAAGAGTTATAGCTAAAGCCCTCAACTTAGCGTAAACGACTACCTCATTAACACTGTGCGTACCCACTCTACACACAACTTCGGCTACTATACTTAACGAATTACGGTCTCTCGCAGTCTTAACTTTTGAGACCAAGATCCCACTACTCCCACTGAATACCACTTGAGAAACTTCTACGAGTGGAATAATCCAGGACACCATGGTTACTGAAACTAGAAAGGGTTCTCCAGCAACAACCAAATCCTTCTCGATCTCTAAGCGGCTTAACACATTGGCTCTAGGAACGACTCGCTCGATGACTAGTGAAACTAACGTATATGCTGCTAAAAAAGCTACTATGTACTTAGCGAGTAAGTTATCGTAAAGTACTGTAAGTAGCAAAAGTCCAAGCAGTAGTAGAACTAGTACGTGGTTAAGAGACCTATCGACTCTAAGTGATAGAGTAGCAGATGACGTCCCTATGGTCTCGGAACCTCGACTTTACTCATGATCTCTCTTACTAATGCCTCCCTCTTCGCAAGCCCGTCCGGCAACAGCTCAGGTCTTACCAGTATTCTATGGGGTATCGTATACATGGCAGCTACTTTGACGTCGTCCGGAATAACGTACTTCCTACCTTCAGCTAGAGCTAGAGCCTTAGATAAGAGAAGTAGCATTGCTATGCCCCTAGGGCTAAGCCCGAGCCTGACGGCTCTATGTGTACTGAAAGCTTCAGATATCCGTATGACGTACTCAATTACTGAATCATCGACCCATACGTCTTTAAGCTCCCTCCTAGCCTCGAGAACTTCCTCTCTACTCACAACAGGCTTCAAGTTCTTGAGCTCCTCCTCGATAGCGTCTAAGTCCAACCTCAGCAGCCTTCTTATACCTTCCCGGCTCAAGCCACCCATCGGGAGCTTCATGAGGAATCTATCGAGCTGGGCTTCAGGCAGAGGGAATACTCCTTCAACCTCAACGGGGTTCATCGTTGCTAGTACAGTAAACGGCGTGGGGAGGGCGAATATGTCACCCTCGATAGTCACCTGCTTCTCCTGCATTGCCTCTAAGAGAGCTGACTGAGTTCTCGGAGATGCTCTATTGATCTCGTCAACGAGGACTATGTTAGCATGTATAGGACCCAGCAAGACCTTGAAGTCACCGGACTTCTGGTCGTATATCTTCGTCCCTATGATGTCAGCAGGTAGGAGGTCGGGCGTCATCTGGACTCTACTGAACTTTAGACTCAGTGCTTTAGCTACAGACTTAGCAGTTAGAGTCTTAGCTACTCCGGGGACTCCCTCGATTAGTACGTGTCCACCGGTAATAACGGCGAGAACCAGCATCTTTATGTGTTCTTCTCGCTCTATCAAAAAATTGCCGCACACTTCTATAACTTTCTCCACGATGCTGTAGACCTTCGTCATGTCCAACCATCTGAGTAGGTCGGTAGCTTTCTCAGCTCTATCTCCTAAGAAAAATAAGCTCTAAAAACTTTAAAACTGGGTGTTAAGCTGGCGAAAAGGCTTTTACTGATGACCGCACTAATGCTCCTAGTAGTTCCTCAGGTAGTTTCATCGAGTAGGCACCTCGACCAGCCCCCGGACGCCTACCTAAGGCAGGCCCAAGCTCTAGAAACCCTTCTCTACTTGTTGAGGGCTTGCCCTACTAAGCTTAACTACTCTGTGATGACGTGGGATACCTCTAGCTGGCGCACTCTTCTTAGTGATGTAGTTACGGAACTCTTTAATACGTCAAAACCTATCGTTCTCGTCGTAGGTGGAGTACACCTAAAGGCACTCGCATTATTAACTAACGGCACCGAAGAAGTTAGACCTACCACACTGCAGAAAATAGTTACTTCGTCGGTTTCTAGTTTGCTATCTATGGGAGTACCGTACTCCCTAATTAAAGAGGCCCTGAGTAACCCAACGACCGGTAGCATCTTAAGACTCTTCGCTTACGCTAGTAGAGCCTCAAGTGCTGAAAAGTGTTTGATGAATTTAACACCTAGGATCATATCCTTCGTGGTGTACGTCGAAAAAGGTAATACTGCGAGAGCTAGAGCCGTCGCCGAAGACGTTTTAAATTCTGCATCCCTGTTCTTCGGCTCGATCATGGTTTCTATAGTCGAGCGGCTGCCGGCGGTGTATGTAGCTCGCACACCAGGCTACAGCGATATATCAGAAGAAATTCTCGAAAAACTAATATCCGTGATGAGAGAAAGCAACATTAGCATCGGAGAAGCTCTAGCTACCTACAGCATAAAAGACTTAATAGACCTCTACGAGAAGTTAGCTAATAACGTAAAGTTGGATATGACTCTACAAGGTAGTGGCAATGCTGGCGTCATTGCTACCCCACTCAACCAAACCTTCTTCGGAGAAATGGGGTTAGATGAAGACGTTCTAAGATACTCACTAATTGCTAACCCGTCTAGAAATGGTAGCTCTGAGACCACTAAGAGCAGTGGAGAGGTCGAAGTCGTAAGTGAGCAAGAGGTCAATGAGGTCGTAAGTAGGCTGACCTATCGTGTAATGACTACAGTACTCGACGTTGTCGGTAAGGCCACCTTTCGAGAATACCTGGCTAGGGGTGTGCGGCAAAAAGAGTCAACACCAACCTATACCCCAGTAAACCAGGATAGGGTGTCGAACTGGGAGTTAGTAGTAGTGGCTCTAGCATTAGCGGCATCAGCTGGTGGTTTCTCTCAGCTTGTATTGCGTAAGAGATACACTGAGTTAAGTCTTCCTAAGAGAGTATCAATAAACATAGATAAGGAGGTCTATTTCGTCAACAAGCTCAACCCGACGGTACGGTTCTTTTGGGACGTAGTGAAACGGTTATTAACTAAGGGAGATGTAGAGATATTGCCGTCTGACACTCACCGCGAGATAGTTGAGAAGCTGAGTTCCAGCGTTGACGACGTAACATCGGCTGCGTTAAGGAAGTTGGGGAAGCTGTACGAAGTCGCTAGGTACTCAAAGAACCCACCCGACGAGGTGTTAATGAAGGATCTCGAGGTTTTAAAGAATCTCCTGGGGATGTAGAGTTGAGTTCGACTCTCCCTAACACAAGTAGCTTTCTCTTCCTGCTACTTTTGTCTCTACCCATAGTCTTCTTACTCACAGCCGTCCTACTGGCTCCAGAAGCTCCTCGAACAATCTTAAGAACTGTGGTAGGAGTTCTTGCCGCACTAGGGTGCTACGAGGTTCTACTCTACAGTGCTGGATATACATCGAGATTAGAGCACGTAATCCCCACCAGGCTCTCCATTAAGAGACCAAGCCTATCGTCACTACTCGAATACATCTCCTTGTTCATGCTTGCGAGCTCTATCTTCAAGTTGCTTGAAAGCTCTCTCTATACGAGCTACCCAGTAGTTATAGCTCTCTCCTTAGTCGCTACATACTTTACTAGAAGACTGCTAAAGTCTGTTCTCACTACCTTGAAGCAGAAGTCGTTCGTAGCTTTCGTAGTTAGCGCTGTTTTCGTTACGCAGGTTTCTGACTACGATATCGGGTACCTGCAGACCCTACTTAGATTTCTAGAAGAGGTGGTACGCAACGCACTCTAGTAGAGCTAGGTACCTTGAAGTAGTGGCTATTACAACGCTGTTTGCGGCAATGTTACTAGCTATAGTAGAACGGTACGTGGCTTCAGTCGTAGCCCTACTATGCGGTATGACAGTCCTCTCGTATTTATCCGAGAGGGAGAGCCGCTGTGAGAAATAAGTTACTGCTCGCAGTCGCTCTCTCCATCTTCTTGGTCTTACCGTTAGCAGTAGAGAAGGACATAAGCACGCGAGTACCGTCTGGTGCTTCACCCTTCAATACTGGTCCCGAGGGTACTTCTGGGCTCGTAAGTGTTTTAATCAATAGTGGGTTTAATGTGACTATCGCAAGGTCTTGGTCTAGTGACTTAAGGAAGCTAAGCCCTTGTCTAATCGTAGTAGTTTCCCCGGAGCTACCTTACTCTAGTGCGGAACTAAGCGTAATTAGGGAGTTAGTAAATCAAGGGTCTAATATCTTAATTGCTGACGAAGGAACGTACTCGAATGCTATCTTAGAGTACTTGGGTGTACCAGCTCGGATCTCTGGTAGAGTTCTTACTGTTGGAGGTAGGGCCGTATTTACTAGCCCTACAAGGTTAGGTAGTACCGAGTTAAACGTAGTCTACGCTTATTCATCCAGCATAGACGTACTGGAATCTGTGGATAGAGCTATCGACATACTAGCTCAAGTAAATGGAGACGTTTTGGCTATAGCTTATAAAGCACATACCTATAGTGCCGTAGTAGTAAGCGATGGAACCATCCTAACTAACGCTCTGCTTAACCCTACGAACGTGTTAAACCATAACTACGTCTTTGCTTACTATATCGCTAAAAACATGTGTTCAAGTGGGACGATCCTCGTCGAGGGGTCTAAGTACGAACTAAGACCGTACCCAGCCCTAGGAGTTGAGGTACCGATCGTCGCATACCTCCACACCCTCAGTAGGGTTCTTAGTGCTACACTAGCGGTACTAGTTGTTTTCTACGTGGTACTACCTAAGTTCAAGACTGCTCGTAAAAGTAGGGGAGTACCGACTTCTCAAGCTCTTGGAAGCTATGAAGTAGCTAGAATCCTCTGTCAAGATGTAGAGCTCTCTACTGTTCTCACTAAGGAGTGCGACGTCTTCAAGAAGACTCGTAGAGCTCAGCAGTTCTTAAGTAAGGTCGTTGCCTTAATGAAGAAAGATAGAGAGCTGGCTAGTAAAGTACTAAAAGCTATAGTTGAGAGAGCCACTTAGCACTTTACGTCTTCTACCTCAGTAAGACCTCAGTAACGTAGTTGAGATCCGGTATCGAATACACCACTATTCTATCCGGAGATACAGCGTAAAGTTCTCTACCTATGTAGACTGCTCTAAACACTCCCTCTACCTCAAGTAGTGATAGAAACCTGAGATTGTGTTCTCCATATTCTACTACGGCTAGCCCACTTAGTGGTGGGTAGTAACAGTACGACCACACTGGGAGATAGACTACAGCAAAGTCTACGTCTACGGTTATCGCTTTATGGTCGCTTAGGACGGGAGACCAAGAGCACTCTATGTGTACTTTCGATAGCTCTCTCATCTCAGTTGGGTTAGAGACGTCGAATAGAGATATCTTTAAGTTATTGTCCTCTAAGCCAACACCAAGTAGTCTGTCACTTGAAACTGGGTGTAGGTACTCACTAAACCCAGGGATCTTTAGGTAGCCGAGTACTACGGGTTTCTTGGGGTTAGATAGATCTATAGCGAAGAGTGGGTCTACCTGTCTGAATGTAACTAAGAAGAGTACGTTCTTTACTAACCTAGCTGAGTATATTCTCTCTCCTCTAGCGAGTCCTCTCAAAGACCCGAGTACACCGAAGTTCTCTAAATCAATTACGAATACGTTGTTTACAGGTTCATCAACGCTGACCGAGGTAACGTAGTACAGCCTCGGTGGTGTTTTAGTGAGCTTAGCTATCGGTGTGTATGTCTTAGTGCTTACTGCTCTATCGTCTACGTACTCTACTATCGTGATAGGTTTCCCAGAGGGTTCCTGTACCATCCTGTAAGTGTAGACCCTTAGTGAGCTAGGTGTTACTGTAGTAGCAACTACGAAGTAGTTCCCCATTTCCTCCATGGAGAACTGGTCTAGAACTACTCCATCAACCTTAAACGAACCCAAGTACTTAATGCTTAACCCAGATAACCCAAAGGCATGAAATAGTGT
>Ga0105163_1001718_pt1 | contig 11126 bp, 10 predicted proteins | sample JNZ110809AmetaG_FD_81531 | JGI IMG/M metagenome (GOLD analysis project Ga0105163, IMG submission 81531) | Hot spring microbial communities from Jinze hot spring, China to study Microbial Dark Matter (Phase II) - JNZ 110809A | ecosystem: Environmental > Aquatic > Thermal springs > Hot (42-90C) >... | reverse complement strand
CTCAAGCTCACCTTTTGCAATCTTCGGCAAATACTTCTCCTTCTGAGCTTCGTTACCATATCGAACTATTGGTAACGCTCCGAAAACTTCTGTAAGAACGAGATACCAAACTCCGCCTGCACCACAGCCATTTGCAGCCAATTCCTTCATTGCAATCATAAGCTCGGTAACTCCGTAGCCTGAACCGCCATAGTTCTCGGGAATCACAATGCCAAAGAACCCGGCTTTGGCAATCGCTTTGAAAAACTCCTCCGCAAACTCACCCTTTGCATCCTTTTCCCTCCAGTACTCTGGCGGAAAGTCTTCCGCAATCTCTTTTGCAGCGTTTGCAATCATCTTCTGCTCTTCCGTAAGCTCGAATTCCATAAAATCACCCCCTCTTTTTGACAGCAACTTTAAGAATGCACTTTAACACAACATCACCGCTTTGTTTAACAACTCTTGATTCAATTGTAACAAGTCCATAGGCACCTTTGTCTTCTTTTTCAACAACCTTAGCAATCGCCTTTATCGTGTCGCCTATGAAAACTGGATTCGTGAAGCGCAGTTTATCTATTCCATAAAATGCGAGAATTGTCTTTTCAATAAAACCAAGCCTCACAAGTAGTCCTGTCATTATGGAAAACACGAGCGTTCCATGCGCGATTCTCTGACCAAAGATCGTATTTTTTGCAAATTCGCTGTCCGTGTGAAGCTGGTTCCAATCACCAGTAATCCCTGCAAAGTTTACTATATCCGCCTCTGTAATCGTTCTCCCAGCGGTTTCGAATTCCTTTCCAATTTCAAACTCCTCAAAATACAGCCCCTCCATTATACCACCTTAAAATATAGAATATCCGTAATCTTCCCTTCCGGAACATCCTTCCAAACCGCTTTGACTCTAGTTCCGGGTTTGAAGGTCTCATGGACTTTTTTCCAATCACTCAAGTCTATTCCTCCAAGATAACAGAGAATTCCAGTATCTGCTCCGTCCAACTTTACGACACCAACGGCGTACGGTGGCTCAGGAAGACCTGTAAATTTCATGTAGGTTACGCTTAAAGTTTCAACGACTCCTTCATCCTTAACTTCGACCCATTCGTCTGTTTCAACGAAGCATCGCTCGCAAAATGCTCTCGGAGGAACAAGAACTCTCTTGCATTTCGGACACCTAACTCCAAAGATTTTTTTATTTTTTAAACCCTCAAAAAATTTTGTCGCATGAACTCCAGCATAATGTCTAAACGGAATTCTCCACCACACCTCAAATTCCATAACATCGCCCATTTTCTCACCCCAACTTCTTTTTTGAAGACACGATCGCGAGGGTGTGGAACTGCAAAGTCCCTCCCCAAGCATGAGCCAACGCAAGTTCAGCGTTCTCAACTTGATTCTTCGCTTCCCCCATGACTTGGAGCGAAGCTTCTATCAGCCTCACCAATCCACTCGCTCCTATGGGGTTTGTGCAAAGCACGCCTCCCGAGGGATTCGTTGGCATTTTGCCGTCAACTGCCGTTATTCCCTCTTTGGCAAAATCCTTACCTTTGCCCTTTTCTGCGAAACCCAAAGCTTCGAGTTCCAAGATTTCTTGAATAGTGAAAGGAGAATATAGCTCTGCAACGTCAAAATCTCTCATTGGATCGTCAATTCCAACTGCTCTGTAAAGTCTTCTTCCTGCAATTGCCAAGGAGTCCCAACAGCTAAAATCTGGGCGATCTCCCAAGTAATAACTGTCGCTTATCGTCGTCTCCCCAAGAATCCATGCTGGATTGTCTTTCAACTTTTTCGCAACCTCTTCGCTTGCAAAAATCGCTACAGCGGCACCATCGCTCCTTGGGCAACATTCGAGCAATTTCAGCGGAGAGCAAACAACAGGGCTTTTTAAAACATCCTCAACGCTTACTTTCATCCTTATATGTGCATACGGATTTTTTAGAGCGTTTTCATGATCTTTTACGCTTACATAAGCCAGATCCTCTTCTTTTGCGTTGTATTTATGCATATAGGCAGTAGCTTGAAACGCCGCTACCGTAATCGCTCCAACTCCTGAAAAGCGCTCGTAAATTGGATCGACTGCAGTGTTCAGCACAGATTGCGCATCGACACATTCACCTACGCGTTGAACGCAAACTGCCATAACGATATCAAAAAGACCACTTGCTACAGTATCATAAGCAGCAAGCGCAGTTGTTAATCCTGTGGTTCCGCCCGTGCTTATCTTCATCATCGGTTTAAAAACACCAACAGCGGTAGAATCCCATAGTTCGGGACGATAAATCCCATCAAAGGGATCCATACAACCGTAGACTACTGCTTCAACATCTTTTATGTCAATTCCGGCATGTTCAAGAGCTTTTTTTGCAGCTTCGTAGACAATTTCAGGATGCGTTTTTTTGTGTTTGCTTTTGAACTCGGTTTGTCCGCAACCAATTATCGCAACTCTTTTCATCTCTACACCCCGAAAATAGATACAAGTGCTCTTTTTCCCGCATAACCACTCATCGCTTGAGCTAAACCACTATCGATATCGCCATTTCTTATCCTCTCAACGAGATTTGCAACTAGAAAAAGCCCAGTAGAACCGTAAGAATTCGTGCAAATTGCGCCGCCTGATCTGTTAACCTCGAGATTTGTCTCAATACCTTTACCCTCCTCTGCAAAACCCAAAGCCTCAAGGATCATGGGCTGGTGATCGCTTACGAGATCCATCACCTCAACTGACTCGATTTCCTTTCTTTCAACTCCCGCCATCTTGAAAGCCATCTCAGCAGCGGATTTCGTTGCAGGAAGTGTTTCTAATTCCTCAAAATAATAGCCAGAGTTACTCCAGCCAATACCTTTTATCCACACTAATCTGTCGCAAATCCTTTTTGCGATCTTTTCGCTTGCTAAAATCAACGCAACACTTCCATCACACCACCTAGCAATTTCGAGCTCTCTCAAAGGGTAAATTGCCATTCTGGAATTCAGAACATCTTCAACGCTCACTTTACTCCTTAAAAAGGCTTTTGGATTTTTAGAACCGTTTTCGGTATCTTTAGCTATGCATTCCGCGATTCTCTCTTCTTTAACTCCGTATTTCTTGCGATAGCAAAAGCTCTGCATTGCAAAGCTCATCTGAAGAGAGAGATTAAAGGGTCGCAAAAAGAATGGATCAAGACTTTGCAGTTCTACAAGCTCAATTGGGGTCTCAGAACTCTTTCCAAATCCCAAAACCATGCATAAATCACTCAAACCACTTTTTACTCGCATAAATGCCAAAGCAAGAGCAAAAGCAGCGTCGTCGGCGACTCTTGTTTCATGTCGAAGATAAGCTCCTGCTGCTGGAGCTGTATACATGTTCGATATCGTCCTTCCTACTCCAAGATTATCGTAGCCTCCCAGCACAAAGCTGTCGATTTCCCCCCTCTCTATGGATGCGTCCTCGATTGCCTTTTTCGCCGCTAAAAATGAAATATTGTAGAAAGGCTCCTTTAATATACCAAACTCAGAAAACCCAACTCCCACGATTGCGACACGCAAATGACTCACCTTGCTTTGTATCGAGTTCTCCAGTCTGGGATCATCTTGTCTCTATCCCAGCCGTGATCTTTTCTTTCCTTTTCTTTTTCCTTCAGTTCCCACTTCTTAACTCTGCCCGTAGGTGTGTAAGGGAGGTGATCGACAAGCTCTATGTATCTTGGAACTTTAAAATACGCAACTTTTCCAGCCATGAACTCTACGAGCTCCTCTTCTTTCAGCTCTTCTCCATACTTCGGCATAACAAATGCCTTTATTTCTTCCCCTCTTATCGGATCTGGGACGGGGATTACAGCTACATCTGCGACTTTCGGATGACTCTTAAGAACAGCTTCGATTTCCCAGCTTGCTATGTTTTCTCCACTGCGTCGAACGATGAACTTCTTTCTGTCAACAAAGTAAAGATATCCTTCGTTATCCATCCTAGCAAAGTCACCGCTGAAAAGCCATCCATCTTTCATCACTTCAGCAGTTTTTTCAGGAGCCTTGTAATAACCTATCATTTGTGCTGGATTTTTTCTCAAAAGTTCGCCAACCGTGCCAAAAGGCACCTCTTTGCCGCTATCATCAACTATTTTCGCGTCATGTCCCAAATCTGGGAAAACTGGAACTCCAAAGCTTCCTATTTTCTTGTACTTCCCTGGGGGATTAAGGCAAGGAAGCGGATCTTCGGTCATGCTGTAGCCTTCAAGAACTTCTACTCCGAATCTCTCTTCGAATTTCTTCCAAATCTCAACTGGCATTCCGCCGATTATGACATATTTCGCTGGATTATCCTTTTCGAATTCTGATGGAGGGAGAGAATACAGGATATTCGCAAGCGAGCCAAGGAGGTTGAAATGTGTGCATTTATAGCGAGTAATATCTTCCCAAAACATCGAAGCTGAGAATAGACTCCTGAGCGTTAAGATTCCACCTGCGATCATCATGCCAAGGCTCGAATATATCTGGGCATTTATGTGGAACAGCGGTAGTCCGGTGTAGTCATTTGCATTTTCATCTACCATCCAAAAGCGATATCGCCTTGGCGGATAATACGTAGGAGGTGTTCGATAGAATAGCGCCTTTCGGTAATCCAGTTGTGCCAGAAGTATAAATGATCGCCATCGGATCTCCCGCAACGATCTTTGTTTCTGGGTTCTTTGAACTTCCTTTCAGATCCTCGAGTTTTTGATACTCTTTCGCCTCTCCACGAACTATAACGTGCTTTAGATCTGGCAAATCATTTCTTATAGTCTCAACAATTGATAGCAAATCCTCCTCTACAATACAAACACTTGCTTCACTATTTTTTATGACATGTTTTGCGTCGAACTCCCTATAAAACCAATTCACTGGCACTTCAATTGCACCAATCTTTGAACACGCATAGATACATCGAAGATAGTCGAGGGAATTTCGTAGATAGAGAGCCACTCGGTCTCCCTTTTGAACTCCAAGTTCCAAAAGAGCATTCGCTATCCTGTTCGCATCTTTATTCAGCTCATGATAAGTCATGCTCTCTCCAGTGTCTGCGTATATCGCGTAAGTCTTATCCCCACGGATTTCTGCTGCAGTCTCAACGACTTCTTTTACGGTTTCAGCTTTAGCCAGCTCTTTTGGCAATCTTTTTACAGCCCACGCATACGTGGGCCATCCATTTAGCTCGCCCTCCTCTTTTATCACGAACTGCATAAGATCACCAATTGTTTAGTTAATATGAGCACATATTAAAAATTTAAGGTTAATAATGCACATTTTTGAGCATAGCTTTTCAATCGATGCTGCTAAGCAACTAAAAATGTGTAAATTGGGATGGCTCAAAAAGAACGAAAATAGTATAATATAGATTATGCAAAATAATAAAAAGCTTAAACTTTAATCCTTCTCCTAATCTCTTCTATTGTCAGGTCTTTGAACTCCACTTTCGAACAAGGAAACTCTTTTCCGAGCCAATCTTCGTAGAAGGCTACGATATCTGGTAAGAACTCGAATATTGGAGGATATCCCGGCGGAACGGCTTCGACTGAAAGTAATTTTCCACACCCTGGGCATAAGTATTCCCTTATTTCAACCCATTCCTGATCTCCGTGCATAAAGTGGGGATAAATTTCCTCTATTTCCTTTTCTTTTCTGACAAATACTTTCGCAAAAATCTTCCAGTTAATCCTATAATCTCCGAATTCGTAACCGCAAAAAGCCTTCACTATCGGTTTGCCATCTTTACACACTATAAAAAGGTGTTTGGATATCGGCATCAATATTCTCTCCTTCCATTCTACTTTTCTTTGGAAATATTCGAGAATCGCATCAAAACTAAGCTTGGGATCTTTTTCCCTTGCTATCACCCTAAAAATTTCTTTCTCATCGGCTTTATTTTCAAGCAATCTCTCGATCTCTTTTATTTTCGCCTCAAGCTCTTCCGACATTCATTTCACCCCCAACCAGAAAATCCTTCTTTTATCAAGCTTAGTTCTATTCGTTGGAGGTATTACAAACGTTGAAGCAGGCGATTCAATGATTGCAGGTCCTTCAATTACATTTCCCGGTCTTAATTTGTCCATTTCGTATATTAAAGCTCTATACCATCTTCCGTCCCAGAAAATTTCTCTTTCTCCTTTGAAGGCTTCGCTTGGAGGTTTTAATCCAACCTCTGTCTCTTCTTTCATACTTGGTTTTGGTAATTTTAGGTAACCCGTCAATACAGCACGTGTTATTGTGTATCCAAATTCCTTGCTCCTTGCCGAAATTGTGTAAACTCTTCCGAACAAATCGTCGAATTTTTCACATAGCTCTTTAATGAGTTCTTCCGTGGCTTCGATTGAGCTCGAATCAACTTCTATATCATCAAGCATTCCAGCGTAAAGCATTCTAACAGCAGCTTTCCACTCTATCTCTCCTCCTACTCCTCTAAATTCCTCGCATATATACCCATGAAGTTCTTTCCATGCTGAAGATAGCACGTTCACAGCATTTTGAATTAAAAGGTTCCTCAAGCCCTCTATCTCCTCTTTTCCCCTTATTTTTATCCCTAAAAGCTGTGCAATTCCCCTCATTATCATTTCCGCAATACCTACTGGCCTAATCCCGGGAAGTGGTGGAACGTATACTTCTACAGACTTTTCAGCTCTTATCCCCAGATCTGGCAAGGTTGCACCCCATGCAGAAAATGCCGGAGCGATCTCAGGGACCATTACCCCAGCAAACTTTAGGCCAGAGGTATAAGCAGCGACCATGCTCGGACCTCCACCCCCGTATGAGACAAGGTAAAAACTCTCGGGCGAGAAACCAAGAGATCTCGCAATCGACTCCAAATGCAGTTTCATGTGCTCGGAGACCATTGCATAGGAATTCCAAGCAGCTGAAATTAAATCAATTTCAAGCGGTTTCGCTATTTGTCTCTCGAATTCTCTCTCTGCCCTTTTCTTATCAAGTTTTATATCTCCGCCTAAGAAGTAATCTGGATTCAGGTAACCTAAAACGAGCATAGCATCGTTTATTGTAACATTCTCAATTCCTCCTTCTTCCCAGCAAACCCCAACTCTATATCCGGCACTTTCAGGACCTATCTTTAAAGCTTTTGTAACTGGATCAAGCCTGACAAATGATCCGGTTCCTGCACCAATCGATTCAGTCTTTACAGATGGCACAGCTGCTTCAAATCTCTCGATGACCGTATAAGGTGCCATTATTGGCTGTCCAGCGATTATTGCAGTCACGTCAAAGCTCGTACCTCCGACATCACTTCCTATTATATAATCGAATCCGTAAATTTCTGCAAGTCTTTTAACACCCACAGCTCCTCCCGTTGGTCCAGAGGTTATAGTGTGAATAAGGCGTTCAAAAGTTGGAGGCACAACTGTTCCGTAATTTGTAAGAATATAGAGCGGAGCTTTACATCCTTTTTCTCTGAAAGAGCTTTCTATCTTCTTAAACTGTTCTCTTGAAGCTTCTGCAGCGTAGACTTGTATTACAACAGCGTTCAACCTTCTAAGCTCACCAAGAACCGGAGCTATTTTGTGTGACAAGAAAATGGGAATCTCTTTTCCCATTTCTGCCAAGACGTTTTTAATAATTTTTTCGGCTAAGATTTCATGGGAGGGGTTTGCCCAAGAGTTTAGAAACATCACGATTATAGCCTTCGCTCCTCTTTTTATTAGAATCTTCACAGCTTCTTCGACTTCTTTTTCATAAAGGGGAACGAGTTCGATGCCCGTTATCAAAATCCTCTCTCTCACACCCACTATCATGTTATTGGGCACAAGTGGTTCGGGATGAAAGTGCGAAATCGCATGCAGTCTTTCTTCGTAACTCAGCGTGTTCCAAGCTTGTCTTGATCTGCCCATTCGCAACGTGTCTTCAAATCCGGCAGTCGTTATTATTCCGAGAGGTTGCAATCCCTTTCTCTCCAAAATTCGGTTGAGCATTATAGTTCCCGCATATACAACAGTTCTAAGAGATCTAATTGCCTCTTCAAGTCCAAGCCCCCATTTTTTGGCTGCATCCTTCAAGGAATTTATTATACCCTCAGATTCGTTGGCTGGAGTTGTTTGGGCTTTCCCAATTACAAAACTCCCATCTTCTGCGACGAGAACTGTGTCCGACATTGTTCCTCCGGTGTCGATACCTAAAACGATGGGTTCTGTTTTCAATTTTACCACCTCTCTCTTAAACTTAAATGTCTAATTTTGGATAGATCATAACCCTTTTTCTCCAAAAATTCTCTGTAGTGTTTTATTAATTCCTCATGCTTTCTTAAAACTCTCTCTCGATACTCTTCAAGTTCTTCAACCTCTGGAATATAATCCCGAGGCAACTGCCAAAATTCCAAGAACTCGTTCCAAAAGTCGGGGGATATTTCCCTTTGTTCCTGATACATCTTTGCAACGGGTCTTATGAAACTCGAGATCAAGATCCTCTCACGCTCCTCTATGTAGAATTGAGCGAAATCTTTCGCTTTTTTGAGTCTTTCATTGATTTTTTCCTTTCTAAGTTTCTCAGAAGCTTCTCTGTCAACGATCCATATTCCTTTATCGTCGTCAAACTTTGCAATCACTCCATAAACTTTCTCCATGATCTCCGCGGTATAAACACCATCGTTTAGATCCTTTTCACAGAGCTCCAAAGGTCTGTCCAGCGGATCACCATAACCTGGACCGCCATTTTGTTTGAAGTAATAGAAGTCTCCCTCTTCAAGCTGTCTTGGGAAATGAGTTCCATAATCCAATCTTTCTATCCCTTTACAGAGTCCTGAAAGAAGTTTTTCAAACTCGGGATTGTCTGGATCGTCAGATAAAGGATAAGGGAGTCTTTGTTTAATCAGCTCCTCTAAATTTACACCTCTCGCTATCAATGTGTATGCAGTAGGGCTTGGATAACCTCCGTAAAGTCCGGTATTCGTAAAGGCTTTTCCCATGTTGAGATTTTGAACCACATTGTTACTACTTCCAAAAAAGATTGCAACATGTGCATAACCGCTTCCTCCTCTTCTCTCACCATATCCTGCAGAATTTGCTCTGATTTTTCTTGCAAGGTAAATAAAGCCGAGTTGAATTCTCTCCCACTCCTCGACGTCGCCTATATCCGCTTCTGGATTCCACATCGCATAACCATAGTCGAGCCCATCTCTAACAGCATTGGCTCCCAAACCCTGTCCTGCAATCTCAAACGTTGATATGGGGTAGTAAATTCCAGGCGGATGTCCAGTTTTGCCTGTCGTTATTCCTCCTCCCTGCACAGGGTCTGCGGTCATTCCATAACCTGAGGCTCCTTCCTCTATGATCCCTCTTGCAAAAGCGCCCATCGCAACGCATCTGTATATTGCCTGCATCTGTGGGATAAGAAAATACCATGGAACGTTTCTTGAAATATATGGATTCGGATCCCCGACCCAACTCTTCTCCGGAATTCTAAAATCTATGGCTTTAACAAAACCCTCGTTTATAGTCTCCGAGTATCCCAATATTTGTGTCATCACAACCCAAAATCCACCCATGAAAGGTGATATTGCACCATTCCACGGCCACGGACCTGTACCTGTAGAACCTTCAATGTCTACCACCCAACGGCCATCTCGTGTAATCGTTATCTCCATTGGCAGCGGATGTAGCCAATCATCTCTCGCATGAGGCTGCCAAGCTTCAGCAATAAATGGAGTTTCTGACAACGTGAGAGTTCGATATCTGCCGGGGATTAGCCTCTCCTTTGTTCTCGCTAAATAGTCTCTTCTCGATTTCTCTATAATCTCTTTTATCAACTGAAGATAATAATCAACCCCTACCTTTTCCACGAACTCTAATATCATTCTTTTAGCCATTTCATTACCAGCAAATCTCGCCTTCTCGTCAAGATCAAAGTATAAAGGAGTTCTCACACCCCTCCGGCTTCTTTCATAGTAATGCGGGAAAAGCTTTCCATTTCTCATCACAAGTTCACACTCCATGTATAGTCCATCTTCAAATCTTGAGCTGGATGTGCAAATGTCGTGACCCGGCGTGTTTGCTCCTATGTCTACCTGATGCGTTACTGAGCCAATCCAACTTATCAGAGTTCCTTTATAGAATACAGGAGTTATTGTGTGAACATCCGTTGTATGGACATTGCCAAGAGCGGGATCGTTGCCGATAAAGTGATCTCCGTCCATTATTCCGGGGTTTTCTTCATATCCTCTCCTAATCATCCATTTTATTTCCTCACTCATTGTATGGACGTGCACGATTATTCCAGTAGATAACACAACGGAATCACCTTCAGGAGTGTAGAGAACCCAACAAGTTTCACCTATGCTTCTTGTTATTGGTGAAGCTGCTATTCTTGTTGCGGATTCCCGAGAAAGGACCATTATAGCTTTAAGCTGCGCCCTTTCACGTTCCCATCTTAATGGATCTCTTTCGTAAAGTTCTAATCTCTCCAAACCCCAGTAGAATCCCGTGTCCCGATATAGCTTTTCTGATTCCTCCAAAAGTTCCAAAAGAGTTTTACCTCCTGGAGCAATTCCCATAAATAAGTTTTAGCATGAGCAATATAATTAAATTTGGGATTCATTCTGCTCATATCTGCTCATATTAAAAATGTTCAATTTTATTTCTGTGGAGTTAAAGTTGTTGGAAATTTTTTTAAACACTTCCCTAAATTTTAATTATGGTATATCTTGTGATAGATACAATAATACTTGTCTCTTTTTCTAACAAAACCACCACAGAGGAAGACATCGAAATTGAAAGTTACTTGCGGTTGCCCGTGGAATTCTCCGAGCTTATCGGTCGTGAAGCAGAGATTTACCGTGATGAGAATGGTTTTTCATACACATAGTTGCCAACCGAGTTGCCAACCTCGAGAGTATTCCAAACGAGAATAAAATTCCACATCCTTCAAAACGGGAATCGAGTCGATTTGATAATCCGAAATTTAACAATAGTCTTTCAAATTCATTTCATTCTCATAAAATCTGGGTCCGGAGGGATTTGAACCCTCGACCGCCCGGTTATGAGCCGGGCGCTCTGACCAGTCTAAGCTACGGACCCTTTTAAGCTATTGCGGGAAAATTGTATTTAAGATTTTCGCCCTTCAAACTCTTTTTACACTTCCGTAAGCTTTAATATTATCTCACCTCGCTTTTCTCATGGAAGTCATAATCGTTGGCGCTGGTG
>Ga0105163_1001714_pt1 | contig 11150 bp, 12 predicted proteins | sample JNZ110809AmetaG_FD_81531 | JGI IMG/M metagenome (GOLD analysis project Ga0105163, IMG submission 81531) | Hot spring microbial communities from Jinze hot spring, China to study Microbial Dark Matter (Phase II) - JNZ 110809A | ecosystem: Environmental > Aquatic > Thermal springs > Hot (42-90C) >... | reverse complement strand
GAATTGTACAGTAAACTGTTGTACTCGGCTGCAGGTATTGAAAAGTTTAAGGATCCGCGATACTTGTGGCTTGTGGGCGAGAGAATCTTCAACCTTGAGAGAGCCTTTATAGCTAGAGACGGTTTTGATGTTAGTCAAGACTCGATGCCCGAGAGAATTCTTAAAGAGCCTGTGCCCAGGGAACCTTCAAAGGGGCAGATTTTCGAGCTTGACGTGCTTCTAAAGGACTACTACAAGGCTAGGGGCTGGAATGAGCGGGGGATTCCAACAAAAGAAAAACTGGCTCAGCTGGGGCTATCAGAAGCGGTCAACGAACTTTACCCACAATAACTCCCTTTTTTGTGTGGTTTGTAATGAAAGTTCGCGTCAAGTTTGTGGGCGAGGTGCGCAAAAAATACGACTTAACGGATACTTGGCTAATTCTCAGCGATAACGCAACCGTTGAAGACGTTTTAACAAGAATCAAGAATGAGCATGGAGTCAACGTAAACTTGGAGGACAAAAGCATAACCGTTCTGGTGAACGGCAGACGCCTAGAATTCATCGGAGGCTCTAAGGCGAAACTCAAAGACCTGGACGAAATTGTGATAATGCCCATAATCGCCGGAGGGCTTTAAAAGAAGCAAGGTACCCTCATTCTGCACTAGCAATGTGACTCCTTAATTGCTATTGCTTCAATCTCCACCATCCATTCTGGGTTAGCAAGGCGCTTCACCTCTACTACCGTGCTCTTTGGATATTCGCCTTCGGTCCAAAACTCTCTCCTAACATCAGAGGCTCCCTGCTTGTAGAAAGCCTCAACATCAGTAACGTACACGTTTATAGCAGCAACATGATTCATGTTAAGCCCCATCTCCTCCAACAACAATCTCATATTTTCCAAAACCTTTCTGGTTTGTTTAACGATATCGCCTCTTCCAACAGTGTTACCATCCCTATCCACGGGAACTTGGCCGGAAATGAAAACAAAAGGTCCAGCCTCGACGGCTTGAGACCATGGACCGAAAACAGGGCTAGGACCCTGTTTACTGGGATCCACCACGGACCTTGGAGAAAAGATCTTTTTCTTTATCAAACTCAAACTTCACATCTCCATGAAGTGCAAAATGTCATGCTTGTTTATAAAACTTTGAACTAAGCCATGCTTGTGGTGGTGCGGCCGCCGGGATTTGAACCCGGGTCGTCAGCGTGGCAGGCTGATGTCCTAGACCAGGCTAGACTACGGCCGCTCTCTGTTATCCACTAATTCCATTTTCCTAAAAAGTGTTATGTCTTGTTCCAGTCGTGTCGTATGTCAATTTCGCTGCTGATGAATAGCAAAATTGATAACCCTTAGATATTTTTGAGTCAAGCTTTTATGGGGCTTGTCTACTTTTTGTTTTTGATGTTTGGTAAGGAATTTTTTGTTAACCGCTACCGTTTGTTGGGTTGGAAATTTAAAGATGTCACGCCGAAGCAAGCCATCAGAATTAATACGATGAACGTTTGCGGTTTCGATGTTGTGGAGCGGCTGCGAAGCCTCAATGTTGAACTTGAAAAGATTCCATTCTTACAGTATGGCTATTGGGTTGTTAGTTCAAAGTTTTCTGTTGGAGCTACCCTTGAATATCTTTTGGGCTATTATTCTATCCAAGAGGCAGCCGCTCAAATTCCCGCTGCACTTTTCACAGATCTAAAGGAAAAGCTTGTTTTGGATGCGTGTGCAGCTCCGGGCGGTAAAACTGTTCAGCTGGCAGATTTAATGGGCAACACCGGTATTATTGTAGCTTTGGACGTTAACAAACGGCGGCTTGAAGCCTTAATGAACCAGCTGGAACGTTGCCACGTGAAGAACACGGTTGTTTATCAGTTGGATGCGAGGCGCGTGTCAAGACTTGGATTAAAGTTTGATAGAATACTGCTTGATGTACCTTGCTCCGGCAACTTTGCAACGGACAAAGAGTGGTTTAAGCGGCGCACACTGCTGGACGTGAAGCGAAACGCAAAGTTGCAAAGACAAATTTTAGCTGAGGCTGCTAAGGCTTTAAGGGATGAAGGCGAAATGGTTTATGCCACGTGCTCCCTTGAGCCTGAAGAAAACGAGTTAAACATTGACTGGGCCGTGCGGAATTTGGGCTTAGAAACCGTGGAAATAGACTGCTACGGCGAAGAGGCTCCAACAGAAGTTTTCGGCAAAAAATTGGATGATTCTGTTAGGCGTTGTAGGCGAATTTGGCCAGGAGAAACCCAAGGTTTCTTCGTATGTAAGCTCAGAAAAAGAGGTTAAAAGCTGTGGCTGAGAAGATTATTGAGAGATTCGCAAGGCTTTTCGGAGCAAAGTTATCTTTAGACAAAAGATTTGTAGTTAGGAAAAACTACTGCTACTTTCTGCTCAACCATAAATTGGAGGATTTCGCTGAAAAACGTGGAGGTTGGCTTTACGCTGGAACATACTTGGGGAAAGTTGAAAATGGAAGTTTCCGCCCCAGTTTTCTGCTGCTTTTCATGATTGCAGATAAAGCCAAAAACCGCGTTACTGTTAACGACGAGTCTGCTTGGCTTTTCATTTGTGGAAGAGACATATTTGTGGAAGGAATCCTGAAAGTGGACGGCTCTCAACGAGCGGGCGATTATACTTTGGTTTTTAACAAGTATGGCGAATGCTTGGGTTACGGTAAAATAGCGAAAAATTTAGACAAGTTAAAAAGTGGATTAGCCGTCAAAAACATTCTGGACATCGGAGACTTTTTGAGAAGGGAGCGCCGCCCAATTCAAGAAACCTGAAGCTTCAACGTCGCAGGTAGTTCGCTGATTTTAACGATTGCCTGTTCTTTTTTCCGCATGTCCCTTAAGACAACCGCCTTCTCTCTTAACTCTTTTTCTCCAACTATTATGACGTGGTCTACGCCTCTTCTGTCAGCGTCTTCTAAAGCCTTAGAAACTTTCCGTCCCATGACTTCAAACTCGACTGGTATGTTTTTCGTCCTTAAAATTTCAGCTATTCGCAGGGCTTCGGTGTATAGTCTTTCGTTTACCGGTATGATCATGACCAACGGTGCCTCCCTTAGGTTGACCTCTGCTTTCTGTTCTTGAAGAGCGAGCATCATCCTGTCTATTCCGTGGGCAACCCCAACAGCTGGTGTAGGTTCTCCGCCAAACAACTCCACAAGCCTGTTATATCTTCCGCCGCCAGCTAAGGCTATGTCAAGCTCTGGAACATAAACTTCAAAAATCATTCCCGTGTAATACTCCAAGCCTCTCGCGAACCCCGCGTCAACCGTGATGTTTAACCCTTCACTGGCGCCAGCGACAATGCTGAGTATTTCGCCGAGGTTTTTTACAGCCTCAACAGCCTCAGCGTAATCCCCTACCGCCTTCATTAGGTCTTCCAAGACTTTGGCAGCGTCTTCTCCTCTTAAGTTTACCAGTTTCTGTAGAGTTTGTATGCCCTTTTCGGATGCACCAGCCTCTCGCACAATCTTTATAGCTTCTTCGTACAGCTTTTTATCCATACGTTGCATGGCTTGGTTTTGGGTGTCCTCAGCTAATCCTTCTTGGCTTAGAATGCCTCTTAAAACACCGACGTGTCCAACTTTAAACTTATAATTCTTTAATCCGATGCTTTTCATGAGATAGTTGGTTAACAACAGTATCTCGGCGTCAGCTTCAGGCTTGTCAGAGCCCATTAACTCAAAATTCGACTGCCAAAACTCTCTGAAACGTCCCTTTTGTGGCTCATCGTAGCGGTAGAGGCTTCCAACACAGAAAAGCCTCAATGGTTTAGGCTCGTTTCGCAGAGTAGTCGCCATCAGCCGCGCCACAGAAGCCGTGAACTCTGGACGTAAGGCCACTTTCCGCCCACTCAAGTCTTCGAAGGCATACATTCTTAAGCGGACTTCTTCGCCAACCTTTGCTGTTACAAGCTCGTAAGGCTCCACGACGGGCGTTATTATCTCCTTATATCCATACAGTTTAGCTGTTTTTCGGGCTTGACTTTCGATATACCTCATTATTTTTGCTTCTTCTGGAAGGAAGTCCCTCATGCCACGGACTGGCTTGAAGGCGCTCATAAATTGTTCCACGCGTTTTACCGTTTCTATTATGGTAGGGTTAATTGTGAAACGGAGTAGTAAACTATTTCTCCGCGACGGCTCATAACGGCCACTATCAGCTCCTTTTTCAAACTCTGACATTGCCCCACTATCTGGATCAGTTTTTCAAGGGTTATTGGCTTGCCTTCTTGGAGGGTTAAAATCAAGTATTTCGCTGTGTCCTTTCCATAATCGCCTCTATCATAAACGCGGAAGTCAACGTTCATGCCGAAACCTTCGCGAACCACGTAGCCTCGGGTTCGCAAGTCACGGTAAACCATGTATTTTGCCCAAACACTTTCATCCCTTTTCTCCGCGAACTTTAAAAGTTCTTGGAAACCAATTTTTTCGTTCTTTTCATTTTTAACCTCCAGCAAACCTCTATCTACTAAGTGAAGGGTTTCGCAGAAGTTAAGCAGTAAACCATCCTCCTCGTCCATCCCGTATCCTTTTGCCTTAAGTTCCTCAACCCTGCCTTTTGCCTTCACTTTTACGCCCTTCTCTGTTAGAATCCCCTCTATCTTTGTTACTTGGCGAGTTTGGCTTTCCTCACTTTGGCTCATTGCTTTTCCGCCGTTCTGCTTAAACTTGAAAGGTCCTCTTTATATAGAATGCCATCCTCGCAGATCACTGCCGTCACATATTTTAAGGGCGTTATGTCGAAGGCTGGATTAAAAGCAGCCACGCCATTAGGGGCTATCCTTTCCCCGTTTATACAGAGCACTTCATCTGGGCTTCTCTCTTCTATGGTTACCTGTTCTGACGTGTGTACCAAGTCAAAGGTGGATTTTGGAGCCGCCACATAGAACGGTATACCATGTTCCTTTGCCAGAACGGCTATTTGGTAAGTTCCTATCTTGTTAATAACGGCATCCCGCACTATTCGGTCAGCACCTACAATAACCTTGTTAACCATGCGCCGGTACATCACATAGCCCACCATGGTATCGCTTATTAACGTGACCGGTATACCCTCCCTCTTAAGCTCGTAGGTTGTTAGGCGGGCTCCTTGAAGCTTCGGTCTTGTTTCAGTGGCTATAACGCTTATCTTTTTGCCCTGTTCAACGGCGGCTCTAATGACGCCCAAAGCAGTTCCATACTCAACCGTGGCTAAAGCTCCAGCATTACAATGGGTTAAAACGGTGTCTCCGTCCCCTAAGAGTTGGGCACCGTGTTTCCCGATTGCGTGGTTTGCTTTAGCGTCTTCATCCGCTATTCTTTTTGCCTCTTCCACAATTATGGCGGCTAATTTGCGGGCATCACCGTCAAACGCGTAAGCCTTGCTAAGTATACGGTTAACCGCCCAGAAAAGGTTGACCCCGGTAGGCCTTGTTTTTCGCAGTCTTTCCGCATCTTTCTCCAACTTGCGGATTAAAGCCGCCCTATTTTTTGCCCTTGAATGGTAGGCGGTTAAGGCTAGACCGTAGGCGGCGGCAGCTCCGATCAAGGGTGCTCCCCTGATTTTCATGGTTTTGATTGCTTCAGCTACTTCATCACATGTTCGAAGCGTCAAAAATTCTGTCTCGTGGGGGAGCTTTAACTGGTTAATTGTTATCACCGTTCCGTCTCCGCGCCACTCTATCGTCCGCATATGGTTCGGCTTCCTCCGTTAACCGTTTAAGGATGTTTAAGTATAAATTTTGTTAGCGCACAGTTTTTGGGGGTTTTTGCTTGAAGCAGGAAATCGTTAAGAAGCTTGTTGAATCCCTTGGGGAGCGCTACTCGACAGTTTTAGGTATAAATATTGAGAGTGGACGAGAAGATGAAATCTTTAAATGGTTTCTGGCGTCAATTCTTTTTGGAGCACCTATAAAGGAAACATCCGTTATAAAAACCTACAGGTGTTTTGAAAAACACAATGTTCTAACGCCAAAGGCAATTTTAGCTGCCGGCTGGAATGGACTTGTTAGGATTCTTGACGAGGGAGGCTACGCGCGTTATGATTTTAGAACCGCTGACAAGCTTCTCGAAGCTATGCGCAACCTCATTGAAAAGTACGACGGCAAACTGACAAAAATCTATGAAAACGCTGGCGGTTCTCAGGAGCTTGAAAACCTCCTGAAGGGTTTAGGCAAAGGTATTGGCGATACCACCATAAGCATTTTCTTAAGGGAGCTTCGAGTCGTTTGGGATAAAGCCAAGCCAAATCCCACAAGCCTCGTGGTTTTAGCGGCTAAAAACCTTGGCATTGTAAATGAAGGCTCTCCTAAAAACATTTTGCAGCAACTCGAAGAGTTTTGGGCTGAAAATGCTGTTCCAAACAAGTCTTTTGTAAACTTTGAGACGGCCCTGCTTCGTTTAGGCAAAAACTACTGTAGAAGGGCTAAGTGCAACAGATGCCCAGTTAAAGCTGGATGTTTGAATCCTAAGGTTGCTTGATGTAAGTTACAACTTCCACAGGGCAGTCTTCGGGCAGTTTCAGTTTTTTTCTCCATTCGTCCCCCACGGCTATTAGGGAAAACACTCCCGAAACTTCGGCTTTTGCTTTGCGCACGAGATTCACGAGGGCTGCTTGAGTTTCACCAGTCTTAATCATATCGTCCACTATTAAGACGCTGTCCCGCTTTTTAATGGCGTCCTTCGGAACATAAAGCGTGATTGTGACGCCTGAGTCCTTAAGCACAAAAGTTTCTTCAAGAAATTCCTTCACGCCAACTTCCTTGTTTCTTTTAGCTATGACAAGGTTTACACCCAAAACGTTTGCCACCATAGTTGCCAAGGGGATACCGTCCACCGCCGCCGTAAACACTTTTGTTATGCGTTTTCCAGCAAAACTCGCTAAGGCATGGTTAGCCGCCTGCTGGAGGATGTTAAAATCGCCAATAATGTCAGTATTATCAAAATAACCATCCTCATCAAACTTTATTCGGCTTCTGATCTCGTTTTCTAAACCAACAAATTTCGACAAAATCTTCCAGAGTTGTTTGGCGCGGGCGGTGTTCGGCAGAACATGACCTTTCGCATATCTGCTTAACACTGTTACGGGTAAACCGGTTTTAGCCGAAAGCTCGCGATACGTTATATTCTTCTTGTATTTGGCTGTTCGAAGAAGCTCTATGGTCATTAAACGCAGTTTCAACTCTTCCACGTGTGTGCTCATGAGCCCCCACCCCATATATACAAGGATCAGTTAAATCTCAAACGCCTAAACCTACTTATTGAAATCCACATTTATAATTTCCGCTTAAAATTTTGCAGTCTGCAGTTTTCGACCGGAGACTTTACGGCGCCTTAGCCAAAATCACCTCGATGGAATACTTTAACCCATCGCGGTAGATTACCAAGCTGACTTTTTCGCCGACCTCTCGCTTGTGAATTTCGCTCAGCAACTTTTCGATCCTTGTTATGGGCACGTTATCCATCGCTAATATTATGTCGCCCGCCTCGATGCCAGCCTCGTCAGCGGGGCTTCCTTCCACAACCTTCGTAACGAGAACGCCTTCATCCAAAGGTATTCCATAATAGCTGGAGATTTCTTTTGAAAGGCTTAAGCCTATAATTCCAAGCCAAGGCCTAACGTGAGTTCCTTTGGCTATAATGTCGTAGGCACACTTCTTCGCTGAGTTTATTGGAATAGCGAACCCTATCCCATGGGCGAAGGGAATGATCGCCGTGTTTATGGCAACCACCTTGCCATTAACGTCCACCAACGGGCCGCCACTGTTGCCGGGGTTTATGGCAGCATCCGTCTGAACAAGGTTTTCTAAAAGCTCGTTTCTAGACTCTATCGTACGGTTTAGCGCACTTATAACGCCAGATGTCACCGTTGGGCCGCCTGCCAAGCCAAAGGGGTTGCCTATAGCGTAAACTCGTTGACCTATCCTAAGCTTGTCAGAGTCTCCAAGCTCCGCGTAAACAAGCCCATCCTTGTCAATTTTGACGACGGCTACGTCATGGATCGCACATGTGCCCAAAAGCCGCCCGTCTAAAACTTCGCCGTTCCAAAGGGTTACAGCAATGCGTTCTGCCCCTTGGACTACATGGTTGTTGGTTATTATGTGGCCTTCCCCATCTATTATCGTGCCTGAACCCATGCCCTTAACCGGGAAAACTTGGTAAAACATGTCTTGGACAAGCCTTACAGTGCTAATGTTCACAACGCTCTTGCTCACCCTTTCCAAAACATCTAAAATCTTGGATTCATCTTCTGAAGCCAAGTCTTTCCGCCCGTTGGAAAATTGAATACGTTAGTAGGTTTTAACATTTTCCAGTTTACGGGTTGTCAACGCATAAGCCTTAAAGAGAAGAAGCACCGCTGTGGCTTGCATTGCCACAACATATATGGTTATAGTCCAGTAAGGCGGGTTTAAGGCAGCGATTAAGCCGTAAACGAAGCCGCTGGCCAACATGCCAACCCCATAGGCTGTGTTAAAAATGCCGTACGCTGTGCCCCTTGAGGCGATGGGTGCAAACTCTGAAACAGCAGCGCGGTAAATGGATTCCTGCATACCCAAAACTAGGCCGAAAAACACTGCAGCAACTATTAAGGCGGCTAAGTCTGCGTTGGTCAACGCGAATAATGTAGGAAAAACTGAAAGGATAAAGGGCAAAGCCAAAACCTTGATTTTGTATTTGTCGTAGGAGTATCCGGCGAAAAGGGCTGTGGGCGCATCAACCCCTTGAATCAACATGTATATGAGCGGAACAATCCACTGCTGGTTCGCTGGTTGAAGAATCGCCGAAGCCTTAAGAAGTATGAGCTCGTATGGGATAAGCCCTAAAGTGTTCAATACGACTGCAGAAGTGTAGACATGGAAGGCTCTTCCAAGTTTGCCACCCTCTCCTTGCGTCTTTATTGTTTCGGCCGGTTTACTTGGCCCAACTTTTCTGTAAGTGAAGACCAGAAAAGCCATCAGCAGCAGGAAAGGCGCAAACAGCAGGCCAAAGGTTTGACTGTAGTTGTTTCCGCTGTAAAACATCAAAGCCGCAACTATTAACGGGCCTAGAATTGCCCCTACTTGGTCTAAAAGTTCATGGATCCCGAAGGCTTTTCCAGCCCCCACGCCCTTGCTAACAATAGACAGTACGGCGTCTCTAGCCGGTGATCTAATGGCTTTTCCAACTCGTTCAAACAGCACAAGGATTAAGGCTATCCACCATAAGTTTGTGAAGCCCAAAAGCGGAATCGCCACTATAAATCCGTATCCCAGAAAAATGAAAGTCCAATAGGCTTTCGTGGTGTCAGCTAAAACTCCGCTGGCAAGCCTCAAAGCATAGCCTAAGAACTCTCCTAAGCGTCCCACGAAAACTATGATGAAGGCTGAGGCGCCCAGAAAAGCCAGATAGTCCGGCACAAGTCCCCGTGAACCTTCATAGACAACGTCCCCTAAAAGGCTGACAATTCCAAGAAGGAGAATAGCCACGTAAATTTCTCTTGCATTGGGCTTAACGTCAACAGTTTTTGCATTCGTCACGCCCTTTTAATATGACTCAATAAGATAAAGCTTTTATTGAGGCTTAAGGCTTAGTTTGGCAAATATCCGCAAAAATACGGTGCCATTATGGCTTTGCAGAAAGGTGACTTTATACTAATAGACTACGTTGCAAAGGTTAAAGAAACGGACGAAGTTTTCGACACAACCATTGAGGAAGTGGCCAAAAAAGAACGACTATACAAGGAGGGCGAAATCTACGAGCCGAAACTGGTCGTGGTGGGTGAAGGCTGGGTTTTAAAGGCTTTAGACGAAAGTTTCTTGACGATGGAGGTTGGAAAGCAGACAACCGTTGAAATTCCCCCTGAAAAGGCTTTTGGTCCCCGAGACCCAGAGAAGGTTAGGCGGGTTCCTCTGAGGCAATTAACAGCCAAAGGCATAACGCCCACCCTTGGAATGCGCCTTGAATATGACGGGAAAATGGCGACCGTAAGAGCCATCGGTGCTGGAAGAGTTCTGTTGGACTTTAATCCGCCGCTCGCCGGGAAAACCCTTGTTTACGAGGTTACCGTCAAAAAGAAGCTTGAGACTCAAGAGGAGAAAATCGCCGCCCTTATTCATCGCCGAATTCCTTCCGTAGAAATTGAGAAGTTCAAATTCACTGTGAAGGCTAAAACTGTTAACATAGAGATGCCGGAGGAAGCCTTCTACCTAGAGGGGATCCAAGTGGCGAAACGAGGCATAGCCCTAGACATCCAAAAGTTTTTCCCGGAAATCACCACGGTGAAATTCACCGAAACTTTCAAGGCTGCTGTGGCTGAAACTAAAACAGAAGAGGAAACTCAAACTCAAGCCTAAATAACTTCTGTTTCTTTGGCCACTCTTCTACATTCTTCAAGGCTTAGCTTCAACTTGCTTAAAATTGTGTAGCGTTCCGGCCTAATAGAAGGTGCAATAAACAGGGCCCTGACAACCTCATCCTCCGTTAACCCTAGCTCCTTGGCGCTTGTGGGCGCTCCAACGGTTTTAAGAGTTTCCTGAAAACGTTTCCAGTCAGCCCCATGCAGATAAGCCATCATTATTGTGCCCACACCGCAACGTTCTCCATGCATGGAACTGTTGGGTTTAATTATGTCAACAGCATGGCTAAACAAATGTTCAGCACCACTGCAGGGGCGACTGCTTCCAGCAATGCTCATGGCAACACCGCAACTTATCAAAGCCTCCAAAAGCACTCTCAAGCCTTCCTCGTTTCCAGGCCTAATCTGTTTAGCGCTTTGCATTACGAGTTCAGCGCTCATCAAGGCAAGGCTCGCAGCATATTCCCCATAATATTCGCCAACAATTTCTCGCGCTAGCTTCCAGTCTTTAACGGCTGTAAATTTTGCGATTACGTCTCCGCAGCCGCTTGCCACAAAACGGAACGGAGCTTGCATTATAATGTTTGTGTCTGCCACTATGGCTATGGGTGCTTGAGCCATAACGGAGAAAGGCTTTTCTAACCCCTTAATAGAGGAGAGAGGACTCGCAATTCCATCGTGAGAAGCCGTAGTTGGGACGCTTATGAATGGTACTTTCTGGCGCGCTGAACTCAATTTTGCAATGTCAATTTTTGTTCCGCCACCAACCCCTAAAACCACTTGAGGTCTTAAAACCTTAATTCTCTCCTCAACAGCCCTAACATCCCAAACATTGGCTGACCCAACCT
>Ga0105163_1001711_pt1 | contig 11160 bp, 11 predicted proteins | sample JNZ110809AmetaG_FD_81531 | JGI IMG/M metagenome (GOLD analysis project Ga0105163, IMG submission 81531) | Hot spring microbial communities from Jinze hot spring, China to study Microbial Dark Matter (Phase II) - JNZ 110809A | ecosystem: Environmental > Aquatic > Thermal springs > Hot (42-90C) >... | reverse complement strand
GGGAGATTCTGTTTATTCTCCCTACAACTTGTTTGAACTTTATGATGGAGGATGGTATAGTTGCAAGAATCAAACACTGATACTGATTAAGATCCGCTCCTTCTGAGAAAGCAGACGTAATGACAAGTGGTTTATCTTGTTTTGAAAGGATTTCTTCTCTTTCTTTTTTACTGGTTTCTCCTGTTATCAAATAGGCATAGAGAAGTTCTTTCAATTTTTGAGCTTCTTCCACAAAGTTGGTGTAAATAGCTGATTTTGGGCATTTCTCAACAAATTTTGCTATCTTAGAGTGTTTTTCCTGGTTTTCAATTTGTGCAAGTCTGTAATAAGTCATAAACTTCCCTTTAATTTTTTCAATCATTAAGTTAAGAAATTCTTCTTCGTCAAGATCAGACCCCTGGTGTTCTTTCAGGATGTCTTCTATAACTGACTTTTTAAAATTTTCCCAGGAATACTTTTCAGGAGTTAAAACTTTGATAGCAAATACCAGCCTTTTTTTGTTGAGATCTTTCCCAAGAGTTTCCCTTTCTTTTTTGAAAACGAAAGGCTCAATTTTCTCAAGGATTTTTTCCCACGAACCTTCCCTGAGCTTGTAGTTTACACTTCCAAAAGGATTGGGCTCTTTCTCAAAATAGGTATCTACAAAATCTTTCCACCTTCCAAAAATACCAGGATCAAGAATAAAAAACTGCGTGTAAAGGTCAATAGCATCTTTAAAAGGAGTTCCCGAAAGTAAAATCTTCGGAATTTTAAAATATCCACACTTCATAAGCATTCTCGTGGTTTTAGCCCTTATGTTCTTTACTCTGTGTGCCTCATCCAGAATAAGAAAGTCGGTATCTCTCAGAATATGTCCATTACCTGATTTTACTTTTGTAAGAAGAGCTTCGTAATTCATTACAGTAACTTTTTCTTTATCAATTCCCAGTCTAGTTATTTCCCTTTCCCAGGAAGGTATAGCTGATTTTGGTGCAAGAATTAAAGCTTTTAGTTTTTGGCCCTGAAACTTTTTTCGATCCATATATTCCTTTAACGCATAACAGGCAATCAAAGTTTTGCCAGTCCCTGTTGGAAGCATAATGTATCCGCTGTAGTTTCTTTTTCTAAGAAATTCTATAGCTTCAAGCTGATGCGGATAAAGTTTTATTTCCAAAGTGTTTTTCCTCCCTTTGACATCTTTTAGTTTCTAAGTTTATGCCTAAATTTTCAAGCACTTTCAATATAAACCGATCGTATGCTAGCGAGCTATCTACATTGACGTCAGGTAAAAACTTGATCGCTTCTTCAAAAAACTTTAAATTTTCAAGAACTATTCTTTTCTCATCTACTGTTTTTCTGAAATTGTATCTGTAACAAATGTGCATTCCTATAATCTCTTCAACTGCCTGCAGAAAATCTTCTTTGTTTTTAACAATAAAGCTTTTCACCTCATTAATAGAGCTGTTAAATTCACACACTTTGTAGTAGGGAATTATCAGGTTTAACCTGTTTAACGCATTACAAACAATAGCCTTTTTTACTAAACCAAACTCTCTCTGAATGGATTCTGCCAGAATTTTAAAAAGCATAACTCCTGGCAGGAACGAGGGAAGAACCCTATACCATATAGCATGAAGAAAAACAAGTACATCTTTTAGCTCTATACTTCTAAAAAGTTTAGTTACTGAAATAAGCGACCTTGCAAGGTGGATGAAAAATGATGGATTGTTGTATCCAAGGTCACTGTAATACTTTGGAAGACCAGTTAGATAGTAACCTCCAGTCATTTGAAAAAGTATTGAAGTTGAAAAACTCAAGTACTGCCCCACTTTGTGAAGAAAGCCTTGTTCTTCCAGTTCCTCCAGTACTTTTTTACTTACGTCTAAAAGTTTCAAAGATACGTGCCAGGAAGGAATGTCAGTGGTTATTACGTCAAAAATGCTCTTTCTTTTTAAAGCTTCGAGAAAATACTTCATAGTTACGTTTGAAACACCTTGATACCCAAAAGGAATAAACGACATAACGTCGAGAAATTCCCTTTTTATGCAGTCAGTTTCTTTTTCTTTAGCTTTTTGCAAAACTTCTGAAAGGGAAACAATAACTGGTGGAATCCCACTTGAATAACTGAATTTTCCTTTGTCTGTAAGTTGATTCCTTATTATAAAACCTTTTTCTTCAAGAAACCTTTTTTCTTCGTATACTTTATCAATCCCTGGTCTGAAAAGATAAAGAAGGAAACTGTATTTTATGCAGTCTTCAGGTTTACTTTTATTAAGACAGCTAAAAAACAAGGCATTGTGAATAATATAATCAAGGTTATTTTCTTCACATACAAGATCTGACATTTTTTCTGGGCTGTTAAGTGTTTTGAGGCATACCTGAAGAGATTTTTTACCTCTTGCTACATAAGACACATAGCCTTTACTTGTTATCTTAAACCTACCTGCACGTCCAGCCATTTGAATACAGTCTACTACGTTAGGTCTCAGCACAGTATAGTCGCCAGCTTTCATCAGGTCAACTGCAATAACGGCAGCATCAGCAGGAAGATTAACCCCATAGGCTAAAGTCTTTGTTGATACAAGAATTTTTAAAAAAGTTTCTTTTTTTCTAAACATTCTCTCAATTTTTGATCTTTCTTTCAGATCAAGATCAGCACAGTGAAAAGCAATACCTAGATCTTCCTTTTCGTACTTAACGATATCAAAAGGAGGTGTATCAGGATCATTTAAGATGCTTATTTTGTATCGACTGTTTGCCTGTCTTAAAATTTCCCATCCAAGTGCTTTTGAAGAGACAAAGATGATAACCTTTTCAACTTGATTGCATTTCAGTAGGCTAAGTGCCTCTTCTAAAAGAGCTATTGCAAATCTTTCGTCTCTTTCTAGCTTTTCCTTAATTCCACTTTTTTTAATCAGATTTTCCGCTAGTTCGTATTTATACTCAATTTCAACAGGTGTCCATTTGCTTTTCAGTACTAAAGACGAATTCACGTATTCAGAAAGAGTTTCAAGTTGAGGAATGGTAGCTGAGAGTATCAAAAACTTAAGTTCGTTTTTCTTTACAAAATAAAGAATCTCATCAAGAGGAGATCTAGTCTCAGAAAAGATGGTATGAACCTCGTCTATTATTACTGTGTCTATGTTATGCACAAATCTTACCTTGTTTCTTAACACAAGGCTCAGATAATCTGGAGTACAAACAAGAACTGGCTTTGTTATGTTAGTCTTTTCAAGAACATCTCCTGTTCTTATTTCAACTACGTCACCAAATACGTCCTTAAACTCCTTATACTTTTCGTTTACAAGAGCTTTAAGCGGAGCAACATAAACAATCAAAGGATTTGAATCAGAACTCAGCCTACTAATGTCCTCCTTCAGTAGTCTATAATAAATATAAATTAATATTAATAAGGTTTTACCTGATGAGGTAGGGGATGATACTATTGCTGAAAAGTTTGTTCCGTACTTTTTGCACAGTTTTGCAAAAATTAGTTGAATGGGGTTTAGTAGTTGATAAGAATTTTTTAGAAATTCTGGTGTGTCTTTATCAGTGCCTGAAAGTTTGTAGAGTTTAGTTTCGGATAAATTTTCCCCGCAGGCTCCAAATATTGTAACTGTTAGATTTTCCTTTTCTTCAAAAATTGAGTTTTCTTTTACTTCTATAATAGTCATGGGTTTTCACTTTTCGGTGTTTTCAAGAAATTCGTCTACGGTTTTTTCGAAAGAGTTAAGGACTTTCTTTTCGGAGTTTTGAGATTTATTTTCAATGATTTTTATCTTTTCAGCCCAGATCTCAGGGATCTTTCTTTTTGTTCCGTTTTCTTCGGTTGTGGTTCTATATTCAAGTCTACCTTCAATGTAAACCAGGCTTGAGTTAGCGGACTCAAGAAGTTCGTCATACTTGATTGCTCTTTCTGCAGTAGGATCAAGAAATATAACTTTATGATAAAGATACTTTTTGTCTTTTAATTTTGATTTAGTTTTTACAGTAAGTTTCAAAATACAGGTTCCAGACTCTGTATAGGTTAAACTTTTTTCAGCAAGATAACCAACTAAAATTACTCTAGCTATCATTCTTTTTCTCCTAAAAGTGATTGTTTCATAAAGGATAGACACAATAGTTTTTTGAATTTTTAGAATTCCTTTTTTCCTTAATTCCTTGTAAAAAGCCTTTCTGGTGTAAGTTAGACTAAATTGATTGGGGAGACTTTAAAAAAAACAGTAGGGGGGAGCTATGATGAGTATACACGGTATAAAAAACGAACAACGTTCAACAAGATCTACACTGAATACAGTGCAAATGAAGTCTTTATGTGAAGTTCTGAAGTTAAATCGAAACTCTTTAAAAAAGATAAAATAGGAAAAGGGGGTAAGGGAGGGGGATATCAAACCTCCCCTCTCCCCTAACCCCCTAATAGGAATCTATCTTTTTGGTCTTCATATAATCTTCCACAAACCTTTTCACCACTTTTTCTATAGTCAGTAGCGAAGGAGCATCTCTGTTTATGAAGTATTTCTCAATTAGATAAGAGATAATGTTAATGTATAAAATCTTTTTTTCACTTTCGTTTAAAGTGCTATTACCCCACTTTGATATCAAGGAGAAAATTCCTTTTGGATTAAAGGGAAAGACGATGTTACCCGGTTCTTTTACTATCACTGGAGAAAAAGAAAGACACCTTTTAGTAACTCTTTTTTTAGCTCTTTCAATTTCCTCATCAGAGTAAATAGCTATTTCGTAGTCTTTTTCAGGCTCTGAGTTTAAACCTTCTATTTGCTTTATTAAGTCTTCAATAGGGATTTCCTTAAATGACTTTGAAATAAAGTTTTTAAAGATAACAGTTTCCTTTTCGTAGTCAAAGCTGAGTACTATGCCTTTCTTTTTGTTTCTGTAAAGGATAACAGGCATTTTATCCTCCTTTCTAGAAAAGTGTTATCTGGGTCTCTTTTTTATCTTCAGGTGGTACGGTAAAAGTTTTGCAGGAAGAACTGATTTTAATTTCCCGAACGATGTCTTCTATTTTTCCTTTTATATGGTTTAAACACTTAATTCCGATAGGTTCTGATATTTTTATTATTTCTTCACCTTTTTTCTGAGCTATATAAGCTGGATAGACGAGATCGCATCCACAAACCCTGCAGGTTTCTCTTTCGTGCTCTCTGATTTTTCCGTAGATTATCTCCTCTTCAATTCCGTTTTCAATCTGTGTTAAAGTAATTCTTTTTAAAGCTCTAAGGACTGGAGGATTTTTGATAAGAAGATGTAGTGACACGGTGCTTTGAACAATGGCATTGGCTAATTTTTTCATGGCTTCAAGTAAGTCCCTTGTTAAAAATCCTCCGGTCTTTGCTCTTTCGTAGAGTCTACAGAGAGAAACACTTAAAGTCACGTAGTCACTTTTTCTTTTAGGAGCTTTCAGTTTTATCTCTTTTCCTTTGTAGTTAACAACTTTTATTAGATAATCTTTTTCAGTTTTAATTCCAATCATTTTTATCACCCCCTCTTTTTTGTATCATTTATTTTTCAAACTTTTTTATTATTCCGCATAAATTAATAAGTAAATCTCTTCCAGCATCTCTAAGCAAAGCCTCTTTTTCGTAAGGATCTTCGGTCAAGTTTTCAAGCTTTTCGGCAATAGTTTCAGCTAGTTTTATTAAAGTTCCTCTTTCTTTAGACCTTTCTATTGCGTTTTTTAACGTCTTCAAAACAAAATTTTTAAAACTGTTTGCTTTTGACCTTCTTTTCCAGATGCTTTTCACAATTGTCTTTACTTCTTTTTCAGGAAGAGGAGGATTGTTTCTGCTGTTAATAACTTGTAAAACTTGGTAAACTTCATAAGGTGTGAGACCGTCTGCGTAAAGAGAACCAGCAATTCTAGTAAGTGATAGATTTCTTTCCCCTTCAGGAACTCCTTGATAAAGAGTTTTTAAAGGTTTCAAGTTGTTAAAACTTCCTTTTTGCTTTTTTTCTTTTAAGACTGGGAGAATACTTGAAAAAGGTGCTGGTTCTTTTTGATGTTTGATAAATCTTAGCCACTTGTAGATAGAACCGTTAGGATGTTTACTTCCTGGTAGAATAACAATTGATCCTTCCGCTTTAAGTTCTACTTTGTCTTCGATCTTTTCAGGTTTAACAACTTGATCCGTATCAATCTTGAAGTAAAAGTGATAACCCTTGCCTGTTTTTGCTGTCCAGGTTTCGATTCGTTTTAACCAGTCTGGAATATCAGGTTTGTCAACGTCAATAACAACAAGATTTGAAACTTTTCCAAGGACACAAGCAACATTAAGATCCTCATTTAACCCGTTTCCAAACCATTTCTTTACTTCCTCTTCAGATACTCTTTTTACTTGATACTTTTTCCACGAAAAAACGGGAATCTTACCTCTTGCTGGAACTATATTAAATCCGAGTTTGTGATAAAAAAGAGCAAGTTTCTGTTTGTTTATACGACCTTTCATTTTCTTCTTCTCCTTTTTTTGTTTTTTGATTATTTTTCTTTATTTCACTTTGAATAGACCTACCTTTTTCGGTGATAGTTCTAAAAATATATCTTTGAACGAAAAGAGCCTGTAAGGAGAAGAGCTATGTTTCTTTCTTTTAAACCAACAGAAGTACTGCTTTTAAAAAAGGTAGTTTCACTAAGAGGTATAATAAGGTCTTCGGGAAATTTTCAAAAAGAACCTCCTGATCAGGGAGTTATTAAAAAACTTCAGCTTTTCATAAAAAAGGGTCTTCCTTTGAAAATAAGACTGTATCAGGGTAAAAATAAGTTTTTTGCTTTTGAAGGAAAATTTGCTTCTTTAAACTCTAGAAAAGATGTAGTTGTCGTTTTTCAGCTTTGCTATTCTACAAACAAGTTAGAAGAAATTTTAGACTTTATTAGAAATTTCTGCGTTTTCAGATCAAACAAAAAACCAATAAGTTTTGGGCTTTTAGTTGAGGAGGAAAAAGTTAATTCCCATACTGAACTGAAAGGAGGCAAGAGCAGCATATGGAAACAACGGGTCACAACTCAAATATAGTTGAAGTTTTACTTAAAATTTCTGAGGAAAATAAAAGGAGTTTTAAACCTAATCCTTATTTTTATCTTCACATTGGAAGATGTATTGATTTGGAGCAGGTATTTCGTGACATGGTGGATGAGGTGGACGTATATTTAAGTCCAGAAGAAAGGGCTCAGCATGTTGGCTGTATTGGAACAACAGGAGCTGGCAAAACAAGACTAATGATGCACATGATAGCTCAAGATATTCTTGCTGGAAACTCAGTTTTTGTAATAGATCCGAAGTATGACATAGATCTTTTTTCAAGAGTAATTGAAGCAGCAACTCTTGCAGGACGTCTTGATGAAATAATATACTTTAATCCCATTCTTCCATCTCTTTCAGTTAAGCTCAATCTTTTATATCAGTACTATTTGCCAGATGAACTCATTAATCACGTTGTAGCAGGTGTAAGATCAAAGGAAGAGTATTTTGAAAATGTAGCATACGAAGTGACAACTGCAATAATTTTAAGTCTTTTTGCTCTAGCAAAAGCAAAAGGAGAAAAGCCAAATATAACTTTTTACGAAATAAAGAAGTGGATTTCTTACGAAAAACTTGGAGAACTTCAGAAGGATCTTGAGTATCTTTCTTATTCAAACGATCCTGAGATAAGAAGAGTTGCTCAGGATATGATAGGTGTAATTGAGCAGATAAGAAGTTCTCCTTCTGACTTTTTTGCAAAAGTTTCGTCAAGCTTAAGAACTGTTCTTACGAGTCTTACAACCTCAATTGTGGGTGAACTTATAGGAAAGGCAACTTATAATGAATTTCTTCACAGGCTTGAGTCAGGAAAAAGAGTAATTATTTACTGCAACACAGGAATACTTCTTGTTAGAAAAACAGCACACGTAATAGGAAGAATAATACTTTCAATGATTCAGAGTCTTATAGGAAGAATTCAGGCAAGCGGGAAAAGAATTGAGCCCCCTCTTGTTATGTATCTTGATGAAGGTCAGAATGTGTTATATAGAGGGGTTGAAGAGCTTTTTGCAAAAGGAAGATCCGCAAATGTGTGGGTAAATTTTTTTACTCAGAGCATATCGTCAATAAAGGGCGTAGTAGGTGATGAACTTGCCAACGTTGTTATAGACAATATCTCAACGTGGATATATATGAGAGTCAACTGCGAGGAGACTGCAACACGAATATCAAAAAGTTTGCCTGAGATTTCTTTTTACAAAAAAAGAATTGTTCCAGGAGGAGAGGGAGCAATGGTAATTATAGGAGAAACTGAAGATAATATTTATTCAACTTCTAAGATTATGAGTCTACCAAATAGGCGTTTTATTTTGAAAAAAGCAACAGGAAGGTATTACGTAGGTGAGGTTCCTTATGTTGATTCTCCACGGATAAGAATTGTACCGCCAAGACATCTTTCAGTCATACGAGATCTTGTAGAGGAGGAAAGACCTTATGAAAACAGTTGAAAAAGAGTATAATAAAGTTTTCTTTTTTAGAAGGTCTAGCATAATTTTGTTTCTAGTAATTTTGACAATATGTCTTTTAGCCTTCTATCTTTACGATGTTTTTGTTGAATCGTTAACCCTGATACTTTCAAAGGATATGAGTTATGAGGCAAAAATGAAAATATTGCTTTTGAATTTTTTTACGGGAAAGGGTTTGAGGTTGCTTGTGAGTATTTGTATTATACTGTTTCTTTTCTTCTTTTTCAGAGCAAGAAATTATTTAGTAGCAATAGTGATCTATTTTGTCGGAAATGTTCTTGTGTTTTTTGGACCGTATCTAGTAAAGATGATTTTTAAATAGAAAAAGAGGTGATTCTTTATGAAAGCACATGGAGATTCTAGAGCAGAAGTTCCTATTGGTTCTCAACCTTCTCTTGCTCCAGCAAAAGGGCTGGTTCATGCTATAAGTGAGATTCAGTTTATATCAAGAAGTGAAAAGTACATAGGGGATCTTGATCCAGAGGTTATGGTTCCTTTGAAAGTGAGTATGAGCTTTTGGTACGAAGGATTTTACGCAACGGCATTACCTATGATTTTCTCGTTTTTCACGATTCCAGTCATGATGGGTACACTTAAACACAATTTTCCTGCCTTTGGTAGTTACGATCTTTCTATGCTTGACAAAATTCTGGTCCTCTTTTTATCTGTTTCTCCAGGTCTACTTAAATCTATTTTTGTTGCTTTTTTTATAACTAGATTCTATCTGGGGAAAGTAACAAAAACCCTGTTAAACTATTTTGTTCTTTCTTCCATGGTACCTACAGCTATTATTTTTTCGGTTTTAGGTTTTTTCTTTTATCAGGTTATATATCTTTTTTTACTTACTCAAGAAAACATTCTAGCAGTCTCTCAAGAACTGTATCAGGTATTTGGGAAAAGTTTTGTGGTTTATAATGCTACGTATAAGATCCTTTCAGGGCTGAAAGAGTCTATTCCAAAAGGGTCACTTATTTATCTTCTTTATGGTCCAGCTGAAGCTCTTATATTTTTTGCAGCTTATTGGTATGCAGAAGCTAAGACAAAGAAAATAAAAGAAACTTTTGAAAAGTGGAATTTGAGGAAAGAGTTTTAAGTGTAGATGTTTGCAATCCTGGCAAAAAATTCAAAAGACAAAACAGCTCTTGAACTTACGAAAAAACTACTCACCCTCAAAAGCTTTACTGTAGAAGAATATACTTATGATTCCACTCAAAAACTTCTTCTTTGTTACGTAGACCCTTCGAAATATTTACCTTTTGAGCTTTTAAAAAGAATAATAATAAAAAAACTTTCACTTTCGGAGCTTGAAAAAATTAAAAAGGGTTTTTTAAATAGACTCAGCAAGCCCTTTTTTTCTTTTAAAAAGGGAGTGAAGGTAAAAGTAGTAGCTGGACCGTATCAGGAAATGGTAGGAGTTATTAAAGAAGTGTTTGAAGAAGAAAAAAAGGCAGACGTAGTGATACCTGTTTTTGGTCAGCCAGTAGTTGTAAGAATTAAACTTGAAGAAATGATTCCACTTGAGTAATTTAAATGACAAAGTCAAACGAGAATCAGTCTACCGATCTAGAAATGAAAATGCATACACTTGAACTGGTGTTAACGACTGTGATGAAAACTCTGATACCAGAACTTGAAAAAATCTACGAAGATAAGAGCATAAGTAGAAAAACCAGGCAGTTGTTTATAAAAAGTTTAGCTTTAAGTTTTGCGTCTGCGTTTCAAAGTCCTTATACGTTTAAAACTTTTCTTGATATTTTAACTGAACTGGCTTATAAAAAGAAAGTAAGTAAAATTAGGGCTTATATGTATTCTCTTTGTTTGTCAAAAGACTATAGTAGTTTCAAGAAACTTAGACCTCTTGACATAGTGAGATATGTTCGTTTTTACCTTGGTAAAAAGGGAGAAACAATACCTTTAAAACTGGTTCCTCTTCTTCTTAAGGAGGCAAGAAGAGTAAAGGCAAACATTGTTTCAAGGATGCATTATTATATGGAAAAAGAAAAACTGTTTTTAAGTGAAGAGGAAGCTTTTTCGAGGATAAAAAGGGATTTGTCTTACAAAAAGAAGTTTAAGGAAGAAAACATAGTTGAAAAACTGGGAAACGATCTTTCTTACTTTGTGAAGACTCACAGGGGTAAAAGGAGATTTAGGAAGGAGGATCAACCGAAAGAGGAAGAAGACTTCTTTTTAGGCTATCCTGTTATTTAACTTCCTTCCAGGATTTTCCTACCTTTACCTCTATCCTTAGGTTTGTTTTCAAATTTTCAAGAATTTCGGGTGTTTTTCTTAAGCCAAGCTCTAGGAGAGTATCTTTTAACGTCAGAGTTTTCTCCTTTGCACTGTGTATTATTTTTTCAATTTCGTTAGGATTGTTGGTTTCGCAAATTATACTGTCGTGAACTGCTCCAAGTACCTTTATTTTGTATTTTCTTCTCAGTATTTCGCAAGTTACTATATTTATATCAGAGGCAAATCCCTGTATTGGGGTATTTTGTGCTTGTCTTAAGATAGTGCGGTCGTTTTTTTCGTTTGATCCTGGAGGAAACCATCTTGGTCTTCCGGTTGGAACAAGAATAACACCGCAATTAAGGGCTTCACTGTGTCTTTTGTCTATCCAGTTTTTCGTCTCGGGATGTGTTTTAAAAAATGTTTTTACTATTTTTTCTGCTTCTTCAACGGGTATT
>Ga0105163_1001709_pt1 | contig 11173 bp, 9 predicted proteins | sample JNZ110809AmetaG_FD_81531 | JGI IMG/M metagenome (GOLD analysis project Ga0105163, IMG submission 81531) | Hot spring microbial communities from Jinze hot spring, China to study Microbial Dark Matter (Phase II) - JNZ 110809A | ecosystem: Environmental > Aquatic > Thermal springs > Hot (42-90C) >... | reverse complement strand
CACCTGTTCGCAAAGCTCCCTCTTGTAACTGTCCTCAAGCATCATGTACTCGAGTTCTGGTAGGAATTGCTCACCTTCTCCCAGTTTTGCTAAGGCTTCGTATATGATCAACAAGGCTTCTTCTGAATCGTACTTTTCCATGAGTTCGTAGAGGATCTTTCTCACACCTTTTTCTCTCATCTCTCCAAGTATGTCCACAATGTAGAGGACTGTGATGTCGTTCTTCCCAAAACCTTTCTCCCTCCTCTTCATGAGTTCTTTCAAGAGGAAGTCCCTGGCCTTTTCCCCCATCCTCAGGAAGGTTTCAACGACTATGTCTCTGACCTCAGGATCTTCGTCTTCTAGGAGAGAAAGCAACACAGGAAATGCTTCTTCTCCCTTTTCCGATACGATTCTCTCTATTAGAGCCTCTCTTTCCTCTCTCTTTTCCTCTTCCATCTTCACACCTTCCTTCCTCCAACTATTCTAACCCTCCTCTCGAACTCTTCGGAGAATTCCCTATCGTGCGTTACGAAGATGATCACTTTGTTCAACTTCTCCAGTTCCTTCAAAATGGCTGCTATTTTCCTCTTGTTCTCGGAATCCAAACTTGAGAATCCCTCATCTATGAAAAAGGCCTCCAGTCTTCCTGCAATCGCCTCGGCAAAGGAAATAGCAAGGGCTATCGATATGAGTGCCCTTTCCCCTCCGGATAAACCCTCCGCACGTCTTTGGATGCCATTGTCCAGGACGACGAAACCCTTCTCCTCTGTGAACTCCAAGCAGAACCTGCCGTCCATCATAACGGCCAGGTATTGGTTCGTACGCGAGAGGATCTTCTTCAAGATTTTCGCTGTGCAGAAGCTCAGAAATTCGTCCTTCTTGAAGCTGTTCTTTGCAAGTTCCAGAAGTTTTCTCTGTTTACCCAACTGTTCCAATTGTTTCTCCATCGTGGGTACCTCTTTTCTCTTGGCTTCAAAGTTTTCGATCAGCTGCTTCATTTTACCTACTTCCTGCATCACCTTCTTCCTTTCTTCTTCCAACCACTCGATTTCTCTTTTAATCTCTTCGTGCCTTCGTTGGAGTGTATCTGGATCAAGCCCTTGCACCTGGCTCTCTAGACGGCTCAGATCATCTTTTATGTGCTCTATCCTTGCGGTCACTTCTGCCAGTTTCAAGTTCGTATCTTCATCGATTTTCATTTCAACGAATTTGAGAAAATCTTCAAGGGAAAACCCCCAATTCATCAAGGCCCGGGAGAAACTCTTCTCTTCTTCGAAGAGTTTTCTCAGGATTTCCTCCCTCTCCGCTAAAGTCTCCGAGAAGTTCCTTTCCATCTCACCCATTTCGGCGGAGAGGTAGGTTATCTCCTTCTCCAGTTGCGTCACCTCACTTTGTAACCTCTGGTACTCTTCCTGCTTCTTTCTTCGTCGATCTTCAAGGTCCTTCAACTCATCTTCAAGTGTGGAAGAATAACCGAGCTCCTTCAACTCTTTCTGGAGTCCTTCCAATCTGTCCAGGATTCCTTCTAACTCCTGCCCTCTCTCCTCTAATTCCTTCTCGTGCCTTTTCAACTCCTCTTCCCTGTCTTTCAGGGTTTTTTCCAAAACTTCCCTTCTCTTCTCAAGTTCTCTCTCCTCCCTCATCAAGTTCTCGTAGAATTCAACTTCTATTTTGAAGAACTCATCGAACTTTCCCTTGAACGTCCCTCCGCACACAGGGCAAGTGTCACCTTCTTTCAATCTCATCGCCACCTGACGTGCCAGGTACTTAAGGAAATCCTCCTCGTTCTTTTCTAGAATTTCTCTCACCCTTTCTAACCTTTCCTCTATGGACCTCATCTCCTCCATCTTTCCCCTTAAATCTTCCTCTCTCCTCCTGATTTCTTCTTCGATTTTCCTCATTTGAAGCTTGATTCCGCTCATTCTGTCCGTTAGAACGTTCACCTCTCCCAACAACGGGCGACTCATTTCAACGATCTTTTTCTTTTCCTCAATCGTTTTCTCAAAGGTGTGCAATTCCTCCAGAAGAGCCATGAGTTTTACCCTTGTCTCCGAAATCCTTTCCTCGAGCTGTTTAAGGCTTCCTTCCAAATTCATCTTCCTTGTGGCGAATTCAGATATTCGCCTTTCGAGCTGACTCACCCTTCCTTTCAGGTCCAATATTCTTTGATAGATGGGAAGCAATTCTCGTGCCTTTTTGATCTTTTCTTCAGCTTCTGCTTTTCTCTCTAGAACGGCTTTGAGACTTCTCAACTCTTCCAACTCTCTCTTCTTCAACAGGTACTCTCTCACCCCTTGGAGGGCCGACAAAAGTATCTTCTCTTTCTCACGCAAATCGTTTAACCGACTCTCCAATTCTTTTCCGTGTTCCTCTAATTTTCTTAGTTCCTCCTTTTTGTTCTCGATATCAACACCAGAAAGCTCTCGAATGAACAAATTGTACCTCTCCTGAAGAATCGCAAAATCTTTGCTGACACTTTCCAACCTTTCCTTGATCTTCTCACTGATGCGCTCGATAACGTCGCCATAAAGCACTTGAAGAACTGTTTCAGAGATTTCTCCCTTTGTTGCCTTCAGGAATCTGTCTATCTCTCCCTGTGGAAGGTAAACCGTCCTCCTGAATATGTCATCCGAAAAGCCAAGGATCCTTCTGATTTCACAGTTCACCTGATCGACTTTTGAAGCAAGGGTAATCTTCGCTTCTTCGTCTTTCAACACCGCCAGATGACTCTTCCTTCTGGCGTCTAACACCCTGACCAATTTGTACTCTTTTCCTCCTCTTTCGAAGAGGAACTCTATCCTTGCTTCCTTGTCTGTTGAGGAGGCGTTCACGTAATCGTAGGGGTTTCTCCCTCCATACCTGATCCCAACTCCAAAGAGGGCGAACATGATGGCTTCGAATATAGACGATTTCCCTGCCCCATTCGGTCCTTCTATGACTGTAATCCCATCCACGAACTCCAAATCTATCTCCTTTAACCCGAGGAAATTTCTCACGTACAACTTTTTAGGTTTCATCCCTCTTCCACCTCTCTCAATATCTCACCCAGAAGACGTACCAGGTCGTTTGCTTGTTCACCATACTTTTCTTGCACGAATTCTCTGTAGAGATCCATTAAACTTGTGGGGTGTATCTCTTCTTCCAAACTTTCACCGATTGTGAACACTCCCTGCCGGTTTTTCCTCTGAACCATCTCGACCTTGACGACCTTCCCCCTCAACCTGTTCAGCACCTCAAGGGCAAGGTCTTTTGGGTCTTCGAAGTACTGAACTCTCACGTATCCATCAAAGATCGCACACATCCTTTCCAGTTGCTCTAATGCCCTGTAGTCCAATTTCTCGAACACGAGTGTTTTCAAAGATTTGGGAGAGGTATCCAAAATTTCGTAGGTGTGATCACCATCACTCCTGAGTGTGACGAGCACTGCTCCTTTTCTGTCCTTCTCTTCGGAGAAATCCAACCTTATAGGAGAGCCAGCATAGAAGGTGAGAGGTAAACCCCTTTCCTCCACTTTTCGAAGCTCGTGTATGTGTCCCAATGCGATGTAGTCGACACTGGTCGGTAAAAGTTCCCTTGGGATGATGATCTCCCTTCCCATTTCCATACCAGGTGGTTCTAAACCCCTCAACGTGAAATGACCCAGGAACACTGTGAATTCACCTCTCGGGGTTTCCCTGTATTCTCTCAACTTTGCCTCCACGAATTCATAGATACGCTTCTCACCCTCAGCAAACACTCTTTCCTCCACACCCAACTCTTTGTCGAGGTAAGGAAAGGGGAGGATCTTCACCTTTTGACCTCTTCTCGCCTCCACTTCCACCGGTTCGAACCCAGGTACGACCACGTTGGAGGCAACCGATGTGGCTTCCCTCAGAAACTTCCCGAGCAATATCATCCCTTTCCAATCGTGATTTCCCATTAGAACAACCACAGGTGCGAGTTTGGCCATCCTGATGAGGTACCCCAAAACACGTCTCATCACATCGATGCTTGGGCTAGTCCTCGAGTGAAATACATCCCCTGTTATCAGGAACAGATCGACTCCCTCTCTCTCAGAGATCTCCAACAACTTATCCAAGGCTGAACATATTTCAGGAGTCCTGTCCGTTGGGACTGTTTGTGACCAAGACTCAACACCAAAGTGCCAATCGGAGGTGTGAAGGATCTTCAAACTCTTCAACGTTAACGCCCCCCGATCTTTTCTTCACATTTCTCAATGTAATGCTTGACGAGTTCTCTCGTTCTTTGGTCAGATGAAATCTTCAAAACCTCCCTGAAACGTGCCAGTGCTTCTCCATAATTGGCCATCTTGAAGAGTTCCTGGCCTTCCACGAAGAGTGACTGCGCTTTCCTTTCTTTGAGTAAGTCGATGTTTGGGATCCTCAAACTCTCCTTCTTCACGTATTCTTCAAATTTATCGTAATCAGAGAAGATGTAAAATTCGTAAGCCTTCAGAGTTTTGTTGAGTACTTCATTTTTCGTCTTCAAATCTCTGTAGGAGAAGTACTGAACCAAGGTGAGAAATGCGAACAGGGTGAGAACCACTAAGTAAAACACCTCTTTCTTCATTCGACGATGGCCTCCTTTATCGCTTGAAACACGTCCCTACAGAACACAAGTGACATTCCCTCAAGATAATCCTTTGGTATCTTTTCCGCATCTCCTTCGTTTCCCTCGGGGAGTATAACTTTCTTCACCCCCGCTCTCTTTGCTGCGAGAAGCTTCTCTTTTATGCCTCCAACTGGCAGCATCTTTCCCTGTAGAGTTATCTCACCCGTCATGGCCACGTCTTTCCTCACTTTCTTGCCAGTAACAGCAGAATAGAGGGCTGTTACCATTGTCACACCAGCGGAAGGACCATCCTTAGGAACCGCTCCTTCTGGAACATGTATGTGTACATCGTTCCTTTCGAAAAGTTCTTGGTATTTCTCACCACACATTTTCCTCACAATGCTCAAGGCAATTCGAGCGGATTCTCTCATCACCTCTCCCATGTTTCCTGTCAAGATCAAACGTCCCCTACCGGGAACCAGGAGACTCTCGACAATCAAAATACTGCCCCCCACGGGAGTCCATGCAAGTCCTGTGGCAGCTCCCACGGTGTCCTCGCTGAGGAGCTCATCCTTCCTGAAAGGGGGGATACCGAGTATCTCTTCCACATCCTTGGTTGTTATCTTGTACCTTCTCTTCCCCTCCTCTTTCACAAGGCACTTCCTCACCACTTTTTCGAGCACCCTCTCCAAATTCCTGACGCCAGCTTCGCGTGTGTATCCTTCTATTATTTTCTTTATGGCTCCAGGTGTGAAATCAAGTTTCTCAAGGTTGTAGAGATTTGCTATCTTCGGGACAATGTAATCCCTGGCGATGTGGTACTTTTCCTGATCCGAGTAACCAGCGATCTCGATAACCTCCATTCGATCTCTGAGAGCAGGAGGTATCGTGTGAAGAACGTTTGCAGTGGTGATGAAGAGAACTTGGGACAGATCGAAGGGGACTTCTATGAAATGATCAACGAAATCTCTGTTCTGTTCAGGGTCCAAAACTTCCAAGAGCGCAGCGGCTGGATCTCCTTGGAAGCTGATCCCCATCTTGTCTATTTCGTCCAAAAGGATGACGGGATTTTTCGTACCCACACGTCTGATGAGCTGGATTATCCTCCCCGGCATGGCTCCAACATAGGTCCTGCGATGTCCCTTTATCTCGGCTTCGTCCCTGAGACCTCCTAGGGACATCCTTGCGAATTTCCTTCCCATGGCCTCAGCTATCGTCCTTCCGAGGGATGTCTTTCCAACTCCAGGTGGGCCCACAAGGCAGAGGATGGGGGCTTTCATGTTCTTAGAGTACTTTCTAGCTGCCAAGTATTCAAGGATCCTCTCCTTCACCTCTTCGAGCCCAAAGTGGTTCTTGTCGAGGATGCGCTTGGCTTGCTCTATCTCCAATCTATCCTCAGTGAGTGTATTCCAAGGGAGCCCCAGAAGCCAGTCCAAGTAAGTCCGGACAACCGTCGCTTCGGCACTGTAAGGCGACATCTTTTCGAGTCTCTGAATTTCCTTGATGGCCTTTTCCTTCACGTAGTCTGGATAATTTTCTTTTTCGACCCTCTCGTAAAGCTCTTTTATCTCCAATTCTTCCTCCGCACCGAGTTCCTCTTTTATGGCTCTGAGTTTTTCCCTGAGGAAGAACTCCCTCTGGCTCTTTTCTATCCTACTCTTGACCTTCTGTTCGATCTCTTCTTCTATTTCCAAGATCTCGATTTCCTTCACCAGTATGGATAGAACTTTCTCTAACCTCTCCTGGGGATGCAATGTTTCCAAGAGTTGCTGTTTCGTCTCGAGCGGTGCTGGAATGATGGAAGCCACGAAATCAGCGAACTTATCTGGGTCCTCCATTTCCTTTACCGTTGAGAGTGTCTCGGGGGGAAACTTCTTGGTGAGGTTGAAATACCTGATCACCTTGTCTTTGACGCTTCTGACAAGTGCTTCCAGTTTTTTCGTCTTTCTGTACTTGGCCTTCAAAACTTCGATTTCGACCAAGAAAAACGGATCCTCTTTGACAAAATCCTTTACCCTAGCCCTCTCTAAACCTTCCACCAGAACCTTGAAGGTCTCATCGGGGAGTTTCATGATCTGAAGGACTTTAACCACGGTTCCCACCCTGTAAAGGTCCTTTGGCTCAGGGTCTTCAATTGTGGTATCAACTTGATTCACAACCAACAACAATCTATCGTACTTCTCCATTGATTCTTCTAAAGCCATAAGAGATCTCGTTCTTCCCACATAGAATGGCACTACTGTGTTTGGAAAGACGCCGAGGCCGTTCCTGAGAGGTATACAGGGAAGGTTTGGAGGAATCACTAGGTTCTTTTCCTGTTCCTTGGCAAGTTTTTCAAGAACCTTGAACCTTTTCTTCGAATTCTCTGACCGCTTCGACAAGATAGTTCACCTCCTCGGGGATCTCCAAGGTCACGGTTCTCTCGTTCTCACTTTCTATCTCTATCTTCACTCGTATGGAACTTTCAGGCCAAAAGTTTTCATAGAGGTCTCCCCATTCTACCACGATCACTCCTTCGTCTTCTTCAATCAGACTCTCCACGTCAAAGAGAAGGAAATCTGGCTTCTCCAACCTGTACAAGTCTAGATGGTAGATGGTGATCCTTCCCACGTAGACGTTCATGAGGGTAAAAGTCGGGCTCCTCACAACGTCCTCGTTCAAGCCCATTCCTCCGACCATTCCTTTCACGAACGTTGTTTTCCCCGACCCCAGTTCCCCCACCAACACCAAAGTTTCCCTTCCCCTCAAGTATTTGACCAGCGTTTTCCCCAGTTCTTTCAAGTTTGTTTCGTCTAGACCTCGAAATTTCGCAACAGTCACGTTCTCTGACCTCTCTTTCTGATAGAATTACCTCGGAGGGAACCCAGATGGTACTTGTGGGAACAAGCGGCTTTTCTTTTGAAGATTGGAGAGGAACAGTTTATCCCGAGACTGTGAGTCCTTCTCAGTTCCTAAAGTACTACTGGGCTGTGCTTGGGTTCAAGATAGTGGAGCTCAACTTCACCTATTATACTAGACCGTCTTGGAAGTCTTTCACTCAGATGCTCAGGAAGACTCCTCCGGATTTCTATTTTACTGTGAAAGTGCCTGGAGAGGTCACCCACGTGCTTTGGAAGAAGAGAGAAGATCCCTCGCAGTTCGTGCGGGATTTTTCGATGCAGATACGTCCCCTCATCGAGGAAGGAAGGTTTAAATGCGCCCTCGCACAGTTTCCCTTCTCTTTCAAGTACTCGAGTGAAAATTTGGACTATTTGAAAAGCATTCGAAACGCCTTCTCGGAAGCTCTCGCTTTTGAATTCAGACACGCAAGTTGGGACAGGGAAGAAACTTACAAATTCTTGAAGGAGAACAACGTCACCTTTGTTGTGGTTGACGAACCGAATCTTCCAAACCTCTTTCCGTACAAACCTCTCGTGACCAGCGATCTGGCCTACTTCAGGTTCCACGGGAGGAACCAAAAGTGGTTCGAGGTAGAAGGAGACGAGCGTTACAACTACCTCTACAGCGATGAGGAGCTCCGACTCTTCAAGGAAGACATATTAAAATTATCGAGGATGGTGAGGGAGACGTTCGTGTTCTTCAACAACTGCTATCAAGGTCAAGCAGTCAAGAACGCTCAAACTCTTTTGAGATGGTTGGAGGGGAGATCTTGAACCTCATAGAAGAACTCTTGAAGGATCTCGAGAACGACGAAGAAAATTTCTTCGAACAGCTAGGAAAAAAGTATCATGCCCTCAGGAAAAAGTACTCCGAAGAGGAGATACGAAGAGCTCTTGAGGTGATCCTTTTCGCTCTAGAAGTTTCCGAGCGTCCCATCCTTCCACTCTTCTTCGAAGAGTATGAGAGAACCAAAAGGGTCTTTGTGGAAGAGGTCTCCGCAGAGGATATAGCGGATTTCCTGGAGGGGAAGATCGGAGAAATCGAGTTGGAGGAGAAGAGATGGTATTGAAGCGATTGGGGGGAGGAGGATGAGAGCGCTGGTCTTGGCTGCGGGTAAAGGTACCAGGATGAAATCGAAGTACCCCAAAGTGTTACATCCACTCTCCGGAAAACCTATGATAAGGTGGGTCCTCGATACCTTGAGTTCGGTTGCACAAGAAGTAGGGGTAGTGCTCGGCTTTGGATCAGACTTGGTGAAAAAGTACCTTCCGGATGGGGTAAGGGTTTTCATTCAGGAAGAACAACTGGGGACAGCGCATGCGGTGATGTGTGCGAAGAGTTTTATAAATCCTAACGAAGACATCTTGGTGCTCTACGCAGATGCACCCTTGATAAAACCTGGTACCTTGAAGAAGTTGATCGAAGAACACAAAAAGGGAGCGGAAATCACGTTGTTGACAGCGAAACTTGATGATCCAACGGGTTACGGGAGGATCGTTCGAAGGGGCGACAAGGTAGAGGTAGTTGAAGAGGGAGAACTCTCGGACGAGGAAAGGATCGCGCTCAAAGAGGTAAACGCAGGATTTTATGTCTTCTCAGGGGCCTTCCTTTTGGACGCACTACCGAAGATCGGAAGGAACAACTCCAAGAACGAGTATTACCTCACAGACGTTGTAAAACTTGCCCAGAGGGTGAGAATCGTCGAGACTTCAGATCCTCTCGAGATCGTTGGTGTGAACACCAGAAAAACGTTGGTTTTCCTCGAGGAGGTCTTGAGAAGGAGGAAGATAGAGGAACTCCTGGAAAGCGGCGTAACAGTCATCGATCCCAACACTACCTACATCCACTATTCTGTTGAAGTGGGAATCGATACTGTAATCTATCCATTAACCTTCATCGAAGGAGAGACCAAGATAGGGGAAGACTGCGAGATAGGTCCCATGACAAGGATTGTGAACTGCGTGATAGGCAACGGGGTGAGGGTGGAGAGGTCGGAATGTTATGGAGCAGTCATCGAAGACAACGTCATTGTAGGGCCTTTTGCAAGGCTCAGAGAAGGTACCGTACTGAAGAGAAATTCGAGGATAGGAAACTTCGTGGAGGTCAAAAAGAGTATCATTGGAGAGGAGACGAAAGCTCTTCACCTTTCCTACATAGGAGATGCCTTCGTGGGCAAAAACGTGAACATCGGTGCCGGAACGATTACCTGTAACTACGATGGAAAGAAGAAAAACCCCACATTCATAGAAGACAACGCTTTTATCGGAAGCAACACTTCCCTGGTGGCACCTGTGAGGATTGGTGAAGGTGCATTCGTGGGAGCAGGTTCCGTCATCACAGACGACGTTCCCCCCTATTCACTCGCTTTGGGAAGGGCGAGGCAGGTTGTGAAAGAAAACTGGGTTTTAAGAAGGAGAGGGGAGGAATGATATGTCTTTCTCCAACGATATGAAAATCTTCGCTGGGAACTCGAACAGACCTTTAGCCGAGAAAATCGCCAAGTATTTGAACATGGAATTGGGAGACTGCGAAGTTGGAAGGTTCGCAGATGGTGAGATCAACGTGAGGATAAACGAGACCGTTAGAGGGCACGACATATTCCTGATCCAGTCTACCTCTCCACCTGTCAACGAAAACCTAATGGAACTTCTCATCATGATAGACGCTTTCAAGAGAGCTTCGGCGAACTCTGTGGCTGTGGTCGTTCCGTACTACGGGTACGCAAGGCAAGACAGGAAGGCGAAAGGAAGAGACCCAATCAGCGCCAAACTCGTTGCCAACTTGATCACAGTCGCGGGTGCTTCGAGGGTCCTCACCGTTGACCTCCACGCCGAGCAAATACAGGGATTCTTCGACATACCTGTGGACAACCTCTGGAGCTACCCCGTATTCGTGGAAGAGCTCCAGAAAAAGGAAAACGTGATACCGGAAGAGACCGTGGTCGTTTCACCTGATGTTGGTGGTGTTCGAAGGGCTAGAAGGTTGGCCGAACGTCTCGGAACTTCTCTGGCCATCTTGGACAAGAGGAGGCCAAAGGACAACGAAGCTGAAATAGTCAACATCATAGGTGACGTGAAGGATAAATTGGTGATACTCTTTGATGATATAATAGACACTGCCCACTCCATAGTGAAAGGTGCGGAAGTGCTGAAGGAAGCCGGAGCAAAACGGATAATAGCGTGCGCAACTCATGGAGTATTCTCTCAAGGAGCCTTGGAGAGGATAGAGAAGTCGTGTATAGACGTGGTTTACATAACCGACACCATCTACCACCGACAGCTCCCGGAAAAGGTGAAGGTGTTGTCTGTGGCACCTCTCATAGGAGAGGCAATCATACGTATCAGGAAACATCTTTCTGTAAGCATCCTGTTCAGATGATGAAGCCACACAGGAGGGAAGAGCCATGATAGTTCTGGAGGCGTACACGAGACAACCAAAAGGAAAGCGGGAAGCGAGAAGACTTAAGAGAGCTGGGGAAGTGCTGGGAGTGGTTTACGGTCCCGCGACAACTCCTGTTCCCATAAGAATCAAACGGGCGGTCTTTGAAAAGATCTTCTCCAGCCTCTCTGAAACCGAACCGATACAACTCATCATCAAAAGCGAAAACGAAGAAGTTGTGAGTCAGAAACTCGTCTTTTTGAAGTCGATCCAAAGAGACAAAATAACGGAAGTTGTGGTGCATGTGGATTTCTACGAGCCGATGAAAGGTCACAAGATGCGCATCAACGTTCCCATCAAAGTGGTGGGAAAGCCTGTGGGT
>Ga0105163_1001707_pt1 | contig 11176 bp, 19 predicted proteins | sample JNZ110809AmetaG_FD_81531 | JGI IMG/M metagenome (GOLD analysis project Ga0105163, IMG submission 81531) | Hot spring microbial communities from Jinze hot spring, China to study Microbial Dark Matter (Phase II) - JNZ 110809A | ecosystem: Environmental > Aquatic > Thermal springs > Hot (42-90C) >... | reverse complement strand
TCTTTAATCCAAACGAATTTCTTTCCAGATCTTTTTATTCTTTTCACTTCTTCTTCAGTTAAACCTTCCCAAACTTTGCTCTCAAGCAAAACATCTCCTACTTTCAGCTTTGAAATTGGAATTCTTTTCTTGAAAGCTACATTTTCAACACTCTTCACGAAGACCCAAAGCAAAAATAGACAAATCGTTAAAAAACAAATCAGCAAAGAGTTGAAAATGATTGAAGCAAGTTCGAAAGGAATTTTATAAATTTTAAAGAGTTGGGAATTTATGAAAAGTGTTGCAGAGAAAAGAAGCAAAAAAGAAAAAACTATTATCTTTGAGCTCGATTTCGCATTTTTTAAAAAATTCGAAATTATTTTTCTGTTGATCAAAGCTAAAACTATGCTGTAAAAGATCATGTAAACAGCACCAAGGAGGAAAAGGTTTATGAGATAAGTGAAAGCAAATTCAGCTAAAGGTTGATTTAATAGATTTGAGATAAGAGGGGAGAAAAAACCAATGCTTGCCAAAACTTTTGCATCTCCTCCTCCCCACTGTCCAAGCTTGTAAAGCAAAAAGCCAAAAGCCAAAAAAGAAATTCCATAAATTAAGCTGTTGATGAGAATTTGAAAGTTGAATTGGATTAAAGATTCTAAAGAAGAGAATAAAATACCAAGAGCTATTAATGCATGAGTAAGTTCATCAGGTATTTCGGTGGGAGTTATTTTAACATCAAAAGCAGCTGCAAGAGAAATCCCAAAAAGCAATGTGAGAAAAGAAAATATTTCAAGCATGTTAATCATTAAGAGTATTTCTTGAAGCCCAATTTTTCAGCTTCTTCCCTGAAGCATTGCCTGCAATAAGAAAGACCATACTTACTTATTATTCCCCTACCTTTTCTTCCGCATTTGATGCAAACTTTCCTTCCCTTTCCAAATTTCTTGGGCATTCAACCACTCAAATTCCCGAAAATCTCTACCATATCCCTAAATCCAAGAACTTCCATTTTAACAAGATGCTCGAAAATTTTTGTGTAAACTTTTTTGTAATTTTTTTCGAGCTCAGCTTTCCTCAAAATTGCTCCACTCATCTGCAACAAGATTTGGTAATCTATTTCATAAAAAATTTCATCATTCAACTATGCTCACCCCATAATTCTTTTTAAACCATTCAATAGCTTCTTCCCTATTAATTCTATGTTTTTTCGGTATTTTTCTTTTTTGTATTTTCCTATATTTAATTCTAAATCCTGGCCTTTTCAAAGTGACGCAAACATCTAAACCAAGCATACCGACTTCATGCGAATATTTCACGCCTTGAATATCAATATATTCTTTCACACCAAAACTAACATTTCCTTCTTGATCAAATTGAGAAGCTTTAAGTTTATAGTCAACTGCATGTAAAGCTCTTCTTAAAAATTCTTCAGCATCTTTTCCCCGCAAGGTTACCATTACACCAACCGGCTTCCCCTTAGCTATGCCAAAAGTGCTTCTCTTCTTAGATTTTGTCACAAAAGGTTCTCTCCCCGTGAGCATTTTCAAAAGTTTTTTCGCCCTTTCTATTTTTTCCAAATCTCCCCCACACCCAACATTCAAAGTCACTTTTTCTATCTTTATTTCTCTCATTTTTTCACTCAATTTTCTCACCCAACTTTATCACAGGAGCTTCTTTACCAACTACGAAGAAATAATCGAAAAGTACTTCAGCTTTTTTCCCTTCAATTTCACAAATAATTTTTCTTGGCTCATTTCTTGGAATGATAATTTCAATTACTTTCCCAATTTTTCCAGCATTTTTTCCTTTAAGTACTAGCCCACAAACATTTTTCTCAAGCTTTAAGTGTTGAATTATTTTTAAGCTCGGTAACTCAACCAAAAGAGAGTCTCCTGTTTTGTAAACATTTTCTTCAACTAACAAATTCTTTCCATCATGGAAATTTAACTGAATTTTCCCTTTTTTAACAACTCTCTTCCCCTTTATCCTTAAAAGCTTCAACTTGCTCTCTTCTTCGGGAATTTCTATAAGCTCTAAACCTTTCTCAGAAACAGTTATTCTGTAATTTTTGTTGAGTTTAGGTATAGAGACGACATCCATTAAACCTGCTGGATAAGCGTGGTCTTTCCTTGGTTTTCCGTCAACCCAAATTTCCCCTTTTTTAATCAAGCTTTTTGCTTCCTTTCCAGTTTCAGCCAATTTTAGTATATCTCTGACTAAAATCAACAAAGGTATACATTCAAATTTTTTATGTGGACCAGGACTAGGAGAAACTGTCCATTTCCTTATTTTTTTGGGTATTTTCCAAAATTGCGGTGCCAGCAATCTTTTCAACTTAGCCATTATTTCAACCTCCTCTCTAAAGCTTTTACCCTTTCTTTATCATCCAAATTTAAGCTGATAATCTTTAAATTTGATGGATGGATTGGTACTAAAACTTCGGCACCAGTTGTTTTTTTCCTCGTTATACCTTCGATGTAAACTTTGTAATTTTTCAAATCAACTCTAACTATTTTACCTCTTCTTCCCTTGAAACTCCCTCTCATGACTTCAACTTCATCGCCTTTTCTCACAGGAAAACTTCTTCTCTTGTATTTTTCCCTGAGCTCTTTGGATAAATGGGCTGACATAAGCTTTCTTCTCACGTGTAGAGGAGCTTCATACAAAAACTTTCTCTGCTTTCTTGCTTTTTTAGATTTTGGCCTTTTCATTCAAACCACTATTGTTGCAATCTTACCTATTGAAGGAAATCTTTCAACAGCTTCTTTAGCTACAGGTCCTTTGATTTCAGTACCTTTCGGCTCAAAATTATCATCAACTATCACAGCAGCATTATCCTCAAACTTCACCCTCAGACCATTTGGCCTTCTATATTCAGCTTTTTGCCTTATTATCACAGCATTAACAACTTGTTTCCTCATTTTCACATCCCCTTTCTTCACAGAACATTTAACAACATCAGCTACACCAGCTTTCGGTTGCCTTCTCTTCACCCCTTTATAACCAAAAACAGCTATTATTTGCAATACTTTTGCCCCAGTGTTATCAGCACAATTCACATAGCTACCAACATTCAAAGCTCTTGTAACTCTAGCTTTCACAGCTTTCATTTTTCTCCCTTCCTTTTCAAAACTTCAACTACAACAAAAGCTTTTGTCTTGCTCAAGGGTCTACATTCAGCAATTTTAACGATATCGCCTTCTTTCGCATTTATACATTCTGGATTGTAAGCAGCAATTTTTGAGCGCCTTCTTTCGTATCTTTCGTACTTTGGCACATAATGCAAGTAATCCCTTTCAACCACTACAGTTTTTTGAGATTTAGCTGAAACAACTTTTCCTTCTAAAATTTTGCCTCTGACTTTCAAGTGACCATGGAAAGGACACTTCGGGTCATTACACTTAGATTGCGGTAAAGGTACATCTATCCCTATATCTCTTACTCCATTTTTTTCCATTTCTTTCCCACCTTCGTAATTTTTAATCTTTTGTTTTCTTAACTTTTAAATCCTTTCCTCACCATCTTGGAAACTTCTTTTTTATCCTATCTTCAGGCCTCCCAACTAGCAATTTACCATCAACTTCAACTTTAACACCAGAAGGTAAAGTGAATACAAAAACACAATTAGCTTTAGGAATTATTTTTTCTTTTTCCTTTGTTTCTATTTTCAAAGTGTTGTAAGTTTCGTCTATCACTTTCCCTTCCAAGTTTTTTTGAGTTGGGTCGGTGCTTTTTACAACTTTAACTTTTAAACCGATGAGCTCATGTCTGATCAAATTTTGCGGAGTTATTGGCATAAGATAAAATTTGTTGTCAACTTATTTCTATTTGCTCTTCTTTGTACCCCAATTTAACCAAAAGCTCTTTTATTTTGCTTCTATGGTCGCCTTGAAGTTCCAAATGGTTTTTCTTAAAAGTTCCCCCACAAGCAAGCTTTGTTTTCAACTGAGAAAGTATTTCTTTCTGATTTTCTTTTATACCTTCAATTATAGTTATTGGTTTGTTGAACCTCCTTTTTTCTATGTAAACTTTTATTCTCTCCTCTTCTTTCTCTATTATTTGGCAACTGCATAACTCCACTGGCAAACCACACTTAGAGCAAATTCCTCCAGAAGCCTTTGCTCCACATTTTGGGCAAACTTCAGACATTTTTCCCTTTTCCCTCTTTCCTCTCCCTTTTAATCGTTAAAATTCTTGCAATTGTTTTTTTTATTTGTTTAATCCTACCAGGATTTTTAATCGGTCTTCCGGTCTTGATATTGCCTTGTTCTTTCAAAAGCTCTAGCCTTAGTTCAGAAAGTCTTTTATCCAAATCTTCATCTTTCATCTTTCTCAATTCTTCAACCCTTTTCAACTTCGCCTTCCTCCATTTTTTCATTTTCTTTTTTAGGTATAAATTGTTTTTCCACGCTTTTCTCAAACTCAAATTCCTTGGGCAACCCTTTCATTATCCAAACTTGAACACCGACAATTCCAGGCTTAATGTTTGCTTGGGCATATCCTTTTTCCACGTAAACTTTAGCATAATCTCCGGAAAAAGCAACGAAACCTTTTCTAAATTTTTGAAACCTTGACCTTTCTTTTCCGGCAAGTTTTCCTCCAACCCTTATTTGAACTCCAATAGCTCCGGCTTCCATAACTTTATCAACATAGTAATTTGCAACCTTCTTGTAATTTATTCCCTTTTCTAGAGCATTAGCAACTCTTTTGGCAACGATGTTTGCATCTAAGAAAGGATTTTCCACTTCCCTCACATCTAGCAAAGGGTTTTCAAAGCCAAACTTGTTTTTAATTTCTTCAGCGATTTCTTCAATTCTTTTTCCCGACCTACCGATAACTAAGCCCGGTTTATGAGCATAAACTATAATCCTTGTGCCAAGAGGAGTTCTTTGGATTTCTGTGTGGGAATAGCCAGCTTTTTCAAATTTTTTTGCTAAGTAAGCTTCAACTTCACTCTCTTTTTTACCTTCTTTCACGAAAAGTTTTTCCACTGCCATCATCTCTCCTCCACTTCAAGTGTCAAATGAACTGCTTTTATCCTTTGTCCTCTCAAATGCCACAAGCTCCTTGGCCTGTAATATCTCACGCCTTTATCCGCTTTTATTTCTTTGATGAAAAGTTTTTCTTCATTCAAGCCTTTTTGTCTTGCATTAGCTTTTGCTGCTTTAACTAGCTCCAAAAATTTTTTTGCAGCGTTAGTGTAATATTTTCCATCTATGTCAACTTTTTTTGCTATCAAGTCTTCTAAAAACTTCTCAACTTTTCCAACCTTTTTCCCCTTCAATTTTTTACACAAAACTAAAGCATGTTTGAGCGAAATTCTTGCGTTAGAAATTTTAGAAATAGCCGTTTTCATCAAATCACTTCATGTTGGTTTGCTTGCATAGAATTTACTTCCTCTCGTAGCACCTATTCCTGGGGCAGAGTGCTTAACACGCTTAGTTGGATGGGAAAACTCGCCCAACCTATGACCAATCATTTCCGGTGTAATGTAAACGCTTACCCATTCTTTTCCATTGTACACACCTATTTTCGCTCCAACCATTTGTGGTAAAATGATTAAATCTCTTAGATGAGTTTTGTGGAATTTGTCAGGGTATTTTTTAATATTTTCGAGTAGCTTCAATTGATTTTCTTTTAAACCTCTCAACAAACTTCTTCTCTCTTTTGAAGGCAACAATTTAGCAAATTCTTGTATACTCATTTTTTGCAATTCTTCCAAAGTTTTGCCCCTGAACATAAAAGTTCCTGCCATTCAACCACCTTTCTTCCTACCCATCCTCTTAGGACTTATTGAGCCAACTTTTGCTCCTGGAGGAGCAGACCTTTTAACAGCTCTGGATGGTCTTGGTCTTTTGCTTTTCCCACCGTAAGGATGGTCTGTTGGTGTCATGGCAACTCCAGCACTTCTTGGAAATAGCTTTCCTCTTGCCATCATGGCATGATACTTTTTACCAGCTTTAACCCAAGGTTTTTCAACCCTACCAGCACCAGCTGGAACTCCTATTGTAGCTCTACAGTTCTCATCCAACTCTACAATTTTTCCAGAAGGAAATTGCACCTTCACTTTATCTTTAACTTTACCCATCACTATACCAAAAACTCCAGAGCTCCTACAAAATTTTGGTCCAGAGCCGGGATAGCTTTCTATCGAGAAAATTTTTGTTCCTTCAGGGATTTTTGATAAAGGTAATACATTTCCAACAGAAGGCTCACCACCATAACTTATGACATCACCTGCTTTCAAACCTTCTGGAGCAATGTGTAGAACTTCCCTCCCATCTTCAAACCTTATTATCGCTACAGGTGCGCTTCTTCCAGGATCGTGAACTATATCTTTAACTTTACCAGTTATCCCCATTATGGGCAAATACTCAACTTTACCTCTATACCTATGGCTAGGTGCTTTGTAGCGTGGACCACCTTTCCCCCTTGCCCTTGGAATAATCCTTTTTCCCACGGTCGACACCGTTTTATTATTTTTCTACTTTTCAGTTTTAATATTTAAAATTTTCTAAACTAATCCAAGCTTTACAGCAACATCTCTTGCCTTGAATTCCGGTTTAAGCTTGATGTATGCTTTCTTTCTACCATCTAGAGTTATTTGAGTGTTAACACTTTCCACTTTTACTCCAAAAAGCTTTTCAAAAGCTTCTTTTATCTGCTTTTTATTGGCTTTTCTATCAACTATGAAAACTATTTTGTTTTCCTTTTCTATCAACGAAACAGATTTTTCAGTTATTGAAGCATATTTCAAAATTTTGTAAGGGTCTACCACTTCAATTACCTCCCAATTTTTCTATCGCAGATTTGCACCAAATCACAAGCCTTCCCGGCATTCCACCTGGAGCCAAGATTTCGGCATTCAAATTTTCAACTAGAGAAACATCCAAACCCAAATTTTTGGCAGCTTTGCTTATACCTTTATCTTTTGTTATTACTACAAGAGGACCCACTTTTTTCTTCTTCGCATTTTTTATTCTTTTCAATTCTTTCCCAAGACCAATTTTTTCCAAAATTTTTTCCAGTTCTTTTGTTTTACTCACTTCTTGTATTTTATCTTCAACAACTAAAGGAAGATTGAGCTCTTCTGCTTTATGACCTCTTTTCAAAACAACTTCTTTCATGGCTGTAGCTGCTATTGCTGACTTTATCGCTTTTCTCCTTTCCTTTTCATTTATTTTTTGATCCCAAACTTTTTCCACTTTTGGTGGATGGGCTTCTCTCCCTTTCACGGCTTGTGGTACAAACCTTGCTCTAAACATTTGTTGCAATGGAATTTTTCCATGCAACCTTGGCATTCTAGCCATCTCTCTTGACATCATAGTCCATCTATGTCTCCTATAACCATGGTAGTGGGCAGAAGTTCTTTTTCCAGCCATGGTATCTGTGCCGTAAGGTTGTCTTTTGTTTGCCCTAATAGCCAAAAAAGCTCTTCTGATCAAATCTTCTCTCAAGGGCTCTTCAAAAATTTTTGGCAAATCTATTTCTTCAATAACTTTTCCTTCCAAATCCAAAATGTTCGCTTTCATCAACTTTTCACCACTTCTTTTATTTCAGGGACAATAAACCTTGCCTTAGGTGGTCTTATCGCTGTTCTCAACCTTACCAACCTTTTCTTTGGTCCTGGCACTGAGCCTTCGATAAGTATGTAATTACTTTTGATAACCCCATACCTATTAAATCCTGAGCTTGGCGTAATTTCTTTTCCATCTTCCCCTATCTTCAAAATTCTCTTGTTGAATTCTGTTCTTGTTTGGAAGCCCATTTGCCCAGCCATTGGCACTGTTGGTCTAACTTTTCCTGGTTGTTCTTGTCCCAAAGTTCCCACATGTCTCCTCTTCTCTTTAGCTTTTCTTGGCTGAATAACAACGCCAAATCTCTTAACAGGGCCTTGTGTCCCTTTTCCTTTAGTTACAGCTATTACATCAACGAATTCTCCTTGTCTAAAAACATCAGAAGCTTTTATTTCTTTTCCCAAAAATTGTTTTGCAAACTCAAATTTTTCTCTTATATCTTTTCCACCAACTTCAATTTCAAAAATTTCTGGCTTTTTCTTCCTTAAGCCAGAAATTCTTGGTTGGGTTGCAACTATTAATCTAAGCTTGGAAATTTTCTCCAAATTTTTCTCAATTTCAGAAATTTTTTCTTGTTTGCTTGGTTTAGCTTTCGTTTTCCTTTCTATTTCTTTAGGTAAGTTTTCACACCAAAATTCTGTGAAAACTTTCAAACCTTTTGGAGTTAAAGTGTAAGCTCTTAAACCTAAAACTTTTAGAGGAGGGCAATCAAGGATTGTTGCAGGTACAACAATCTCTTGACCATAAGTTGGGGAAGTTTTAACATTATCGATTAAAACCACGCTTGTCATGCCAGCTTTGTAGCCAGCAAAATCTAAAAGCTTGGGTTTTTCAACTTCTGGATATGTAGAAACGGCTGGATAAATCCTTTTTGCCCTTTTCCTAGGGTAAAAGGCTCTGCTTCCTTTCTTGGGTCTTTTTCTTTCCGGCATTTTATCGCTTTATGAAATTATGTTTTACACTTATAAATAAAAAAAGTATTTGTTGGTAAGGTTTTAATAATTTAAGCTTTTAAGGTAAAGTATGAAGTTTTATGAAATTCCGAGAATTGTTCCTTCCAACTCTATAATTTGGTTAGAATTCAAGATATTGCTTCCCTCTACTTTCAACCCAATTTCCATTCTCTACAACAAATTTTTAATGAGAAAATATGGGAAAAGTTTTGATGATGAAGAAAGGTATAGATTTGGTGAAAAACTCTACTTCCAACAACCACAAAAGAACAGAGAAAGGATAAACACTTTATTTTACAATCTTTTGAAAGATGGTTATGAAGTTTACATCATCACAAGTTTCGATGAGAAAATAACTTCAGGGTTTTTTGATTCTTTGCCTGCAAAAATTCGTTTACCTAAAAAGAATTTTCACAACTCTTGCTCTCCCGAAATGAAAGTTGAAGTTGTGAGAGAATTAAAGAAAATTAGAAAAACTGTTATAGGCTTGGGTGCAAGTAAAGAAGATGAAAAAGCGTTGGAAGAAAGCGATTTTGGTTTTATGGTCAATCCTTTTTATTTGGGTAAAAAGTTTGAAAATTTGAAGAATTTGAGAAATGTTAATGGTATGCTTCATGCAATTTATTTCAGCTAAATCTTCTAAAAAACATGAAATAAAAAAAGTTTAAAAGAGAATTAGTAATTATGGAAAAGAAGCCATGTGTTTTTTGTCAAATAGTAGAGAAGAAAATTCCAGCTAGAATTGTTTATGAGGATGAAAATTTCATGGCATTCTTGGACATAAGACCTTTAAATCCTGGACACACTTTGTTAATCCCGAAAAAACATTATCGTTGGGTTTACGATGTGCCGAATTTTGAAGAAATGTGGAAAGCGGTGAAGAAAGTTACTCTTGCTATAATTTCTGCTCTAAACCCAATTTCAGTTTCTTACGCAACTTTGGGTTTTGAAATAGAGCATGCACACATCTGGATTATACCGAGGTTTGAAAATGATGGTCATTCAGGGGCAATAGATTGGAATGCAGTGAAAGAAATTTCCCCTCAAAATATGGATGAAATAGCTAAAAAGATAAGAGAGAGAATTCCGGAAGAGCCAAAAAAAGTAGAAGAAGAGAAACCAGAAGAAGAAGAGAAAAGGAGCGAAGAAGAAGTTTGGTTGATAAGGAGAGAATTAGATTTGGCTTAAAAGTTGGTACAAATCTTTTATTAAGAAACAATTTTCGTCATCGACTTTTTTCTCCTCTTTTTTCCTCTTAGGGTTAAAGAGTATGCATTTAACTTTACCGCTAAGATCTGCATCATCACCAACATACCTTATTTCCTTATTGGTAAGAGAGAAATGCTTTTTAATTTCTTCAATCATCCTATTTTTTCTTGAAAATTTGGAGATTTTTCCAGTTATTTTTCCATCTTTCACTTCAATTTCGTTTGAACAAACGAAATCAACACCTAACAATTTGGCAGCATATCTTGGTTGGAATTGGATATTTTCTGAAATTATCCCAACCTTTATCCCTTTTTCTTTCAATTTCTTTACAACACTTTCAACACCTGGAACTAAATAAGCTTGAGTTGTTTTTTCTACATATTTTTCGATTCCATCAACTTTTACTCCTTTCAAGCAATAAAGTAGGGATAAATAAACAATTGGCTCTAGAAAAGTTGGAAGTTTTTCTTGAACATAAGATTTTACTATGAGATCTGTAATTTTCCTGAAAATTTTAGAATTGCTGAATTTTCCGAAACATTTTAAAGTGTAATTCCTATCAACTATAACTCCATCGTAATCGAAAATCACCATTTTTATATCTGACATAAATTTAAAATTAAGCAAAAAGCTATTTATTATCAAGCGCCGATGGTCCAGCCTGGTCTAAGACCCGAGCCTTCCAAGCTCGAGACGCGGGTTCAAATCCCGCTCGGCGCACTTAATCTAAGCTTTAAGCTTCTTTGGTTTGGAGAATTTGAAATCTCGTACAAACTTTCAATAAATTTTCTTACATCTTCAGGACATTTTTCAAAATGAGTACCAACGACAACTTTATTTGCTCCCGAATTGAAAAACTCTTTTACTTTTTCAACAGAATTTATGCCCCCACCTACTATTATTTCCATATTTCTCGGCAAAATTTTTCTTGCTTCTTTTATTACTTTTGGGCTTACAGGCTCTTTTGCCCCAGAACCAGCTTCAAAGTACAAGCCTTTCTCTTTTGTTAAACCCTTTGAATATTTTCTAACAACATCAATTATTTCTCTTTCATCTAAATGAATAGAGCCCAATTTTTTACCAACAGTCGAATTTGGTCCTGTAGTGAGATAACCATAATCTTCTGCTTTCTGCTCTCTTAAAATTAAATCAAAAAATGTTGTAAAAAGCTTACCAAGCTTTACATATAAATGCATGTACCATTTAGTGCAATTCAATAACTTGGGTCTAAAAACCTTATCAACATTTCCGTAGCAAAGAACATGGTCAAGCCTGCCCGGGAAAAGGATTTTTTGAGAAATTCCCGCTTTCTTCAACAACCTAGCAAAATAATTTATAGTTTGAAAGTTGGTCTTCGACGTACCCACCCAAATTTCTACCTCTTCTCGATTTATCAACTCTTTATTTTTTAAACAAGCTTTGATTACACTGTAAGCTTCAATTTTATCTGGATCTATG
>Ga0105163_1001701_pt1 | contig 11234 bp, 8 predicted proteins | sample JNZ110809AmetaG_FD_81531 | JGI IMG/M metagenome (GOLD analysis project Ga0105163, IMG submission 81531) | Hot spring microbial communities from Jinze hot spring, China to study Microbial Dark Matter (Phase II) - JNZ 110809A | ecosystem: Environmental > Aquatic > Thermal springs > Hot (42-90C) >... | reverse complement strand
GAAATCATAGCCTGCCATATTGGACCTATAAAACTTACAACAGCAGATGTCAATACCACTAAAGGAATCCATGCAATCTTCTCTTCTACTTTCTCACTACCCGTTTTCCCACCAAATTCAGGTTTATGCTGAATATATATATGCTTTTCGCCTCTTTTTTCAAGTTGCCGTACTGTGACGTGTTGGAGGCTGTTTTCATCGAATTGAGAAGTCTAGCCGAGGCTGTTCACATGGTTTTCAACTCTTATATCAGATCTAAGCCATGCCTCACCCAAAGAAGATCGTGGATGTCTCAGTCAAGGGGTAGTTGCATCCAAGCTCTGTCAGTAGCCCCTCTATGCGTTTAAGCCTCTCCCCAAGCCCATCCTTCAAATACCTTCTAAACGTCATGTAACCTATCAAAACATACAATGGAAGTAAAACTTCAAAATAGATAGCTTCTAAAAAGCTTGAAAAGAAAAAGTAGGGGGTTTGGGGGTGACTTCACCACACCAATTTTTTATAATCTTTAAGTCATGCTTTTATGCGTTCAATTTTAGAGGTTATACATTTCCGCTGTGGGAAGATTTTGGATGAATACGGTTACATTAAGCTTTAGACTTAGCGTAGAAACACTCACCGTTATGGCATTGCTCTGCTTCACCTTCAACCCTAACCTTGACAAGAGCTAAAACTACAGACCTACGTCTACGCCCACCATTACCATTCATAAAATTCTTCGCAAACGCCAGTATTAGGCTGAATAGTTATTAGGCTCTTTCTCTCCTCAACATCCACGTCCTGTAGAATGCCTCTATATTTTCCGGTTTTCCAGGGATTTCTGCTAGAAAGACTGCTGGATACTTCTTAGCTAGGTTTGATATCCACTCTGCTTCCGCCACCGCGTCTTGGGGTGTTCCATACATCATGGTTTCGTAGCTCGGGCTTATGGCTAGTATTTTGCTGTCTCCGTATTTTTCAGTCAGCTCCTCTATGTCGTTATGGCTTAGTCTAGGATCCCATTCGATGTGGAATCCGTCTGCACCAGCATCTATAATGTCATTCATTAGAAGTCTGTAGTCTCCGTCTGAGACGAAGATCAGTTTAATCCTCTTATCCTTGATGGGTTTCCATATTTTTCTCCAGAGAGGTTTTACATGTTTCCTATACCAGTCTACTGGGAAGAATAGGCCGTTTTTCCAAGCTATATCGTCGTGGGATACGAATACTTTTATCCCCGTTCTAGACCAGGCTTCTACGTGTTTCTCAGCGACTTCAGCATACTTCGTCAGAAGCTCATCTAAAATATCTGGGTTTTTAAGAGCTAATCTAACTAGTAGAGGCCATCCTATGTGAATTATCAAGTAGGTGAAAAGCGTTAGGTAGAATTCTCCAGCAACCAGCGTGATGTCGTCAAGTATCTCTTGATAGGTTTGGTAAACTTCTCCATACTCAGAGGCTATTTCAGATACTGATCTGGGCTCATCATTCCTAGGATCGTAGCGTTTAAGATAGTTTAAAAGCTCTCCGTAGGTTTTAAAAGGTCTCTCAACAACCCATAGTTGAGAAGCATGCTCACTTCTAGCCAATTTAAGACCTTTATACGCTACGTGGAAAGCATCGGTGTATGGGAAATCTTCCCTGAGATCGTTGAAGCATCCTTGGCTGAGTCCCGGCCTTCTACTGCCCCATATGACGTTAAACCTTACGCCGAGAGTATACATCATATCGACGTCTAAAGCCTCGTATAGTGCTTTCACCCTCTCAGCGGGTGTTTTCAACCCTCTTATTTTAACCCCAGTGATCTTCTCCGCTAAGTCCTCTCCAATAATCGTCATGAGGGGGAGCTTATCCGCATATTTTAAGTTTACCGCCATCAGAGCACGCTCTAACATATCTAGACAACACCCCCGGTTGAAAAATAAAATAAGGGGGATTTAATAAGGTATGAAGAATCTGATTATAGACAAAGCACCTAACACTAGTACTGCTAGCATATAGCCGCATGTAAAGCCTGCCGCTGTGGGAACCCCATAGCTTTCATATGCCTTACTGCCCCCCATCCTCAGGGTTAACGTCTTCAATATCCATGCTATTAAGAATGGAAACCATGCACCCCATAAGACGGAGATGAATGATGTGCCGAAGATGAAGCCTATAGGCTCCAGTGGGAACCATAGGAATTTACTGTGGAGATAATAGAGGGCTCCTGTAATAACCGCACCTAAAATTATGTGAGGCCATAATGGATCTGTTCCAGGCTTAGAATAGGCCCAGCTTGCACTTATATACCCTACGTCTTCTGAAAGTGGAGACCAGGTGAAGGCTCTAGCACTAACCGGGAATGTATTAGCCCCATAACTATACATCAACTGTATCCAAGTGACGACTGTTACTAGGGGCACTATTATCATTGGGATAAGCATAGCTTTAAACGCCGTTTTATTACTAACTCCCATCAAACTAGCCATTCTATATGAGGCAGCGGCTGTATATGCTTGACAGCCTAAAATTGTCTCATTCGGTCTCCCCAATCCTAATGAAGTTATGTAAACAGATAGCGCCCATTCTCTCGTTAAAGGTGAAGGAGGTTGAGGCCACACCAGTAATCTAACTAAGAAGTGGCCGAAGTCGTCGCCTAGAATATGCATACCCGTTAAACCATACACTCTACAGTTGGCGATGTATCCTATGAAAATTGTAACTATTATTACTATCGCTGGGTAGATACTTATCCCCATAACCATGAGCAGAGAGACCGCTAGAATTATAGATGCGAAAAACATTAAATATATAGCCCTATAACTCATTGGCTCATTTATTTCAATACCCCGTAGACTTGCTTTCGAGGAACTGAAAGCAGCTCTGAACGTCTCTAGTAAGTATTTTCTATTGAGGATTAAATGGATTAATGCCAATCCTAGCGCTCCACCGGCGAACGAAAGCGACATGAACTTGAAAGGATCCGCATACTGAGGCGATGGGGGACACCAGGCCCTACCACACCCACCCATCGTCGGTAAAGCTGTGTAGTAGCCCATGGCATAAGCAGCCTGAACAAGTATAAGATATATGAGATGCCAAAGCCAGATACTAAATAACACTGTAACGGGTATTAGATAGCCGATTGCTACGAAAAGCGGATGCTTGTTAAATGCACCTAATCCAACGATGCTGGCTAAGGGGCTATCCGTAGTCACATACCATTCTCCTCCTCCACATACTCCTCGCCAGCCGTATATGTCTGGAAACCATGGAAAGACAATTGCTAGAAAAACGGGGATTTGAAAGACTATGCCTAGAATTATTCCTATGGTGAAAGGCCTTATCCATCGCCCACTCTTAGACTTCAATAAACCCGTCTCGGAAACAAGTTCATAAGCGACCTGTGCATATGGAAATGGTATTTTTTCAATGTCTATCCATAGCCGACGGAATACGGTGGCTAAGGAAACCATGAAGATCGACCAAATTACCTGATAGACCCACCAGAAGACTATAGAGGATATCCACGCGTCCCACGGTACTGGGAGATGCCCACTTAGTAGTTGTCTTGCTATAGGCTCCGGTGGAGCCATGAATGGTGGAATATGTTTTATGGAGTATTCAGGATACATCCACCTACTACCAATGACTCTACCATAGATATTATAGACGGCAGACCACTCTAAAAGCCAAGAGGAGGCCAGTCCTACGGCATATACAGAGAGCAACGTCACGGGGCTTATCCTTTTCCTAACGAAAGATGACTTAGATAGTGGCCAACATACCAGCAATAATATAAATGGCGCTGAAGTTATAGCACTGCTACATAGAACAACGCCAAAGTTGTAGAAATTGTATAGATTTGGCCCTGGAAGGAAGTGAAGCCAAGCTACACCGACAGCCCCTAAAACTATACTGAGGAGAATTATGCTAAGCCACGGAAACTTCTCTTCTATACGTTCACTCAATTTTCCTCACCGAACTTTATTTTGCGCTAAACGTATATATATTTCTAGTATTTTAAACAACTCAACTTTCTTTACCTCTACTACGCTATACAGATAGCAGAGTTCCCATGGAATATTCCCCTCCTCAGAATGTTATTATGGATAATTCTTCAATTTCCGGATATCGCCCATACTTTAATCCTGCATTATAAAATGCGTAGAGATGTTTAAGTGGTGTTCCAGGTGCCACTTGGTTTCCATCTGACAGCGTGAAATTGTACCCTCCTACCGCTACCCCACTTTCAAATATCTTTTTCACTTCCATTTCTATTAGCTCCTCAGGTCCATTTAGAATTATAGCGGGGTTAACATTACCTATAAGATGCACTTCCTGTCCAAGCTCTCTTCTAGCCAGTCCCAGGTCAATTGGAAAACCCAGTTCAAACGTTCCGACGTTAAGCTCATCCTTAATAGTCTTCAGGAGGTGCTGAACCCTACCGCAGAGGTGGATGAAGTTCGACCTTTTGCCTGTAGTGAAAGTTTGAAGTATCCTCTTATGGTATGGAAGGACGAACCTTCTATAAAGTCTCACCGAGAGGTTTTGTATTGCATCATCTGCAAACCACATGAAGTCCATGGGATATTTCACCCCTAGATAATCCATCCAAGTCTTCATCCGAATAATCGTGGCCTCTGTAATGTAATCCATAAGTTTATCGACGAAGTCTGGGTCTTGAACCATGTCGGCAAATATACTAGGCCCTCTAAGCAAATACGCTACTGTGAATGGGCCGTCGGTTCCAGTAGGTCCACCCACCCTAATCTTCCTGCCAGCATATGTCATGTTTCTAGTCTTCTCAACCATAATCTTATAAAACTCGTAAACCTTGGCCATAAGGTTGTCTTTTAACGGGTCGGGAATCTCAAAGTTAAACTTGTCTTTTCTTTTAATTAAATGTAGCGGATATGTTTGTTGTGGAGAACCCGGAGACCACTTGATAGGACATCCAAACCATCCAGCTTCAAGAAAGTTTTGGAAATCAGGATGCACATACCACTCCTTAGGCTCAAGCTGATCCATTGGAACGTTCTCCCAAATCCACCTTTGGCCTTCAAGCTGGATTTGCATCATATAAATCGGATCGTTGAAGTACTTTATCCCGTCAACGTCTTCGACTATATTTGCAGCGTTTATATGGAATATGATGGGTACACGGTAGGCTTCACCTCTTTCCCAAGCACTCCAGAAACGCTCAGCCTCCCTTGCTTTGTCTGAAACGCTCATCGGTGCTTTCGGTCCCATTTTATGGTAGGTCTGACTTCGAATGACGCCCACCTCACCCCTATCGATCATTTCAGTTAAACTCCTTGAGTGGGTTATTAAAGTAGGATCGTCTCCGACCTTAGTTGTGAGGTGCCATCTGTATTCTTCATCGATGCAGAGCCAAACTTTTTCCTCCACTTTAAAGGATAGGCTGTGGTCTCTTCTCATAACTGAGCCATCTATCCTGTAGCCGATAGGTTTACTCCGTCTAACGTACTTCCTCCATCTAAGACCATATTCGTCTATTCTAATGGACTCTCTGGGAACCTCAATAAGATCAGTAAGCTCACTAACTGTGTTCTTCACAAGCAAACTCCTCCAACAGATATTTGAAACATGAGCTTCTCCTTAGAATAAAAAATTGGAATTTAGAATGGGTAGAAGAACCTGTATATACCTATTAGCCCTCCTATGAAGGCTATCGATACGAAGCCTGTTGCAAACCCCGTGGCTACTGGCACTCCATAACCTTCATACAGCTTGGAGCCTCCCACCCTAAGTGTTATCGTTTTAAGCACCCACGCTACTAAAGCGGGAAGCCACATTCCGAAGAATAGGCTTGCGTCGCTGAATGCCATTAGGAAGCCTATGGGCTCAAAGGGGAACCATATGAACCTTGCATGGAGTAACGCTACAACCCCCGTTAGAAACATTCCTGCGAAGAATATGTGCACCCAAGGTTCAGTACCAGGTATCCTATTCCAGTTGCCCGGATATGCAAACCTGCTAACTGGGGCAGAGTAGCCAAGTGGTTGGTAGACGAGTCTAGCGCTGCCGAATGTGTAGTACAGCCAGAGTGTAGAGACCATGAATGGTATTGGTAGAATCGCTTGAACAACTAAAAGGATCTTAAATACCGATCTACTGCTCACACCCATTAGACTCGCCAGCCTGTACGCGCAGAAAGACGATAGGAAGGAGCCCGCGTTACCTTCAACTGGTGTATTCACGTGCCAGCCAGACCACGTGCCAGCCATCATGAATTCACCCGTTGGAGGCTCGGGTGCCTTAGGGTACAGTAGAAGCCTGTAGAGTGCAACACCCCCCTCAGCGGACTGTATGTATGTTCCAGTTGCACCCCAGACTCTAGTGTTGGCTATCCAGAATAAGAATGCCGTAATGGGCATTAGAACGGCCGCCGCCAAGCTGAATCCACAGATGAGCATTAAGACTGTGAATAGTGCAAATGCCAATAGGAAGAGTCCGTAGGATACTCTGTACGGAACAGGTTCATCTTTATAAGCTTCGGATTTGCCCAAGGCCGTTTTAATAGTATCGGCGAAATACCTCCACGCAACTATGAGGTAGAACAGCGTTAAACCTATCTGAGCACCCCTTGAGAACGCGTTCCACTTATAGGGCTCGGCGAATCTAACGCTTACGGGTCCCCAGGCACGGCAACATCCGGTGGGGGCTTCTCTTAAACCAGTGTAGTAACCGAATACAGCAAACGCTACTTGCATGAGTATTAGGTATATAAAATACCAGAACCAGTATGTGAATAGGACGCTTAATGGCGCTAAGTACATTAGAGCAACAGCTAACGGATGCTTATCAACCATGCTTATACCCACGATTTCCCAGAATGGTGTACCAGCTAAGCTTGTTATGGCACCGTGTCCACACGTGTTCGTCCTCCACGCGTAAATATCTGGAAACCATGGGAGAAGGTATGTAAGCAGTATGGGTAGGTTGAATATCACTCCTAAAATTATTCCAATACCGAATGGGGTGCGCCAAAGCATCTCCTTAGGCTTCTCCTCCGTAACCCTCCTAACAATGTCGTACGCAACCATAGCGTGAGAGAATGGTACCCTTTCAACTTCTATCCAATGCCTCCTCATAATAGTCGCTAATGTTACGAAGAAGAAGCCGTTGAAGAAGAACCAAGCCCACCAGAAGGCTATCGTAGGCATCCAAGCCTCCCACGGAACTGGTGCGCCACCTGTTAAAATTGGTTTAAGTGCGTCGACTGGAGGCGATAGAAACCACGGGAGCTCTTTTTCGTACAGGTCTGGGTATAGATATCTCGTGTTCGGCCAGTCCCAAAAAGTCTGACCGCAGCTCCACCAAACGCCGTACCATCCTGCACAAGACCCCACGATAAACAATGAAATCAAATATATCGATGGCACTCCCTTTTTTACAATTCCAAGACGCATCAAACCCCATACCATCAGAAGTGGTATGAAGGGCGCTGATCCCATGCCTAATGAGCACACAATCAAACCAAGGTTGTAGAAGGTCTGCATAGGACCGAGTAGCTGAACCCAAGGCTGTACTATAAGACCAAAAATGACCGTTAAAATTATTATGAAAATCCACGGAACCTTTTCTTCTACTTTCTCACTGCCCATTTTTCCCACTGAATCCGAATTTATGCTGTATGTATATATGTTTTTCGCCTCTACGCCTTACATGTTAGAGGAGATGTTGGAAGCTACTTAGCCGGGTTTAGATTCGGTAAAACTGTGAACCCCATGTTGAGAGAATTTCATAGGTTTAACTTCCACCCACATACATCAAACCTGAATACTACTAAACAATCTGACTGAAGAATCCATTCTACGGGAGGCAGCCTAACGGCAGACTCGTAGAAGAAAAAATAGGGGTTTTTGCGGAGGACTTCACCACACAAATTTTTTATAACTTTATCTGACCATGAAGTTAAAAATGAAAAAATTGAATCTATTTTTTATTTTATTGTTTTTTTCTTGACTTTTTTTGGAAAAAAGGATATTTTTTAAAGATTTCTTATTTAGGATTATTCAGCTGAGGTAATGTTTAAATCTAACCTTTTAAATCTAAAATTTTGACCTCAATGCTGATTGAGAGAATAGTAGAAGAAGGAGTAAAAGCTCTAGGTAGACATATAATAGTAGAGGCCTTCGACTGCGATGTCGAGACTTTAAACGACACTGAAACACTAAGGTCGATGCTTCTAAACGCTGTTAAAGCGGCTAATATGACGGTTTGTGGAGAAGTATTCCATGAGTTTAGTCCACATGGCGTTACAGGAGTTGTCGTAGTTAAAGAGTCTCATATATCGATACATACGTGGCCAGAGTATTGTTATGCGTCTATAGACATATTCACGTGTGGCAACTATTCAAATCCATGGAAGGCATACCAACACATAGTTGAAACTCTTAAACCTAAGAGGATTCAAGTGATGGAGCTGAAGAGGGGGGTGCTAAAACCGGGAGGTTGAGAAGTGGGAATTAAAAATAAGCGAATAACGTACAACTGGTTTGTAGAGATGCAAGCACCTGGAAGCGCCCACCTATACAACATACTTAGTGTATATTACGTAGGCTCAACTAGATACCAAGATGTCTCCATTTTAGAGCTTTCAGAGCTTGGAAAGACGTTAATTCTCGATGGAAAAGTGCAGTCTTCAATTAGAGATGAGCATGTTTACCATGAAGCCCTCGTTCAATTAGCCATGTTGACCCATCCAAACCCTACGAGAGTGTTAGTCATAGGCGGTGGCGAAGGCGCTACTGTAAGAGAGGTTTTAAAGCATAACACCGTGAGAGAAGTCGTCATGGTCGACATAGATCAAGAACTCATAGAAATCATTAAACAGCAGTTTCCAGAACTCCATCAAGGCTCTTTCAACGACCCCAGAGTAAAACTAGTCTTCGACGATGGAAGAAAATTTGTCGAAAAATGTGATGACGATAGATTTGATGTGGTCGTATGCGACCTCACAGACCCATTAAAAGGCGGACCATCTGTATACCTTTATACTGTCGAATTCTATAGGGAAGTGTCTAGAGTTTTAAGTGGAGATGGAATAATGGCTACTCAAGCTGAAAACGTTAAATCTGCTAGCGAATGTTTTCAATCGATTTATAAGACGATTAAACAAGTGTTCCCCATCACCGTGGCCTACACCATGTTTATAAGGTCTTTCGACACAGAGTGGGGATTTGTCATAGGCTCTAAACGTTTTAACCCATTTGATTTAAGCGAGGAAGAGGAGGAGAAACGTATAAGGGAAAGAGGGATAAGCCTCAAATTTTATGAGCCTAGGATTAAGAAGAGGCTTTTCACACTTCCAAAAGGCTTCTTAGACGGCGGAAGAATATCGACAGACTCAAATCCAATCTATGAGCCTGTTTAAACGGTTTTCTTCCCTAATTCTTACTGTAGTAAGAGATGTGACACATCCTTTAAATTTAGAATCCAATCTTAACGATTTTTAAAGTCTACGTTTACACTATATGAGCCCGAGGCTTTTCATAGTTTTCCAGAAGATGTCTCCAACATGGTGGATGTTTTTAAAGCCTCGGCCTGTAGACATCTTGGAAGCGGTGTCGGAGGATATCAAGCTACGGGCTATCGCTAATATTTTCCCATACTTTTCATCGACGACCGCTACTATACATCCTTCTTTAAAAGACCCTTCGATTTTGACGACGCCAGGCATCATTACATCGGCGCCATTTGCTATGTGTGGAATCGCCCCCATGTCAACAGTAACTTTTGGAAGTGAGATTATCCCCTTTTCCACGCATATAATGGTTGGATATACTTCTCCATTAATTTGTATGAATAAAGGTAGACCGTCTATTATGTATATTTGCCGTTCTTTGTCGACTCTCACAGCCTCCCATGAGGCTTTCCGATTAAAGTCCAAGTTGAAAAGCTGTTTAATAAGCCGTGTAAGCTCTCTAGTGCTTCTAATGTTCAACCTACACCGGTATATTTTAGACATTTAAACACCATCTAACAAACTTTAATAAGCGTATAATTCCTAAACCCCAGACCAAGCTTTTCCGCCATCTCAAGCATAAATGCCCAGTCTGCTCTGGGATACAGCATTTTAAATTTATCTGAGCCTGGGTTTACGGCTCCAACTTCATACGCCTGTGAGCCAGGTATAGCTGGAGCCGAGTTTACGAGGTCTATAGATGCTTTATCTATAGCAACTATGTCTTTAGAAGCAAGTATTCCTATATCTGGAACAATAGGTAAGTCAGACCAGCCTAATTGTTGATGCTCACAGTCACATTTCCAATCGACCTCTAGGAGAAAGTTCACGTTTAGAATCTTGTTGAAACCCATAGCTTTAAGAACCCCACACACAGCATCCAATACTCTAAGCTGAATCTCAGATGGATCTGAAACCCTTGTGGACTTTAAAGCTTTAACGGAACATATGGTTTGACATGCCTTGCATCCGTAGCACATATTTTGATTTAGCACAGCCATACCGTTGACCATTTGTATGGCTTTTACGGGGCAGATTTCAACACACTTACCACATCCATCGCACAGCGTGGGGTCGACAGATGGCTTATCATAATAATGGATGAAGTATTTTGTCTCCTTACCTACGCAACCAACCCCTATGTTTTTAATCGCACCGCTGAAAGCGGTCATCTCATGTCCTTTAAAATGTGTTAAATTCAGTATGAAGTCAAAGTCTAGAAGGGATTTTGGTATCGATACCTCCTTAAGTTTAAACCCTTCAACTACAACCTTGACGCAGTCTAATCCAAGTTCACCATCCATTATGAGTATTTCAGCACCCAATGTCTCCTTAGAGAAGCCGTGCATTAAAGCCACTTCGAGGTATTTTTTAGCCGTACCCCTAGGGTCTAGTAGTCCCAATCCTGTCGTTTCAACAACCGTAGGTTTAGCTCCCAGCTTCTTAACGTAATCGACGGCTGTTCTAACATAAAAAGACCTTAAGTATCGTGTAGTTAAAGGTGCACCCATGTGAGTTTTAACGGCGATTCTATCGCCCGACTTCACAAGATTCGGAAGACCTACCCTATCCATAAGAAGCTCAAGTTTTTTAACAAGACTCTCCCCACTGTTTCGAGCTCTCGCGTCAACCATGAAGACACTAGACAAGTCGACACCTTCCGATAAGATAACCGACTAGGAAGACTTAACTTTTATCGTTTGACACGAAAATTGAAGGAGTATAAATGGATGTATCTAGGTTATCGTTAAAGCATAAAATTTAATATGTTTAAGCATCT
>Ga0105163_1001700_pt1 | contig 11235 bp, 23 predicted proteins | sample JNZ110809AmetaG_FD_81531 | JGI IMG/M metagenome (GOLD analysis project Ga0105163, IMG submission 81531) | Hot spring microbial communities from Jinze hot spring, China to study Microbial Dark Matter (Phase II) - JNZ 110809A | ecosystem: Environmental > Aquatic > Thermal springs > Hot (42-90C) >... | reverse complement strand
GTAGGGGGCCACTCTCCAGGTTCATTGCTCACCTGCAGGTGAAACATAGCCTGGGAGGCCGGGTGATTTGCCTGGCCCCATCACCATGTAGGTCGAGGCCAATAGTAAAATCTATAAGCCTGTATTAAAGTTTTTCTATTGAGCATGGTTGAAGAGGAAGAGATAAAGAAGGAGCCCCTCCTTGAGTTGCTTGAGGGCGGTATAGTTGTAGATCCAGACTTGGCTTCTAAAACACCATGTGTCTGTGTGAAGATAGATGATAAAGAACTTTGTTGGAGCCCAGGGATCATAGGGGCTTTGTCCTATTCTCAGAGGGGGCCTCTGGGACAGCCTGGACCGTATTGCCCTACGAAGAAGTATGAAACGTCGCCTAGAATAGAGGAACGCATAAAACGGTTTAGGGAGGCTGTGAAGGAGTGTGAGGGAGTAACTGGACCTGGACGGTGGAAATGCCTTTCTGAAGCTTTTAAGAAGCATGGAATAGAGACATGATAAGAGGTGCAAGATAGAGTAGAAGAATAGCATAAAGAAAGAGCAACTCGAAGAGTTTTCATCCAAGAGCTTGTAATTGCCTTAAACAGAAGGAAGATTCTACCAAAAGAGAATTATGAGAAGCCCTTGAAGCAGGTTATGTATTCATGGAGCATTTTCCATGAAGTAAAACTACTCATACTAACCTGCAGATTTCTCCCTCCCTCTTTATTCCTCATCTTCAGTAATAACATTCATTCTGTCCAAAACTTTTGTTATTTCCCAACATTCTTCTTCAAACTCGCAAGAATTACAGAAAACTCCATGTTCTTCCATTTCTCCAAAACAAAAAGGCACCTCAATACTCATGTTCACTCACCCTAATTTTATTCCTCATTGTTTTATTCTCACCTTCCATGCCCTTCTCCACAAGGCCTTGGGGGACAGGGTGGTGATACTCTGGGCCTGGTAGCCAGAGACCCCTGGGTGCGAGGGGTAGGTTGAGGAGAATCGCTGTCCAGGCTGGAGAGCATGCTCCTGTGGAGGATTATCCCTCGCTTGCACCCCCGTCGCTACCCCCAGACGCCTCTTGTGGAGGGCGTGTCTGCCGATTTCCTAACTCTGATGCACGCTTTGCAATATTGCGTGCAGTATTCAAATCACGATTGTAATCCTTAAGTCCACATTTCTTGCATTTAATTAACCGTTTATGCTCTCCATAGATAATGATTTCTCCCCCACATCTGAAACAGGTGCTTGTTGTTCCGAAGGGGTTTACCTCAACCACTCTGAAGCCGTGTGCCATCGCTCGTAAAGCGAATTTCCTTAATGCGATTTTCGAGTAGAGCCAGATGTTTATCATTCTGATTCTCTTCTCAGCGAGCTTGTAGATTTTCTCAATATCCATGATTGCCAAGGTACATAGGCCAAATGTTTTCTTAATCATAGATAAGAAATTGCCATGTGCCCGTTTAACCACAGCCTCTCTTTTCTCATAGAGTTCTTTGACGTCTTCTTTCCTACTCATCTTCCTGGAGATTAGGCTTTGGATTCTATCTATCTCGGCAGAATATTGCGATGCGTCAAAGAACAGTGGTTTACTATCTACCGTTGTCGCAACCCATTTATTCAAGTTGAAATCAATACCAACGACTTTATCTCCGGCATTGTTTTTAACTGGAATACTGATATAGGCAAACCATTTGTCATTCTCCTTTGTAACCATGAAGGGCCATTGTGAAAACTCGTCGATGACATCGTAGTATGGCACTTCCGTCTTCATCAACATTACACGTGCTTTCTCTTCTCTAGAGAACTTTAGTTCAAGAAACCAGATTCCGTTTTCATGGATGAATTTAGAGTTTTTCTTATCGAAGAGGAGAATGCCCTTTTCACCAAGGCTTCCAGTTGCACGTTGAACAAACAGGTCGATCATACGACTCCATTTTTCTTCACTACGTATCTTGCGGTAGAGTAATTTTTGAAGCTCAAGTCTCGTCATACCTAAGAATTTTATGAATTCTTGAGAGTGTTTTAGCATAAGCTTCTCTGTTTCCCTATCGGGTTCAAGTTGGAGAATAACCGTCCTATAAAGCGTGTTTAACCTCATGTGTCACTCACGAGCCTGCTTGACTATTAATGCATCCTTCTCAATCTTTATTGAAACACGTCCTTCTTTGAGAGGAAATTGCGAGTCCCTTACTAATGCTGCAGGAACCCAAATTGCTCCTGTGGCTCCTTTTTTCGCTTTTCCAAATTTGCCTTTAGCCTCAAGAGGCATGTTTTCAGTATTGTAACGCTTCCTTATAAATTTATTGGATAAAATCCTAGAAGGATTATTGAGAAAAAGCGTATATATCTAAGTCGCCAATTTACTATTGGTCTCAACCTATATGGTGACAGGAGCATTCTACCACCGGTTTGTAGACCAAGAGATAATATAAAAAGATTGTTTTCGTGTTTTTATTTTGTCAACAAGTCTATTACTTCCTTAGGAAAGTCACGAATTGTTTCGAAATAGAGGTTTGTCCAGGGTAGGAGTAGAAGATCTGTTTTTCCAACTCTGTAATGGTTGTCGAATGATTTTTGAAACTCGAAGAATATCTCTGGATGCGTCTCGTAGCATCTGTCAAACCTGTCTTTTACGAAAATCCTTATCCTCCAGTCTTTGAATCTCGCAAGATTCAGAATACTGATGTTCACGCCTAAAGCAGGAGCGTTTTTCTGCCAGCCTTTTATTCGTGAAGCCGAGAGAAACGGTCCTTCCCTAATATGCATGTATAGGAACCTGTTTCTCTCAACCACCACTTTCTGGCCGTCAAGATACAAAACGTCAAACATCTTTGTTTTTTCCTCCATTTTTTCCATCACCCTTTTAGATATATTTTGAAACCTAAGAGAAATCATTTCTCATCTCACCTCTGTTTTTTATAACTTCTAAGTTGTTTATTTTTGTACCGCAATAACATTTCAGCTCAACGAAGACGGTTTTTGAAACAAGCCAACGTTTCCCACAGACAGGACAGGTAATCCATTCTGTTCCTGTTATTTTCTTCATTTTATCACTCCTCCCCTTGCCTCCTCTCAGAAATCTTTTCATATATTGCAACAAGAAGCCAAAACATTGAGGCGAAGAAACACTTGATTGTATCAATTTCACTCCAACCTGGAGCCAATGGTATAATGTCTAGAATGCAGGCGGTAACATATATCAATACAGCTATAGTAAAGGTGATGCTAATTTTCATTTTTCCCTGGCCTTTTTTCCTTTCATCCATTTTTCCATCACCTTAAATAGTGTCACTCAGGTTTAAAGACACCTCTATTAGTTTAGACCTACCTAATAAACATTCACTATTAAATAGTTAGATTAACATTGAATTTTCTGGGATGTCTCTTGTTGAAGCGAGTTCTTCTCCTGTCTCTATGCTGAATGCTCTGTATCTTTGTTTTTCCTTGTCCCATGTTATCTTTATTCCTAGTTCCTCTATTACTTCATGGAGTTCTCTATGTATTGTCATGAAAAACTCCATTTCTTCACGGTCTACAAACTTGAATTCCCTACCACAATACTCGCATTTCCACTCAAAAACCCGACTCATATCTACTCACCCTAATGAAAAGCAAACTTTATATATGTTTAGGGGTGTGGTAATTATTGTATGCTAAAAGCTCTATTTCTACTTTTCGAGGAACTGTTAGAAAAGCTTAGGAATCTTGAAGAAAAAGGAAGAGAATTGTCATCAAAAAGGGACGATATTGTAGCATTTGAAGATTCTAATTATTTCATTGATGTAAGGTATACAGTTGATAATATCAGAGAGTTTGCAGAAGATTTTAAGATCATCTTTGATGAAAAGATACTTAAGTTTGCTAGAGAAATTAGTTCAGCAATAGAAAGTATTTTACGGTACTCTGATAAATGTCTCAGAGAAGGACTACTTAAAAAGCAATGTGAAATACCTTCGGAAATCTTAGATGAAGTAGACGAGGCAGCCAAGGAATTGTTTGGAGCACGGTGTACATGGTTGAGAAGAGAGGTTCACCCATATACTCTTTCCGCTACTGAAAACGATATTTCCGCTTGCATACATAGATTGATAGAGAAACTTGAACCAATAACCGAGGACTATGAAATCAAAGGGAAATGTGCCTTCTCTAAGAGGAAACCTCCTTCCGAGAAGATTAAGGAGGCGTGTATAGCATGGTCGGAAACTACTGACCGCCTTAATGGAAAAGGCTTATATGTCTATGATGATTACTTTAAGTTAAATTGTTTTGCGATCGGAAGCAAAATGGAGTGTAGGGTTGGCTTTTTCGGAGGACACAGAACCCACCTGGATTTTGAAAAAGGAAGGATAGAATATTACGACGAGGATCGGGATGTATGTGATGCTATGAAAATGCTATGGAAGAAAGTGGGACTAGAGTGTGAGGATACACCCTTCGGAGTGACTTGTAGTGGTCTCGACGAGGAGAAGTATGAGCCTGCAATGAAGGTTCTGGCTGCTGCGACGAGTATGGATCTTAGAATGAGAGAACCATGGCAGTTTTGGGGGAGGAATTTGTCATCTCCTGAAGAAGAAGTTAAAAGGATTCTTGAAGAATTGAATTTCTCACCCTAAATGAGTTTCTGTTTCTTCTTGTGCTTTAAGCCTTTTTTCTACCTTGTTTAGCCTTAATCTAATTTCGTTTAGTTCATACTCTACTTTTCTGATACGTAGGACTAATTTTTTGATGTAGTCTTGAGTTATTTTGAAAGAACCCTTTTTATTCGGGTTATAACGTTTAATCCTCATCCTCACTCACCCTACATAATGGGGCATTAACTCTTATATAATTGTCAATGCAGTAATCATGTATGTCTGAGCTTGAGGAGCTGTTGGAAAGGCTCAGGAATCTTGAGGAAAAGGGGAGGGAGCTGTCGGCAAAAAGGGATGAGAAAGTAGAATTTATAGATTCTAGTTATTTTACTGATGTAGATTATACGGTCGATAATGTGAGAAAATTTGAGGCCATAGTCGATGAAAAGATACTCAATTTTGCTAGAAAAATTAGTTCGGCAGCGAGGACTCTTTCATGGTCCTCCGGCAAATGTTGGAAAGCAGGTTTGCTTAAAAAGCAATGTGAAATACCTCCAGAAGACTTGGCTGATGTAGACGAGGCAGCCAAGGAATTGCTTGGAACCCGGTGCACATGGTTGAGGGGAGAGGCTCGCCCATATACTCTTTCCGCTGCTGAGAACGATATTGCCGCTTGCATACATAGATTGATAGAGAGGCTCGAACCCGTAGCCGAGGACTATGAAGTCAAAGAAAAATGTGCCTTCTCTAAGAGGAAACCTCCTTCCGAGAAGATTAAGGAGGCGTGTATAGCATGGTCGGAAACTACTGACCACTTCAAAAGAAGAGAACTATATTCCTACGAGGATTACTCTAGGTTAAATTGTAAAGCGGTTGGGAGTAAAATGGAGTGCAGGGTCGGTAGTTCTCCAGGTCACGAAACCCACCTGGATTTTGAAAAAGGAAGGATAGAATATTATGATAACGATACAGATGTATGTGACGCTATGAAAATGCTATGGAAGAATGCAGGGTTAGAGTGTAAGAATACGCCTTTCGGAGTGGCTTGCAGTGGTCTCGACGAGGAGAAGTATGAGCCTGCAATGAAGGTTCTGGCTGCTGCGACGAGTATGGATCTTAGAATGAGAGAACCAGGACGTTTTTGGAAGCATTTGACATCTCCTGAAGAAGAGGTTAAAAGGATTCTAGAGGAATTGAAGTTTTCACCCTAATGAGTTGCCATTGCTTCCTGTGCTTTAAGCCTTTTTTCTACCTCGTTCAGCCTTAATCTAATTTCGTATAGTTGATACTCTACTTTTCTGATACGTAGGACTAACTTTTTTATGTAGTCTTGAGTTAATTGTTCAGACAATTATTAGCAGGTGCTAAATATAATCAGAGTATTTAAGTATTTTTGTTGCATGACTCATTTTTGCCGTTTCCTTCTTTTTTTATGCTTGAAGATTGGGGAAAGGTTCTCCAAGTAGCATGTTTTCCGTTTTCCGTTTGGAAGTTTATGTATTACAACCCTGTATTTATATTCTCTTTTTCCTTCGAATCTGTCCGTTCTGGGATGATAGTATCTTATCATTATTACTTGTTGCCCCTTGTTTCCGCACTTAGGACAAACTACTGTCCCCTCGTATTTAGAGGTTCCAAGAGACATTTTTCACTCACCCTAAACAGTTGGCATAGTATAAAGAAAATGGTTCACAGTTTTTTAAGTTTTTTATAATTTTCGAGGATGCTCTCTTCTCCCCAGAGCCAGATCAAGGGTATTTTTCTTCCCCTCATAACTATGACGGGGGTTACGTTAAGCTTGTTGCATAGGTCTAGGAGTTTTTTAACTTCTCTAGAGGGTTTCTTCCTTACCGAGGCCTGTATCAACGCTACCTCAGGATTATGTGGAAAGTATTCTGACGGCTTTATGGCAACCAAATCTGCCACTCCTTTTGAGCCTGCTGCCCTGACTACGAACCAGCCGTCTTCTACAAGCCTGTCCCTAACCCTGTATTCGAAAGCCCTACCTTTAACGTACCTCTTCAACGTGCTTCGAAACCTCCTCCCTCTACCAGTATCCATTTAGGGTTCTTCTTGTCTCCCCATGGGCATTTCTCAGGATCGCTTGTTTCCAAGGGCCTACCGATGTATATGACGTAGCATGGTTTTCCACCGCACTCTTCTTTACACTTCCACATTAACAACGTTTCTTTTTTCTTTCCATTCATGGCTTCTTCACCCTAAAGTTTTAGCAGGTGCTAAAAAAGTTTTTCAAGTACTGTCCTAAGCCTAACGTCAGTTATTTCTCTGAAGTCTTTCAGTGACTTTATGTATTTTGAAGCGTGTTCCGGGTCTTCTATTGCTTTTTCAAGCGGGATTAGGATTGACTTGGTTAATGCTTCTAAGCCTAGGGAGTTAGCCATGCTTTTCAATTCCTCAAGCATTTTTCCAGCATTCTTAACCTTTATTTCCCCCTCCATCATTCTGAGTAGGGGTTCGAGCCTCTGCCTGAACTTCCCTATTGCTGCTGCAACCATCTCCTGTTTCTTTTGCATGAGGGTTTTGGCTACGTCCGGGTTTTTCTTGGCCCATTCCTCTAGGGCTACGTCAATATCTATTGGGAGCAGGTCGATTGAGATCTCAAGTTTTTTAGAGTATTTGGAGATTATTTCAACCCCGTGGGACTTAAGGATTTTGAGGAGTTTTTTCATCTCTTCTCCGTTCTCGTATTCCTCCATGTTTTTGACAAGGTCGCTCAATTCTGCGTTAAGCCTTTTCACTCCGTTGAAAAGCTGGTTTACCGAGTTGTCGTCTGCGGGGAGGAGGTAGATGTTGTCTTTGAACCTTCCTTTCACTTCTCTGGTTATGCAGACGGTTAGACTGTTGAGCAATCGGTATGCTTGTATCCTTACTGTTTTAAGAATGTTTTCAAACCTTGAGGGAAACGGCCTTACCCAGAGGGTTTTAGAGTCGATTATCCTGTATCCGCTTTCAGACCTTATCCTTTTCGACTGGTAGTGGGCTTCAAGCTCCCTTCCCCTCAGGGTTTCCTCTCTCTCAGCGTAGTTGAAGTCAACGCTGTTCATGAATGATTTAAGCTCGTTTAGGAAGGAGAGGTATTTCACGCCTTTAAGCATGGAGGTGTCGCACCTCATCCTCAAGGCGGAATCCGAAGGAAGCCTGAGGGTTGCGATGAATCCCTTAAGCCTGATCTTCTCAGACAAGCTCGATTTCACCCTAAAGGAGATTTAGCACCTGCTAAAAGATAAGTTTTCTGTCTACGCTTACGAGTTCCCAGCGTCCTAGGAACCATGTGAAATAGGCTTTGAATCGAGAACCGCATGTGAAGCACTTGACTTCAACCACTATTTCTTTGCATGTTCTTTTCCAAACACTCATTGTTTTAACATTTGAAGAATTACAAAATGGACAAGACAAGGCTCACCCTAATGCCTAAAGGGTTAGAAGTCCTCGTATTCGATCTTTATCTCCTTTATCCGCCTGAAACGTTTGAACCTGTAGAACCTGCCATTCACTTGTGTTTCAGACAGTTCTGGTGGTACCTGCTCCATCTCCGCCCAGAGGGGTTTTACCCCCAGTTCGCAGAGCTTGGCTATAACGCTTAAAGGAGCAACCACTACGACCTCGTCGTATCCTCCAGCCTTGATGTGATTAACAATTTCTTCGGCAGAAAGGTACGGCAGGTGTTGAAGAAATATGTCTACGGATACTTCTCCGAAAAGCTTTCTGAGGGCGTTTAGTTGTGAGGGTAAAACAGGATGTCTTGAAACCCACAGTATTCTTTTCAAATGTTCTCACCCTAAGGGGCGGTTTCATTAAATTTTCTCTAGAACGGTTTTAAGCCTTACGTCATCGGTGGAAACCTCTTCAAACTCATCGGGTAGAAGAATGATCGGTGACGGTACTTTGACAGATTCGGTTTGCTTTTCAGGCGTAATGGTTACATTAACGAGAACTGTTAGGCTCAGGAATGCATCGCCATTACTATAGTAATCTATTTTCAATTGAAGGTCTTTAAGCTCTAGACATATTGCTTCCAATATGCTTCGTCTCCTCAAAGAGGTTGATGAGTATTTACATAGGGTTGCTTCGACCCTGGCAATTTTTCTTTTAAAAGAAAAGACATACTTCTCCCCATCCTTTTTTGAACTGACCTCGTAAACAAAACCTTCTGCACGATAACCTTTTGTATACCAGCTATAACATCTATCTTCTGCTAGAAAGAAGAATTCTGTCTTCTCCTCCAGTTTCTTTAAAAGCTCCTTGTCTTCATACGTATCTCTGTTGACGGTATCAATGATACTAACCTTTAGGAGCAAAGCGTATTTAGGCTTAATGGAAGATTTAAGAGGATTCTTTGGAAGTGGGTCATCTACTTCCTGGAACTCTCCTTCTCCAGAGATTACGAAAAGATAAGAACCTTTCTGGATATTGTTTGCGAAATTTTTAATTATTTGTTGAACATACTCGTACAGTTCCAAATTTAATTCTCACCCTAAAGAGTCATTCGGTTTCAGGAATGAAGCCCCATTTCTCACCGTCTGCACGCCAGCCTCCTATTGGTTTCTCACAGTAGGGGCAGACGTAGCTTACAGCCTGTTGAATGTCCCGAACCTCGTAATTTCCTTCATCGTTATTCCAGAGTAACGTTTGTACTACTTCTGAAATCCAGATCTCGTCTAAAGGCTCCCCACAATTCGGGCAGGTTGGACAATCATATATCTTAGCATCGCATTCGGCACAGACGTATCCGCCTTCTGGAAAAGGCTTACCCATCTCAACCCTAGTCTGGTAGTCATTTAAATCCGGCACTCTGTTTACGAACAATCCGCTACCAGGTTTCACACTTCGTCCACATTCATTGCATATTTCTTTATCCTCCTCCAATTTTTCCTCACCCTAAACGGTGTTTTAAAGGGTTGCGGTTGCTTCAATCTTCTCCTTGTTCCTCTTCTCAAGGATTGAGAGGAGTTCTTTAGCAAGATGGGCTATGAAAAGCTCGGTTTCAGCCTCCTCCTTCAACGTGTCAATATCTGCGTTCTCAACTTCGTCTTTCAAGACCCTTATCCCGATGTCTAAGGATTTTAAAATCTCTTCAAGTGGCATTTCTCTCCATGTTTTGGCATAAATCATCATCTCACCCTAATGAGGAGGGTGAATTTATTATTGAAGAAGCTCATCAATCGTCATTTTTCTTCTGTGCAAGTCTTTCTTTCTTCATCATTTGAACAGCACAATAAAGTGTGAAAGATGCATAACTCAACGCATCAGAAAGATGCTCTTTTATTTCAGTGCACATATCAGCTTCTTCGTTGTCCAGCTTATTGTGAACATCCAGCTCTCTTTCAAGGTCGTAGAATCTCAAGTACACTTTTGCAAGGTAAGCAATAGTCTCAACAATTCCGCATTCGAGACCATCCTCGAACGCTTTGATATCGATTTTCTCTATTAGTTTTTTGTACTCGTTAATTTTATCGTCAACGCTCATTCTCTCTCACCTCACCTGAAATCAGCAACCATTATTCCTTCATCAGTAACGATGAGAAGTTCTTTGTCTGCATATCTCTTTACGAAACGAGGTATCCAATCGCAAACGGGAGGAGGAGTTTCGCCGTAATCATTGATATTGTATGCGACTGCAACATAGTCGTCGATTAAAATAATGTTCAGACTCTCGCCACCGTCGTATATCTTCAACTTTTTCTCATCGATCTCAATCTCAACGTTGAACTGTTTCAGCAGTTCAATGCATTTGTTCACATCGAAAGCGTAGCTGCCATCTTCCCTTCTTTTAATTATATCTTTTAGTCTGGGGCTTTTAGCGGTGGCCCCTCCCGCTTCTCCGAGAACCGGGGCTTCACCTCCAGACCCGGGGAGGCCATTTTCTTTGCTCTTCATCTTTTCCTCACCCTAAAGCCTTAACCGCAGTAGACGGTTTTCTTTTCACCATGTATCCCTAGCTTCTTCAAAGGTTTCAAAAGTTTTCGTGCATCCTCCTTGGTGAAGAAGAAGATTTTGTCATTTTCAACAACGACTGTGATTCTTTTAGAAGCCATTTTCCCTTATCACCTGCCTGGTTTTTTGTTCAGAGACATAGAATTCCTCGGTCTTCTCAACCTTCTCAACGTCAACGTCTACGCCAGAGCTTCTTAGCATCGCTAGGAGCTTCTTGGCCTCTTCGAAGCAGGCTTCTCCCCTGAAGCCGGAGTAGAGGATTTTTAGCCTACCGTTCTCATCTACTTCAATAGTAACTCTCCGCATAGATCACCACCTTCCCCATCTGCTTCTGGGCCTGAACGTTGTATCCAAGAGACTTGAGAGAATTAGCAACTGCTAAAGCGGTGTAGGTTTTGATGAGGTTCTTCTGGAATGCTTCAACGGCACTATGAACGAGAAAGAAGTCCCCGACAAGCTTGACTTCCCCGTCCTCAACTTTTATTCCAACCCCCCGGTGGATTTGGGGGGTTTTGACGGCGATGAGAAAGTCTTTCTGAATGTTGCCAGAGAAGTCCACGATCTCTTGGACAATTTCGCCGTTAAGCTCCTGGGCAAGCTGTTGAACAGCCTGCTTCAGAAGCTCGACATTGGGATTTTTGATTCTTATTTTACAAATGCTGAAGTGGCTCATTTTCTCACCCTAACCGTTTCAAAGTTTTTCAAGGACAGATTTAAGCCTTGTATC
>Ga0105163_1001699_pt1 | contig 11244 bp, 10 predicted proteins | sample JNZ110809AmetaG_FD_81531 | JGI IMG/M metagenome (GOLD analysis project Ga0105163, IMG submission 81531) | Hot spring microbial communities from Jinze hot spring, China to study Microbial Dark Matter (Phase II) - JNZ 110809A | ecosystem: Environmental > Aquatic > Thermal springs > Hot (42-90C) >... | reverse complement strand
CTCGTCCACCACGTACACGAGCTCCTCAACGGTCCGCCGTTTGTCCTCGATTTCAATGGTCAGGAGGTGCTCGTCGAAGGGGTAGCGCCGCAAATCCAGGTTTTGGGAGAGGTTGGCCTGGATACGGAAGAATTTCTCTGTGGGGGTATCGATGAGCTTATCCACGGTAGCCGCGCGCCCGTTCATGAACTCGAAATCGTCCATGGCCACCGGTTTTTCCGCTCGCAAAGAAAGGTAGAAATCCACGGTGTACGCCCCCGTAGCGAGCTCAAATTTTCCGAGGTTTAAAACGTACACACCCACATATACCTTTACTGGGGCCGTAAAGCTCGGAACCGCAAGGAAACATAAAAAGGCCAGAGAAACAACTGATCTACACATAGCTAGACAATAGCTAATTGTATCGCAAAAGAGCCGTAAGGTTATAAGGGAGGCGCTATGCGGACGGAGAGCCTTCCGATCCCCTCGATCTCCACAGCCACCTCATCGCCAGGGCGAAGCTCGCCCACCCCCTCAGGTGTTCCAGTGAGCACGACATCCCCAGGCTCAAGCGTCATAAAAGCACTAATATACGCAAGAAGGAAAGGAATAGAGAAAATCATCGTGGAGGTACGCGCGTCTTGACGTATTTGTCCATTTACAAATGTACGCAGGCGCAAATTTGAGGGATCAACATCCGTCTCTATCCACGGCCCCAGGGGGCAGAAGTGATCAGCTGACTTGGCACGGATCCACTGTAAATCCGTCTTTTGTACGTCCCGCGCAGTAAGATCCAATGCGCACGTATATCCGAGCACATAAGAAAAAGCTTCTTCTTCGGGAACGGCACGCATCCTGCGCCCAATCACAACCGCAAGCTCTCCCTCGTAATGGAGGGCTCGTGTAAACGAAGGATACGGAATGGTTGCACCCGGGGCGGCTAAAGCGTTGGGGGCTTTAAGAAAAAGGCCGGGTTCGGAGGGGACTTCTTCGCCCATCTCTTGAGCGTGCTTGCGATAGTTTCGGCCAACACACACTATCTTCGTGGGCTTGGCTGGGGGAAGGAGTCTGACCTCGGCAAGCGGGATGCGCTTGCCTGTGAAGGGCCCTGCCGGGCCGCGCGTAACACGCACAATCTCCCCCTCCACCACGCCCCAGCTGCCTCGGCCAAAGCGCACGATCCTCATGCGCGGTTCCTTACCGAACAATCCGTAGCCCAGCTCCGGCCAAAACTCTTTCACATTCTTCTTTTGTGGCCCACACAAGGTCCCCTGGATTGGTCTGTTTGAGAGCGGAAAGGGCCACTCCATATTGAAGCCCCGTTTCCACGTCTTTTGTAAGATAACCATAGAGAAATCCTCCGGCGAAGGCGTCACCAGCGCCTACCCTGTCCACGATCTCCACATCAAAAACAGGGGCGCGGAAGACCTTGCCTTTGCTGTAGGCCAAAGCTGTCCAGGTATTGCGCCAGACCGACGGCGTTTCACGGATGGTGATAGCCACAACTTTCAAATTCTTAAAAATCTGGTTCAAGCGTTCCGCTACTTTCTCGAAAGAACTCTCTTTCACCCCGAAAACCCTCTCCGCATCTTCTTCGGTGGTGATGAGGATATCCGCTTGTGAAACGAGTTCCGTCATGACCTGCCTGGCTTCCTCAGGGCTCCAAAGTCTGGCTCGATAGTTGAGGTCAATGGAGACCAAAACCCCTTTTTCTTTAGCCTTCCTTACCGCCTCTTTAGTGACCTCGGCTGCGGAAGAGGAAAGGGCAGGGGTAATCCCCGTGGTGTGAAAAGCTTTGGTCTCCGCAAAAATAGTATTCCAATTCACTTCACCAGGTTTTATTCTGGCCATGGCCGAGTGCGCTCGATCGTAGAGCACGGAGCTTGCCCTAGGACTAGCACCAAACTCTAAAAAATAAAGACCAACACGATCTTCCTTTGTCCAAATAACGTGAGATGTATCAACACCGTGCTCGTGTGCCTTGTTGACGATCATACGCCCTAAGGAGTTCTCGGTTAGGCGCGTCACATAACTGCACCGAAGCCCCAATCTTTGGGCAGCAACAGCTACGTTCAATTCCGCACCCCCAACATACACTTCCAAACGATCCGCTTGCTCGAGACGCCGAAAATTTTCAGGAGAAAGCCTTATCAGCGCTTCACCAAAGGTAACCAAGTCGAATGACATAATTTCCCCCTTTACTTTAAGGATTCCCGCGCTCTTTTCACTGCCTCTACAAGTGCGCGTGCCCGTTCTGTCAAGACTTCATACCGCCCTTCAACTATGGCTTTTTTGTCCACTAGCCAAGAACCTGCACAGACAAGAGCTGCGCCTGCCTTAATAAAATCGGGCGCATTTTCAGCAGTAATTCCACCGGTAGGAACAAGCAAAATCTGAGGAAACGGACCACGAACTTCTTGAATATACTTGGGGCCCAGAACGTTGGCTGGAAAAACTTTAACCATAGCGGCGCCGGCTTCCCAAGCCGCGAGAATTTCGCTTGGGGTCATGGCGCCGATGATTGCTGGAACTCCATATCTATGGGCTACTTCAAGGACGTCCAGTCTTACCACTGGGGTAACAAGAAACTTGGCACCAACTAAAATGGCCTGGTAAGCACTGGCAGCGTCGAGTACTGTGCCTGCACCTATAATTGCTTCGGGAAACTCCTGTTGGGCAGCCTCAATAGCCCGTAAAGCCCCGGGAGTATTCAGCGTGATTTCCAAACATGAGAGCCCTCCAGCATAAAGGGCCTTAGCGATAGCAACAAGATCCTCAGGGGTGTGAATGCGAATGATACCTAAAACTCCCTGGCTTATTAATCGCTCAATCACGCTCGCCAACCGCCCTCCTTTGCTAACCTAAGAAGGTTAACAAGGTGATTAGAGTTAAGCAATGCGCTTTTGCATAAAGCAAAACATGAGGAACCCGATCCCTTCAAAACTCTGACAGCTTGAGCAACGCTCGGAGAAACCGGAGGGACTGTTGCGCTACCTCGTCCAGATCTTGCCCGCGCGCTAAGTCCCTCCAAACTTTAATATCAAGACCGATTTCTCCTCCCACTTGAACGAACGGCTCCATGACGATTGCACCCTCATAATTTATAAAACGTAGTGCTCTTAGCAATTCTTGCCATGGAAATCTCCCTTGCCCTGGCAGTTTTCTGTTAGGTTCCCCTACGTGCATATGTACCAAATTTTTACCGGCAGATACAATAGCTTTGTATATATCATCTTCCTCGATGTTCATGTGGAAAGTATCAAGCAAAATTCCCAGATTCGGGCTTTCCACCATCTTTATATATTCAAGCGCTTCAGCACATGTGTTAAGCATAAATTGCTCAAACCGGTTAACAGGTTCTATAGCACATATAACACCAACATCTTCAGCCGTTTTAAGCACGTGGCGCATACTTTCCACACTCCACATAAGCCGTTCTGCTTTATGCATGCCTTCAACAGCTGGGAGATTCCAGGCACCATATAAAATTCCGCCCAAAAGATACCCGCCCATTTTATGAACCGTATCTAAACCTCTTTTTAGATATTCAATACCACGTTTCCGTGTAGCAGGATGCGGCGAAGATATGTCTATTTGTGAATCAAGGGCTTCGCAAAAAGTGAGTCCAATGCCATGAGCTTGCGCTTCGTGTTTCAACTTTCTCCGCTGTCGTTCGGTCATAGCAAGAACTACGCTTAACTTGATTTCCAATATTTCAAACCCTAATCGTGCAACACGTTGTGGGTAAGAAAGTAAGTCAGCTGCCCAATTATGTTCCCAATAAGCATAATAAATTCCTATTTTGTTCATGCCGTACACAAACCTTTTATGTCTTTAGAAAATTCAAAAGCTGCTGACCTCATCGCCAGTTTAACCCACCACCAAGCTCTGTCGTCCTTAGAGCGCGACCAATATCAAACTTGTGGCTAAACTAAATTTGTCACCATTTGGTGCAGCAAGCTTTAAACACCACGATTTTGTCGCTTCCGGGCATACCGCATGATAAAGCTGTACGGATACGGTGGTTCCTGAAGGCTTATGTGGTCTAAGCGAGCCATCTCCTCATGATCCAGACGCCATCCTACAGCTCCTAGGTTGTCCTCAAGCTGCTGAACGGTGCGCGCGCCGAATATCGGGATTACAAGGATAGACTTAGAGAGAAGCCAATTAAGCGCTACCTGAGCCGGAGTTTTACCATGCGCTTCAGCAATTTCCACCAAAACATCGATAATATCCCAAGTCTTTTCCTTCACTCGCTGCTCCGGCAAATCTTCAAATCGATCTCGACGTCCGCCTCGGCTATCCGGAGGGATGGGTTTATTTCTCCGATACTTGCCACTAAGCCAACCCCCAGCCAACGGAGACCAGGCAAGAAAGCCAATGCCTTCCTCTTCGCATAAAGGCAGAAGCTCCCACTCTGAAGACCGGACAAGAAGACTGTACTCCGCTTGGAGGCTCGCTACTTCAACCCAGTTGTGCATTCGACATAACATGATCGCTTTCATCAAGTGCGACGGAGCGAAGTTGGAAACGCCCACATAACAAATCTTTCCCGCTTTGGCGAGGTCGTCCAAAGTTCTTAAAGTTTCCTCTAAGGGCGTTGCCCCGTCGTAACAATGTAGTTGGTATAAATCAATATAATCGGTTTGTAGTCGTCGAAGACTGTTTTCTATGGCTTCAACCACGTGCTTACGAGAAAGACCTGTGTCATTTGGACCTTCTCCTACAGGAAAATAAGTTTTAGTAGCAATAACCAACGAAGAACGGCGTCCGTGTTGCTTAAGCCATTTACCAAGTATTCTTTCTGATTCTCCTTGGTTATAGCTATCCGCGGTGTCGAAGAAATTTCCCCCTGCATCAACAAACCGATCCATAATTCTAAAAGCCTCGGTCTCGTCAGTTACCCAACCAAACGTTTGGGTTCCTAAGCACAGTTCTGACACCCGAAGTCCAGTTTTTCCAAGATAACGATATTCCATCCACCCCTCCTTTTGATAATCTGCAACTAGGCTGCCTATCTTTTGATGGAAGTCCTTTTACCTCGAGCCATCACCAGTATTTTCTTCGAGCAAAACTAGACGTTCAAAAACATCGGTCAACGCAGCATAGGCATCTACAAAAACACGGTGCAAGTGCGAATAGAAGATTCGCGCAGGACCTGGTTCTACGCTCTCTCTAATCGTTACAAACCGTGCTGCCACAACCTCAAAGTTGGGTGCCAATCCCACTCCAACAGCTCCAGCCATTGCTGCGCCTATAGAAGTGGCCTCCAAAGGTGCAGCAGTGATTTGGAGAGGCATTCCTAAAACATCGGCCAGTATCCTGGTCCAAAGACGGCTCATAGCTCCTCCGCCGATCACTCTCATTGTAGCAAACTCTGCTCCTACTTCTTGCAAGGCAAGAAAAATAGTCCGCAGGTTAAGAGCAACGCCTTCGTAAACAGCCCGCAACAGATGGGCCAACTCGTGCTTGCGCGTAAGGCCCAAAAAAACCCCACGAGCATTGGGATTCCACAACGGACTTCGCTCACCCATGAGGTAAGGCAAGAAAAGCAACCCTTCGCTGCCCGGTCGCACCTTTTCTGCCCTTTGCTCAATAAAATCGTAAGGGCTTAATCCCAGCCACTCTGCAAGTTTTTTCTCCAACATACACAAGGTATCGCTGGCCCACTCTAAAGAACTTCCAGCGTTATGCATGGTTCCATTAGGTGAATAGAGCTGAGGACTTAGATGTGGCCAAGTAAACGTGCGCATTTGGGGATCAAAGAGTGGCTCCACACTTGCTCCCGCCACCCAGGCAGAAGAGCCTAGGTAAACATGTCCAATCCCTGGTTGTACGACCCCTGCACCGGCGGTGGCACAAACCCCATCACCTCCGCCAATCACCACCGGGGTCCCTGGAACAAGCCCTGTTTCCTGGGCAGCTTTATAGGTCACTTCCCCCACAACGTCAACAGAAGGACGCACCTCGGGCAAAAGTTCAGGGGGTATACCCGCCGCCTTGACCATGACCTCAGACCAGGAAAGGGTTTTGATATCGAAAAGCCCCGTGCCAGAAGCATCAGAAGGGTCTGTAACCCACACTTCAGTGAGCTTATGGACAACAAAATCTTTAGCCTGCAAAAATTTGTAAACCTGTCGAAAAACGTGAGGTTCACGCTCCTTCAGCCACATCATTTTGGGCGCTGAATACGCTGGCCCTATTCGATGCCCAGTGATACGATACGCTTGTTCAAGACCAACTTTTTCTAAAAGGCGCTCAGTCTGCTCAACAGCGCGCTGGTCGGCCCATATGATCGCATTCCGGAGGGGTGTCCCATCTTTACCCAAGGGCACACACCCCATCATCTGCCCGGAAAACGCGAGGCAAGCTATTTGATCAGCGGAGATTTTCGCGGCTTGTAACAAGCCTTGGGTACCCAAAACCACAGCTCGCCACCAATCCATAGGATTTTGCTCTGCCCAAGTTGGGGCAGGATAATTCGTTTTATAAGGAACGAAGAACGTTTGGATTATTCCCCAGTCAACATCAACTAAAACAGCTTTAGTACCGGTGGTTCCTAAATCATATGCCACTATATAATGTTTCCTCATTCTTACTCCTTATTTGCCCACCAGCAATATCCCTTTGATGAAATATTTCTGCAAAGCAATTGTAATACCAACGGGGGGTAATACCGCCAAGACCGAGAGGGCAGAAATATCCCACCACTGCGGCCCGCGCTGAAAATGCTGAGCAGCTATCAAAATAGGCATTGTTTGGCACCGAGAATACGTCAAAATAAGGGCGAACAAAAATTCATTCCACGCAAACACAAAACAAAGTAAAAAGGTAGCGGTCAGGCTCGGCAGTAGCATCGGAACCACGATTCGAAACAAAACGGTTAGAGGTCCTGCACCATCAACTAAAGCCGCCTCCTCCACAGAAGGAGGGATCTGGTTCAAAAAGTTGGCAATTACCCATACAGAAAGGGGAAGGTTAAAAGCTGTATAGACTAAAATTAACCCCAAATGGTTGTCTAATAACCCGAGCGCGCGGTACATACTAAAAACTGCAAACACTATGATGATTGGGGGCATAATGCGTTGCGAGACAATCCAAAACAAAATGTCGTCGTTTTTCATAAAACCAAACTTAAAGCGAAACCTTGTCAACGCGTACGCAGCCATAAGCCCCAATAAAGTAGAACATATTGCAGAAATGGATCCAACAATAAGGCTGTTAGCATAAGGGCGCAGTAAAGTTTCCTTTTCGACTGTAAAAATGCGGATCCACCAACGCGTTGTCGGCTTGAAATCAACCCAGGGAATGAATTTAGGCCCTAAATAAACATCCAGCTTTTCTTTGAACGAGGTCGTAACAAGCCAAAAAAGTGGCGCAACAACAACAAAAGCCCATGACAATAAAATGCAGTATAAACCGAAAACTTTGATTGTACGCAGCGCGTATTTCATATTTTTTATGATCATAATCACTCCAATCTTATGCTGCGCAGGTTACGTGTAAGCATTGTGAAAAACATGGCAGCCATTAAAACCATAAAAAAGAGAGTAAATGCTATAGTGGCTCCGTAGGCTAAATCAAAGGTCCGAAAACCAACGTTATATCCGAACAAAGTAAGACTTTCTGTGGCTTGGCCAGGCCCCCCTCCCGTAGTGATGTAGATGATGTCTACTATTTTAAAACACTCCACCGTGCGAAGCAATAACGCCGCGAGAGACGGAGGGGCTAGTAGAGGTAAAACTACATAAAAGAACTTTTTCCATCCGCTCGCACCGTCCACTTCAGCGGCTTCTAAATAATCCTTAGGAATGGCTTCCAATCCAGCATAAAGAAGTAAGAACATGAAAGGCGTCCACTGCCAAACATCAATCAATACGATCGAATAAAGTGCAACACTTGATTCTGTTAGCCATCCGATGGGCGACAGACCTAGTTGCTTGAGCAGTCCTGTAATAGGCCCACGCCCGACGTCGAGGATCATTCGCCACGTATAGCCAACCGCAATCGGGGTTAATAACATGGGGATAACATACAACACGCGAAAGAAGCCGCATCCCCACGGACGTTGCCATAATAATAGCGCCAAGAGCAGCCCAATACAATATTCTGCTAACACTGCTATGCCTACTATTTTCAATGTCACTAAAACGGCATTCCAAAACCGCTGATCTCGTAATAATCTACGCCAGTTATCCAAGCCGGCAAAGTTAATGGTCATAGCCCCACCGGTAAAACTCACCCTTCCAAACATGAGAGCCAGCGTAAAAACCAAAGGAAATATCGAAAAAAATAGCAACAACAATACTGTTGGAGTAAGAAGCAACCTCTTTTCCCAACGTCCCAAAGTGTTCATTGTGTACGCTCTGTTAAAAGCAAGGGGGCCTGGACCCTCCTCGTCCAGGCCCCCTTCCTCACTCCTTTACTTGGGCGGCAGGCCCAAGGAGAGCCGGTAGTACAACAACTGTTTATCACGTCCTAATGAGGCCGTAATCTGGTTCCAAATTTGGGCCACTTCATCCAGAGCCGCCTTTGGAGTGAGCTCACCCGCTACCACTCTAGATAAAGCCCGATCTACAGCCTCGAAGTAGCGGGCCTGCCCAGGAATACGCAAGTCAGGCTGCACGTTTGGATGTCCGATGGTATCTTTAATGGCTTTCAGATAAGCCTCAGCAGCCTCTGGACTGAACCCCATTCCGATCCACCCTGACAATTTTTCAAAGTGAGTGTATCGATAAGGGTTAAATCCGGTCTCTGAAGTGGTGACACTAATATAGCTGTTCTCAGGGCGCGTCAAGTAGGAAATAAAGTCGTACGCGGCTTCCTTATGCTTGCTATTGTAGGCGATGCCTGCAACCCATCCACCGAAGGCGAGGTAGCCAGCTTGGTTGGGCTCAGCCAGTTTAACCCACTGGCCCGTGGCAAAGTCCCAGACTTCGTCGGACCCGGGCAAAATGGCATAGCCCACTTTGCCTCGCACAGTAGATTCTTCCCCTACCTCGGAAATCACGCCGATGTCACCCCAGTCAATGGCCATTGCGGCTAGTCCAGCGGCGAATACGCTGCGGATTTCTCCGGAGTCCATGTTGATCATCCCAGGCACACCAAACTTCATTATCTCAACGTAATCCTCGAGGGCGCGCACATGACCCGGAGAGTTAATGCGGGGCTCCATGGTCTCGGGGTCGAAGAAGAGGCCACCCGGCTGGCCAGGGAGAGCCACGTAACCCACGGTGCGGGAGAAGAAACACCAGTCAGCCTGTCCCGCATAACGGCGCGGTTCTACAACGCCATATTCAATTTGCCCATCGCCATCCCAGTCCCACCCATGGAAGAATTCGGCAATATCCCTGACCTGCTTCCAGGTCTTAGGAGGCACAGGCAGATCATATCCGTACTTTTCTTTGAATTTGGCCTGATACTCAGGGTTTTCCAACGCATCCTTACGATAGTAGAAAATGTGGCAATCTCCGTCGACAGGCACGGCATAGATCTTGCCTTCCCAGCTAACAATACGCTCACGATAAATGGGCAGGATATCCTCCCATTGAATGTATGGATCCTTAGCGATGAAATCATCGAGGGGTACAAGAAATCCAGCAGCGGCAAAGTCAGGTAGCCATGCGGATGGGAAAATCACAATGTCATATATCGCCTCCCCAAGAGCAAAGGAAGCGTACATCTTGGTATAGAGTTCTCCCCAAGGCGCCGTGATAAGGTTAATTTTGCCACCGGTAGCCCTTTCCCAGTCCGGAGCAAACATCATGACTGGTTTTGCAATGTAGGGCGGGGGCTGAGTGAAAACCGTGATGGTCACACCCTGAAACTTCTGTGCTTGCGCAAATCCTAAGGAGCCAAAAACCGCTAACACTACAAAAGCAACTAAAACTTTGCGCATTGCCCACCTCCTTAAACAGTAACATGTAGACGTTCCACAATTTTTCACAACACAAGCGAGTTATCCCAGCCACCACCTCCTTTTGATTTTAGCAAACTTGCTTATATATATTCTAGGCACCCTAGCCGGGTTTGTCAAGATGCTTACGAGCACAGCCGAGGGGACGCGCCCCGGTTTTATTGCTGATACCCTAGGGACGCAGAAAGTTCTCGGGCACCTTGAACTACGGCCTGAACAAAGTGGTTCAAAGGCTCATGTGTAAGCCTGGCTTTGGGGAAAGATAACGAAATAGCAGCCACCACCTTACCACGGTAGTTATATACAGGAGCAGCAACACAAATGTTACCCTGGTGAAATTCCTCCCAGTCTACGGAGTACCCTTGTTCCCAAACTCGTTTGAGCTCCTGCCGCAAAAGGTCTGGATTAGTGATGGTGTTAGGGGTAAACGCCGGCAAGGATCCCTTCCCCAAAAGCTTTTCCACAGCTTCGGGATTGTGTGCTAAAAGGACTTTGCCCAAAGCCGTGCAATGAGGGGGTACCCTGCGGCCTATTACAGAGGGGATTATCACACTTGGTGAAGCCTCCTCCCGGTCGAGATAGAGAACCTCGCCCTCATATAAGACAGCAAGATGCACATTGACTTCAAGATCACGAGCGAGGCGCTTTAAAATGGGTTTTGCTTTTTCACGTATATCCAAAGAAGACAAAATTTGATTTGCTAAAACAAGAATACGCAAACCAAGAGCATATTTTTTTGTTTCCGCGTCCCGCTCAAGGTACCCAAATTTGCTGAGTGTATAAACGATGGGGTAAATGCTTCCAGGACGAAGGCCCAGGCGTTGGGCAATCTCTGAAAGGCTAAGGCCGTTCTCTACCCCGTTGAACAAATCTAAAACGCGCAAAGCTTTGGCTAATGAAGTATTGAGGTAGCGCTCTTTTCCCATAAGCTCAAATCAATTATACTAAATCAAAGAAGCCCGGCACGGTCAAGAGAAACAGCTCTGACTCGGTCAACCACTTCGGAAAGAGGCTTAGGACCTAGGTCCTCGCCCGTACGCAACCGTAGGGCCACTTTGCCCTCGGCCGCCTCGCGGGGCCCACAAATGAGAATGTACGGGATCTTCTGGAGCTGGGCCTCACGCACCAGCCACCTTAGGGTCTTCCCTTCCTTGGTCCAGGCCTCCGCCCGAATCCCTTCGGCCAGAAGCCGCGCAGCCACCTCCTCCGCGTAGGGGATCTCCCCCTCGCTTACGGGAAGCACCACCGCCTGCACCGGCGCAAGCCAAACGGGGAAGGCTCCACCGTAGTGCTCAATAAGGATCCCAAAGAACCGCTCCAAGGACCCAAGGAGCGCCCGATGGATCATG
>Ga0105163_1001694_pt1 | contig 11283 bp, 11 predicted proteins | sample JNZ110809AmetaG_FD_81531 | JGI IMG/M metagenome (GOLD analysis project Ga0105163, IMG submission 81531) | Hot spring microbial communities from Jinze hot spring, China to study Microbial Dark Matter (Phase II) - JNZ 110809A | ecosystem: Environmental > Aquatic > Thermal springs > Hot (42-90C) >... | reverse complement strand
CTCCTAAGTAGAATCGGTCCCGGCCGGGCCAGCTTCTGGAACCTCCTCTCCGCGGCCCTTTGAGCAACGGGGAGGGAAGAGAGGCAATTCGTTTTCCTGAGCTGAAGCGGAGGACTGACCCAAAATATCAGAGCGCCCGCGCGGTGCCAACGCCGGGTTCAGGTCCGTCCGCGGGCGACAAGGCGATCGGTTCCGCTACCCTTACTTCCTGCAGGAGATCCGGCCATGGAACTCGGGGAATGGCTTTCGCGGGGACTTCAACTGACCTGGCGGTATAAGGTGCTCTGGATCTTCGGGTTCCTGGCGGCCCTGGGGGCGGGAGGACCGCCCCGCCTGCAAGGGAACCTGAACCTGAGGATGCAAACCCCTCCCCCATCCTTTCCTCCAGGTTTCGGACGAATGCTTCAGCGATGGCTGGAGCAGAACTGGCCCCTCCTCGTCCTGGCCCTTCTGGGCTTCTTCCTGTTTGCTTTATTGATCCAGGTATTGGCCCTCTGGGGTCAGGGGGCGCTGATCCTGGGAGGCAGCGCGGCGGCGGAAGGCCGCTCGCCAGGGCTGGGTATTCTGGCGCGACAGGCGACCGCTCGGTTGTTGCGCCTGATCGGGATCATGGTGCTGTTAGGCGCCCCCGGCTTCCTGATCGCCCTGATCTTTCTTCTCGCCATCTTCGGCGGCTTCCTGCTGGCCTTCGCCCAGCAGGTAGAATCGATCCGAATCGCCACCCTTCTCCTCGCCATCCTGGCGCTACTGGTCTTTCTGGGTTGCCTGCTGCTTCTCGCCGGAGTATTGCATCTCTGGTCCCGCCTGGCCCTGCGAGCCGCGCTGTTGGAGGATCTCCCATGGATTGCGGCGCTCCGCCGGGGCCTTCAGGTTGGGCTGCGCCGGATCGGCTCCCTCCTCCTGGTCTGGCTGGTGCTGGATATCGGGGTGCTGGGCGTGATCACGTTTATCCTTTCCTTCCTCGCGGCCATCCCTCTGCTGGCCATCGGCAGCGTGGCCTTCCTGGCTTTCTTCGGAGGCGGAGGCCCGGTGGATCCTTCCGCAATCTTCCGGTTCGCCCTGGTGATGGCTCTGACCGCTCTCTGCCTCAGCGTCCTGATCCCGCTCTTGCTGGCGCCGGTCATCACTTTTGTGGAAACCGTATGGACCCTGGCTTACCGTTCCTGGATCGGAGGGCCTGCGCCCGCGGGGGAAATTCCCCAGGCAGCCTGAACCTCCCTTCCGCAAGGCAGACCCCTTCCCTAAAATTTCCTTCCTGCGGCCCTTTGGCCACAGGAAGGATACGAAAAGTTGTTTTCGGGCCAGGCCCCCAGCCTGAGGGACCCAAAGCGAACGTCAACGGCGCAAACGTAACGAAGGAGCGAGCAATAACCCTGAATCGGGAAGGAGCATCCATGCGCGCGCTGATCACCGGAGGGACCGGTTTCCTGGGCGCCAACCTGGCCGCTTATCTCCGGCAACAGGGCTGGACCGTCCGGATCCTCCGCCGCGCCACGTCCTCTCTGGAAGCAGTGAAGGACCTGGACGTGGAGCATGCCGTCGGGGATGTGCTGGATCCGGATAGCCTGTATCCGGCGATGGTAGGGTGCGATGTGGTCTTCCACACCGCGGCGATCTCCGCATACTGGCGCACCCCGGCCGAGCAGATCCTCCGGGTGAACGTGGAGGGCACCCGCAATGTCCTGGCCGCAGCCCGGGAGATGGCGATCCGGCGGGTCGTCCTGACCAGCTCCCTGGCCGCCCTGGGGGTCCCGGAGCCCGGCACGCTGCTAACGGAAGACCATCCCTACAACCTGCCCCCTGGCCGCTTTCTCTATGGATACAGCAAGGCGATGGCGGAAGCGATCGCCCGGATCTTCGTGGAGCAGGGCCTGGAGGTCGTGATCGTGAACCCCTCCGTGATCCTGGGTCCCAGGGATATCCATCGCATCTCCGGAAGCCTGATTCTGGAGATGGCCCGACGGCGGGTGCCGGCCCTTCCGCCCGGTGGGGTGAATGTGGTGGCTGTGGAGGATGTCGCCCGCGGGCATGTCCTGGCCCTGGAGCGCGGGCGACCGGGGGAGCGTTACATCCTGGGCGGGGAGAACCTGACCTATCGGGAGCTCGCCGAGCAGATCGCGGCGGTCGTCGGGGTCCCTGTCCCTCGCCGGGTGCTTTCCCCGTGGGCGGTGAAAGGGCTGGCGGCGCTGGCCCGGATTGCGAACACCCTGGGCCTCGCCCTGCCGGTAGGGGCGGATCAGCTGTGGTTGAGCGCCCATCTCATCTGGTGCGATGGCCGCAAAGCAGAAGCCGAACTGGGCTACCGCCCGGAGGTCCCGGTGCGCGAGGCGATCCGGCGCGCGTGGGAATGGTATCAGGCGGCTGGCAGAGCGCTGGAGGTTCTCCCCGGAAAGGCGACGGCCCCCTCCTAACCAGGAGGCCCTCAGGGCTTCCGGCGCAGATGACTTCAGGCTCCCGTCAGTCCCCTCGAGGTTTTCCCATCCCCCTCCGAGCCCCAGGGGAGGAGCGCGGGTCTTGCGTTCGGGCCGGATCCGGCAGCCCCGCCGGAGGAGGGGCTCGGCAGGCACCGGCCAGAATTTCCGACTTCCGATCCGCTTGACCCCAGACACGGCCGAGCTATACTATGTCATGACATCTGACAAGTCAGCTGTTTGAACAGGAGGTCCCCATGGCACGGATGGTGGAAGTGCCCGAGTATTCCCTGGCCTCTTCCGTAGAGGTCGATCCCCGGACCTCGGCGCTGATCATTGTGGATATGCAGAACGACTTCGCCCATCCCCAGGGCAAGCTGTTCGTTCCGGACGCCCCGGCCACGATCCCGAAGATCCGCAAGCTCCTCGATCTGGCCCGCTCCAGCGGGATGTTCGTGGTCTTCACCCAGGACACCCATTATCCGGGGGATCCCGAGTTCCCCATCTGGGGAGAGCATTGTCTCGCGGGGACCTGGGGGTGGGAGATCGTGGAAGAGCTGAAGCCCCAGGAGGGAGAGCTGGTCATCCCGAAGCGGCGCTATGATGCCTTCTATGGCACCCCCCTGGAGCACGAGCTTCGGCTGCGGGGGATCCGCGATCTGGTGATCTGCGGCACTGTGGCCAGTATCTGCGTGCACTACACGGCGGCCAGCGCGGCCCTGCGGTGGTTCCACGTGATTATCCCGGTGGACGCGACCTCGGCCCTTCATCCCTTTGATATGGAGGCGGCCAACCGCCAGACCGCGTTCCTGTTCCGGGGCACGCTGACCACCGTGGATGCGATCCGGGCGCGCGCCCCGGTCACGGCCTGAGGGAAATGAGCCATGGCGGCGCCGGAGAAACCGATGGAGCGTGTAGCGGGTCCCGAGGCGCGCCGGGCTCAGATCCTGGAGCTTTTGCGAACAGCCGGCCGGCCCCTCACCGGTTCGGAGCTGGCCCAGCGTCTGGGGACCAGCCGGCAGATCATCGTGCAGGATATCGCGGTGCTACGGGCGGCGGGGGTGGAGATCCTGGCCACGCCCCGAGGCTACTGTCTCCCCAGCACCCGCCCAACCTATCGGATGCTGGTCGCCGTCCGCCATACCCCGGATCAGACCGAGGATGAGTTGACACTCCTGGTGGATCTGGGGGTTGAGGTGGTGGATGTGATCGTGGAGCATGCGATCTACGGGGAGCTACGGGGAAGCCTGCATATCGCCTCGCGGGAGGACGTGCGTCAGTTCATGGAAGCCCTGCGGCGGACAGGGGCCCGGTTGCTGAGCGAGCTGACGGGGGGGCTGCATCTGCACACCCTGGAGGCGCGGAATCCGGAGCTCCTGGAGCGGGCGCGAGAGGCGCTGCGACAACGGGGCTACCTCGTGGAGTAGGGGCGCGCCTTGTGGGTGCCCGGGCATCCCCGATCAGGGCACCCCCAGGAAGCACCCGTATCGAGGCACCCCCAGGGCGGGCCCTGCGCCTGCCCCTGCAATCGGCATCCTGATCATTCGCGAGGGCGTCCCAGGGGGTAAGGCTGTTCGCATTCCCCAGGCGATGGCATCCATACCTTCTATTGGAGGTGTCTCTCATGGCTGCCCTCACGATGACTTTTGACGAAGCCATCGATCGAGTGGGCCTGGGTCGGTTTCAATATAAGCTGATGGCGATCTGCGGCGCAGGATGGGCGGCGGACGCGATGGAGGTGCTGTTGATCTCCTTTGCGCTGCCGGCCATCCGACAGGAGTGGGGACTGACAACCGCCCAGGCAGGTCTGCTGGGCACGGCGATCTTCCTGGGGATGCTGGCGGGCGCATGGTTCTGGGGGACGCTGTCCGATCGCATCGGGCGCAAGCTGGGCTTTATCCTGACGGTGCTGATCGACTCCGGCTTCGGCCTGCTCTCCGCTCTCTCCCCGAATTTCGCCACCCTGGTCCTTCTGCGGGCCCTGACCGGCTTCGGGGTAGGGGGCACGCTGCCGGTGGATTATGCGATCTTTGCGGAATATCTGCCGCGTCAGAAGCGCGGGCGTTACTTAGTCTATCTGGAGGCCTTCTGGGCGTTGGGGGCCCTGATCGCGGCGGGGCTGGCCTGGCTGATCGTGCCACGGGTGGGCTGGCGGCCGCTGCTGGCGATCTCCGCCCTGCCCGGCCTCATCGTCTTCTGGATCCGCCGGTACGTTCCGGAATCCCCCCGCTTCCTGCTGGTTCACGGGCGTGAGGAGGAGGCCCGTGCCGTTCTGGCCCAGGTCGCTCGGGAGAACGGCGCCTCACTCCCGGAGGGGATCCGGCTGGCGGCGCCGGCGGCGCCGTCGGTCACGGTCTGGGATTTGTGGCGCCGTCCCTATACGCGGACCACAGCGCTGTTATGGCTAATCTGGTTCGGGATCTCCCTGGGCTACTACGGGGTCTTCACCTGGCTTCCCACCCTGCTCGTTCAGCGCGGATTGACGTTCCTTCGCTCGTTTGAATATATCTTCATCCTGACCCTGGCCCAGCTCCCGGGCTATTTCTCGGCGGCCTACCTCGTCGAGCGGATCGGGCGGCGGATGACCCTGGGGCTGTATCTGATTGCCAGCGGGGTCTTCACGTATCTGTTCGCAGCCGCGGTTTCCCTGCCCGCCTATGTGGCGGCGGCGATCTGGATGTCCTTCTTCGCCCTGGGGGCCTGGGGGGCCCTTTATGCGTATACGCCTGAAGCGTATCCAACCCAGCTGCGCACGACCGGGATGGGCGCGGCCAGCGGGATGACCCGGATCGCAGGGGCACTGGCCCCTACCTTGGGAGGTTATCTGCTAGGGGTCTCCATGCCGCTGGCCCTGACGGTCTTCGCGGCGGCGTATCTGATCTCGGGGCTGGCGGCCTTATCGCTGCCTTACGAAACGAAAGGCCGGCCGCTGGCCGATGTGGTCGGGGAGCTTCGATGAGCAGCGCTGCTGCGGATAGGAAGGCGAGCAAGGTGGGAGGGCCGTTAAAGTGGCCCTCCCACCCTGGAGTCGGTGGCTTGACAAACCCTTCCGGCCATGTTAGATATTAAATGTGGAGAGCCGAGATAGCTCAGTTGGTAGAGCACCCGGCTGAAAACCGGGGGGTCGGCGGTTCGATTCCGCCTCTCGGCACTGCAGGCGGGCGTAGCTCAGCTGGTGGAGCGCCTCCTTGCCATGGAGGAGGTCGCGGGTTCGAGTCCCGTCGCCCGCTCTGGCGGCGTAGCCGAGTGGCTCAGGCAGGGGTCTGCAAAACCCCGGACGTGGGTTCGATTCCCACCGCCGCCTCTCCCCAAAACAACGCCCCGGGCGGCATTCAAAGCCCGGGGCGTTTTCGTTCGGGTAACCTGCTGCGGGAATGGTTTTTCGTTCCCACGCCTCCCTAACCGTTCCCTGATCTCTTCCTGTTCTCAAACTAACGTGGCGCAGATCGAGCCAGGGCCGTGCGCGGGATCCGGTTCTGCCAGTCGAAATAGCGCACCCGATTCGGGTCATTGCGCTGTTTCTGGAGCCAGTCCTCGAAGGCCTGCTGCTGACGCGCCTGCAGGTAATAGGGCGCCAGCTCGCGATCCTCGCGGCCCGCCACGAACGCAATGTGATAGCCTGCCGGCGAGGTGATCACGGAAGTCGTCGACAGAACCGGCGTGGCGAAAACGATCTTCTCCAGTTCCGTCCCATATAACGAGCCCAGCCCGCCCACCGGCGTCCAGCCCATGTTCAGGGCCGCGGCGCTGATCACCTTGCCGGCCTGCACCTCCTCGAAGACCTTCTCAAAGCCCTCCGCCTGAATCCGGCGATAGAGCTCGCCCGCCAGGTCCGGCGTCTCGGCGGTGATCATGCGAACATCCACCTGTTCCTCGTGCGTGGGCACCTCCCGGGCGAACGCCTCTCGAAGCTGTTGTTCCAGCAAATCCGCCTCCACCAGTGCCCGGTAATCCGACTCCGTAAACCCCAGCCCTTCCCAGTGTTTCAGCTGGGATGCGTAAAGGGCCCGGAAACTGGCTTCCGACATCGGCGTGGGCGTTGGGAAAGGGGTCGGTTCCGGGGTCCCCGGGCCTGGGGTGATGGTCGGCGTGGGTGAACCGGCAGGAGTTGGCGTCTCCCGAATGAAGCCAAAGCGTCGCTCAATCTCCCGATCGATGGCCTCCGGCGAAACCCGGATCCCGCGCCGTTCCGCCTCCGCTCGAATCAGTCGTTCGTCGATCATCTGCTGGAGAACGGCCCGACCCAGAAGGATGGGGTCGTTTAGCTGCAGGTTGATCTGAGTGATCTGTTGCCGATAGAGGGCGGCGATGGTGGATTGGGTGGGGTCGTTCGGGTCGAGAGCCGCGATCTCCTGCTCCAGGATGGCCGCCTGCCGCCGCAGCGAGTCCTCCACAAACCGGAACCGCTTCTGGAACTCCCGGGTTCGGATCGGCTGGCCATCCACAGAAGCCACCGGCTGATCCGGCCAGATCACTCGCTCGTAAAAGAACCCGCCGGCAAGGATGAGGATCGTTAGAGCAACCAGCCCTGCGGTGGCCAGCAGGATCCAGCGCTGAATCCGGGCTTCCTGTTCCGCCCGGGAGATGGCTTTGCGATTGATCACGGTCGATTTACGGGCCATGCCGAGATCGTCTCCCTACAAGTAATGAGCAGACTCCTGCTGTTAAAAGGCCCTTCCCTGCTCTGCAGCCATCCCGGCGAGATGGATCGACTGAACGCTGCTATGCTGCGATCCTGACGGCGCCCGCTCGGGTCAGAGTTTGCCCCCCTCCACGCACAAAGCGGCGTGGAGTAGATAAAGCCCTCAGCCTGCAACAGAGCAACGGAGCGCATTCATCGCTGGGGCCTGAGCACCTCCCGTGACAAACAGACGGGGCGCCGCCCATGCGCCCCGTCTGTCAGAATCCCGGGGATATCCCCGAAGGATGATTCAAACGCCTCCCCATCCGTATTTGCGCACGTGCTCCGCCGTGAACGGCAGAAGCCCCAGATGACGAGCCCGCTTGATGGCCACCGAGAGGCGCCGCTGGTGCTTGGCGCAGGTGCCGGTTTGACGGCGCGGCTTGATACGCGCCCGCTCGTTGACGAAACGGCGCAGCAGATCCACATTCTTGTAGTCGATGGTCACGCGTTCCACACAGAAGTAGCACAGACGCGGCGGCTGCACGTAACGGCGCACCGGGGCAGCCTTCGCAGGGGCCGCCTGAGATGCCGCAGCCGGCGTCGTTCCCTCCACAGCGGCTTCGACGACCTCCGACACGGGGGTTTCGATTTCATTCCGCTCTTCCGCCAAGGCAAACCTCCTCTCAAACGCGAAGATCGATCGGTCCGGGCGGACGCCGAGAGCATCCGCCCGGACCGGGAAACTCCGAAAAGTCAACAGCGTAACTCCTTAAAAGGGGAACTCCTCCGCAGTCTCCTCTTCCTGCTCCTCCTCGAAGGCTGGGGCCGCAGCACGGCCCTCTCCCAGGAGGATCATTTCATTGGCCACCAGCTCGGTCCGGTAATGCCGACGGCCCTCCGCATCTTCCCAACCCCGGGTCTGCAGCCGGCCTTCCACATAGACATACATCCCCTTCCGGAGGCGCTGTTTGCAGACTTCCGCCAGCCCGCCCCAGGCGACGACGTTAAACCACTCCGTCTCCTCCCGCCGATCCCCATTGCTGGCGACCCAGGTCCGGGTGGTGGCCACCGGGAACGTCGTCACCGGGCGCCCGTTTGGGGTGAAGCGCATCTCCGGATCCCGTCCGACCTGCCCAATGATCATGACCTTGTTCAATCCCCGCATTGCCGGACTCCACCCTCCGTATTCCAGTGCGCGCTCAATCTTCATCCAGACGAACCAGAAGATGGCGAAGGACCTCCTCCGTGATCCGCAGGGTGCGTTCCAGAGGGGCTGTAGCCTGGGCCGGCATCTCGGCCCGCATAAGGACATAGTGGCCTTCCATCTTTTTCCGGATCGGATAACAAAAACGGCGGCGGCCCCAGGGGATCACCTCCTGGACCTGCCCACCGTTTGAGGTGATGACGCTTTTGACGCGTTCGATGACCTGATCCAGCTGCTCCGGAGCTAACTCCGGATCCAGAACCACCATTAACTCGTAGGGTCGAATGCGAGGCGCCGGTGAAACCAGCACGAGAATGTCCTCCTTTCCGTGGGATTGCCCCCGCTCGAGGCGGGAGCGGAAAGGCGCAAAGCCGGAAGTATCCTACCACAGATCCGGTGATTGTGCAATGAGAACCCGCCCGGTCGCGATCCTGGCGGCGCCTGTTCGGGTTCAGCGTTTACCTCTACCCCCTGAAAGCCCCCCGTTTGCAACAGAGCAAATGGAACCCCTTATTTTGAGGCCGGTGGGTCTGAGCTATCCAAGGGCCCTTTCCAGCAAGCTCCCCAGCCCATAGCCGCACAGGGCCCCTCCGACAAGGAAAGGAAGCCCGGCATGGCTTTTCCCCTTCATCAGAAACCCACGGACCAGAACGGCATAGCCCATCAGGATCCCCATGAGCGTCCCCACAGCCGGCCATGGGGTGGGATGCGTTCGAAAAGAGGAAAGGGTTAACACCGCCGGCAGGACGGCATCCCCAAAGCCCAGCGCCAGGGCTGGACTCCCGGATCGGGAGGAGGAAAGATCTAAGGGGATCCAGAACATCAGCGGCATACGCTCCTGAAGCGCCCATTCTGCCAACCATCGCATGTGCCCGGAGACATAAACCGCCAGCACATCGTAAAGCATCATCACCGACAATAGAACTGCTGTCGCCATAGGGGTCCAGAGATAGCTCAGGTAAACCACCGCCGCGCTGCAGATCAGCAATCCAATGAAATTCAACATGACCCACCCCGGCCGATGACGCCACCAAAGCATCATGCCGAGAGCCAACCCCGCCAGGATCGTTAAGACCCATGGCGAGACTGAGCCCAGCAGCGAAACCGCCAGGAGACGGAGGGAGAAAAACAGAACAAAGCCTAACAGGACAAACATAAAGACCCTCAGGACCCGTTGGGAGCCTCGTAGCCTCAGCAGGAGAAAGGCGAGAAGCAAACCGAAAGCGATCCACCCCAGCGCCATCGGGATCACGGAGATCATCTGCTCGCCCGCTGGCCGGGTCGCGAGTTGTTCGGAAAGCTGATGAGCCATAGCCAGCGAGGGATCGGTCGGAAGAGGCCGATTTCCGGGAGGCAGGCCGGATTCCAGGAAACTAAGCCAGTGGACAGCGAGGAGAATCGCCATGCCGCCGCCCAGAGCCGTCGGGCCCTCCGGCTCGGATGAAGGAGGCGAGGCTTCCGGAGAGGGCGGAGGTGAGGGCACGGATGGCCGTTCCACACGGGTCACCTGCAGGCGCAATCCGTGAACGGCCAGCACGCGAACCCGGTCGCCCGCGGCGATCCGTCCCTCGGCCGCTCGCGCCGTCCATGTTTCCCCTCGCACCCAGACCGTTCCCTCCGGATCCAGATCCGTCTGGGCGATGCCCTCCGCCCCAATCAGGCGTTCCGGGGTCTGAAGCGGAGGCCGTCGTCCGATCCGCCGCACCAGGACAGCCAGACCGAACGAGGTGGCTGCCGCCATAAGGGTGGTTCCGATCAGGATCACGGGGGTGACCCGCTGTCCGGTGCCCGGGGGAAGCAGGAGGAGGCCACCCAGCCCTAACGCCAGGGCCCCGGATAGACCGAGATATCCCCCGCTCTGGAAATAGATCTCGGATAGAAACAGAAGGGCCCCTAACAGGATCAGCAGGAGCCCAGCAGCGCTGATCGGCAGGCGCAGAAGGCCGATCATGGCCAGGCCCAGCATCAGCACAGCCAGGCCCTCCGCCAGCCCGGTTCCCGGAATGCTCCAGGCGGCGACGGCGGCCAGGATCCCCCCCACCAGCAGGAGATAGGCCACATTGGGATCCGCCAGCCAGGCCCATAGCTGCTGCAGCAGATCCATCCCGGGACTCTCCATTCACATCTTGCGCAGGACGATGGCCATCGCCTCTTTCAAGCCTTCCAGGGCGTCGCGGCTTTCCTCATCCATCGCGCAGGCGATGATGCAGGCGTCCATATGGCTTTCCAGCAAGGCGATGATGGCCTGGTTGAGCGCCGCCTTAATGGCCGCCAGCTGCACCAGCAGGCTGTTGCAATCCTGATGTTCAGCCAGCATTCGCCGGACGGCGGCGAGATGCCCTTCAATGCGGGCAAGGCGGGCATCCAGAGCCCGCTCCTGTTCCGGGGTCAGATAGACCTGAACACGACGCGCACGGGCCGCCCGGATGAGCGATCCCCGCGCGGGCTTGCGGGTCGCAGAGGAACGCTTCGGCATTCGGCCTCCTTGGGCACGATCGTTTGGGATCACGTGGACATAAACCGCATGGATCCTCCCAGCTGGGGCCGGCTACCCCCCGTATCCGCCCTCACCTCGAGGATACTGGAAGACCTTCAGGAAAGCCAGGCCTTTCGCGGCGGGCAGGTGGGGGTGCACCCAGCCGATCCTTGCCCTGGGGATTTGGAGGCTGAGACGGTCTGGCAGGCCCGCCGGATCAGCGGCAGACCCTCCTTCCACCCCGTTTGTCCAACCAGGTGGGGCCTCTTGCCAAAATGCGCAGAGATTGCTATAACTAATTACGCAGGGAGCTTGGGAGGGAGGAGACGGCTTCTCACTGCGGCGCGTTCCAGCGCTGGCCCCGCTGCATCGAAAGGATCTACCCCAAACAGGCTAAAAGGAGGAGGTCCGATGAACCGTTCACGCGCCTGGTGGTGGCTTTCGCTGGTCGCTCTGGTGGGCCTGGTGCTCTCCGCCTGTGCCCCCGCGGCCACGCCAACCCCGCAGGTGGTTGAAAAGGACAAGGTGGTTGAGAAACTTGTGACGCCGACCCCGACGCCGAGCAAGG